>Ga0302271_10001771_pt1 | contig 20381 bp, 21 predicted proteins | sample III_Bog_N1_1_FD_198767 | JGI IMG/M metagenome (GOLD analysis project Ga0302271, IMG submission 198767) | Peat permafrost microbial communities from Stordalen Mire near Abisko, Sweden - III_Bog_N1_1 | ecosystem: Environmental > Terrestrial > Soil > Wetlands > Peat | place: Sweden: Abisko... | reverse complement strand
AGTTAGATAATCTTTCTTGAGTTTTTCTTTTCCGAGGCTATGACAGACATCTCCCATTTTCTCCAATAAAACTAAGAACCAAAAAATAAATCAAATTATTAACAAACAGAGGAAGAAATAAACAAAAATGATATCTTAAACTTAATAACAGTAAATAATCTATTTTTGTTTACTCATTTTATCAATTTTGACTTCAGATGAAAACTACTCTGAGAGAATCAATACGTCTTCTAATTTGAGAAGTGCTTCATCTAATTCCTTTCCTTGAATCAACAGATCTACAATCTTTAATTCCAACTCAAGATATTTGTTAGTGTCACTTCGATTAGCTTTTTAAATCCGCTCTAGGATTTAAATTGCTTTTTTATTATCATCGCTTTTCGAGAAATCAATTTGATTCACATCCACGCTTTCCTCAAGCAAATCCTTCAATATGGCCTCTATTTTGATTTCAGCATTCAATTAGCCAAGTTAGCAACAAACCATTTAAAAAATCTTACAAAAAATAATAAAAATAATGATTTTGCCTTACTTTAATTTTCATCTAATTTCTCTGAGATTTCTTGGAAAGTTGCTTAGGAATGTTCCTTATCACCAGATTCGAAGTAACACAAACATTTGAAGACTTAAACTTGCAAGAGAGACTACTCATATTCTGTAACTAGTTGACTTGTATTCTTAATGAACTAGTCTAGAATCAAAATATCTTAGAGATAGTTTCTAGCAGATAAGTTGTTTTAGACTATTTTCAAGAAGTTCTCCAAAAACATCTTCAAGCCTAACAGATAAAATAGCAATTATTCTCTTTAATTGTCTCCATATCAAGAAACCTAAAAATTATCATTTTCAGCATTAATTTTTGTTTACTTTAATTGACTGTGACTCCTTCAAGCACTTCCATGGGCCTTACAACCATTAAAAAAAGAATTGATTCACATTGGCGATAGTCTTATCTGTCTGTCATAATTTTCACCAAATGTAATCTAAGCTAATATTGCTGTTTTACTCCAAATAATGTCTCTTTCTTTTTATTCTCCAACTGCTCTTGCTGCTGTATCTCGATAAACTTGAGAGACGTGTAGCATAAATTCTCAATATATCCAACATCCCCTAATGGTTTGAGTAAACTAAGCAGATCGAGAAACATTGCAAGTTTATAATTTGGATCATTTTAATGTACCCTAAGATTCTCGAGAAGGTAATTCTCAGTAATATTTGATAATTTCTTAAGAAGGTCTTTGTACGCTTTGTCAGTAATTTATTCATTGTTAGGTGTGCTTTCATGATTAGTATTGCAAGTTAATTCATTAATTTCTTCATCGATTATGCTCAGTAGATCACTGTATTTCATATTTGCTCTCTCCTTTTCATCTTAAGATATCAATTATCCTATGATATATGATGATATGCTAACCTTTTCCTGGAATTAAGAATAGTTATTGAAAATCTAATTTTTCAAGGAAAAAACAAAAACACAATTTAATAACAATTACTCTATTGAATTCTCCTTCCCAAGAGCATCTTTGATCGATTAGCGCTCTGTTGAGATTACTTCCAGGAGGTATCTGGAGTTTAGATAGCATTTTCCCAGCAGCATAGACATCCTATGCTTTCAGTGAAAACTAATAATACACATCTTAATTATTCTTAATCCTAATCGTTTAACTTGCAACCTCTGGGGAATGCAGTGAACTCATATTATACACCTACGAATGAGTTGTTTTTATATGAATATCTTATTTATTATCAGCTTTTTAGAATTCAGAGATCACCCAGGATGTTTGCAGTAAGTAAGGTAATTTAGTATTTGCTCTCAAGAAGTGAAGGGAATGTTGGATGTTAAAAATAAGAAATATTATCATAAATTAATTAATTAATTAGCAAGATATTTCAATATTAAAATAAGGTTTTGTGGACACTTTTCAACTTAATTTTTCCTTCTTTCAAGGTGATATTCTTTTCAATTTATTTCAGAATAATAGATCATAATAATTATTTCAGTAAATCCTTAGTTTATTATTCTCTCCATTTTTGAGCTACATAATAATATAAATATAACTCAAAAATATTATTAAATTGTCTTTATTTTATTCTGTTTCAATCATTGATTCATTTGAAAATAGTATTACCATTATCCAAATACACTCAATTCCTATCATCCTCTCTCTTTCTCTCTCTCACATAGATCCATCATACTATCTTACTATTTTCATATCCTAAATAATAATATTATTATTTTGCCCAGCGATTTCAAACGCAAGTCGATAGGGAATGATTCTCCATTGGGAATTAACTTTCACAGCACTCTCCTCAGCTAACACTCTAATTGCATCATAATTTGGCAATGCTCCAACTTAAACAACTCTATCCTTCAAAAATACTCTCAGCTCTAAAACCTTCGGCTCTTTCTTCCCAAAATCCTATGCCTGCAACTAATAACTGCCTCTAACATATTTATCTATCCCACTGTCAGCAGCTTGGAGATTATAACAGAGTTTAAACTCCTTTAGACTCTTAGGGTTATCTTTATCTTCATCTGGTATTAAACCGAAGAGAATCATTTATCCCTTTTGAGGACTGTATTATTCAATCTTTAGCCTAAACACATATTTTGCGTCTGAATCAATAATCATATTCAAATAGCATCTCGCAGACTATCCAGATGGATTCTTCTGTCTAATCATTGTTTCAGAATGTCTATTTCGTAATATTTCGATGACTGAATCCTTTGAACACACAGCTTAAACTCCCTTCAAAGGAACTTCATTAGATGCAATTGATGTCATTGTAGGTGCTGTTAATGCAATAGATTATTATTATTATTATTATTATTATTATTATTATTATTATTATTATTATTATTATCTTTACAATTTAAATTAATTGTCTGATTGTTTTTATTCTTCTTCTTCTTCAAGAACATTGGAAAATTTACCTTGAGCACTGGTAACCTTAGGAATGGTTATTTTAGGGAAACTTGATTACAAACTTTACTCCTAGTTGTTGCTCGCAGTTGTCTTATTATTATCCATTTGAATACTGCTAGCATTCAGTGAATTAGAGAAGAAGTCATCAATGTTAAATCCTAAATCTTTTTTAGGCTATAAAAACTGCTGTTTACTTCCTTAGCCTAATTGCTGCATCGACTAAGACTAAACATTTTACTGCTATTATTATTGTTCTTATTCTTTTTATTCTGCTGATTCTGCCTCATAGAAAAGATCAAAATTAAAGGGGACAATTTTCAGAGTTTAATTTTTATTGCTCGCAGGATCCCCCTCGTTTTTTATTGTATTATTCTTCGAATTATCTCCTTTAAGTATCTACGCTATTATATCAGGTTCTTTATTATTATTACTATTACTACTTACTTATTATGCCATAATACTCTAGAACTCCTTGAGCTAGTTGAATACAGTAATTTTATCTTAGAGTTGCTTCTCTTTTATCTCTTTATCTTGAGCTGGATTATAATAAATATCGTTCTGATAATCTTATTCTTCATGTTTTTCTGGAAAATTAAATAACTACTGCACTGTCCCACAGTTCTCTATTTCATCGTATTAAAACGAGTTCGTCACTGTCTCAGCATTCAGACCGACAGTATCAAGATAAATAACTTTGTCTCTCTCCTCGTCGTTTTCTTCTAAGACGAGCTCTTGGAGGTCTTCATTCTTATTATAAATATCAACTGGTTTATTATCTTTATTGGTATTTCCCCCAAGCTATGATGCTTGAAAGCTTAAGGGTTACGTTGCAGTGCTAGCGTTACTAATGCTGTATGATTAATTACAGAAAGTGTTATCAGTTTTAAGTCGATTGCTGTTATTAGTGTCATTGTCAGTTTAAGTACCAGTTGTTTGGTATTATTTTTGAGACTTTGAATTTAACTTATGGCAATTAAACTTGTCTTCCTCATCCTAAAATGAGGCACCAAACCTATGGAGATTAAACTCCTCTTCCTCCTTATCCGAAAAGTGAGATTATGTTTTTAATTGTCTTAGACTAGGTTAAGTAAATAATTTTATATCTTTTGAAGTGTATTACTCATATTAATCAGTATAATCCTTTCTTTTTGAACTTTCGAAAAAAGAATCAAGATATTACGCTTCATTATCCTTTTATGTTATCTCGAAGTTGCTCAATAATTGACTCATTTGAGATAAAATTCTCTCTGCGTTAAATTTGTATTTGTCCTTAGCCATGTTATTTAGTTTATCTATCTCAGCTTTGAGTAGGGCGCTGTTGATTTGTATTTCGTTTTTTCTTTGTTGAAGAAATTCAACTATTTCATGAGAGTTTTTGGAATCCATACAATTCTGAACTGCTTGTTTCAACTCATCGATATGCGATATTGAGCGGTAGGTGTCGATGATAGTGCTCTTTTAGGTGTTGAGATCATTGATTTTGCTGAGATAGATTTGCTTTTATTTTGTTAACCTATCTTAGATATCATTAATAAAATCATCTATGCGCTTAACATAACTTAAATAATCTTCATTGATAGTTTTGGAAAACCCATCGAGGTTGCATAATCGTTAATACAAGTTTTTGTCTGCTAATGGAGGAAAATTTAAACAAAAAGGAGATGGTGATAATGGAGATGATGAAAAAGAAGCAGATGAGGATAATGAGGGTGATTCAAAGATTTGATTCTCATCCTGGAAGAGATCTTTGAGTGAGATCGTATATAACAATGGTTCCTCCTGAATGCACTTAGAACAGACTAACGGCAACCTGTTCTCTATTGAAGAGTCTATTACGAGCAAAGTGCAATAGAATTAAGGATGTTATTGGCATTTGAGTCGAAAACAGTATGGTTTATTGATAGTTGTTTGATTCATTTGACACCAATGCAAGATGTTGATTTCATAAAATGTTTCCCTTATTATCTAATTCTAAAAGAGCGCCAGACGAAGAAAAGATTAATATTTTACCCTCTCCCTCCCTTTTAAAGCATCATCTTAATAGCTTCTTCTCTATTTGGGAGAACGAAAACGAATTAAAAAATTAATTAAAATATTGATTAACATATCAAACTAATATATTACAATAGATAAATTGTGTTTTATTTACTCCCTCATCAGTACCTTCTAGATTTATTTTATATTCTCTTATTATACACATAAAACGAATTGCCTGTGTATGGTCTCTTTTTCTTCCCTCTTGTTTTGTTATCCACAAGCTGCTTGAGAACAAAGGTACTATTATTGTGTGGTTTGTAGAATTCAAATGATTGCATAGATTCGTACTCCATCACTTACCAGCTATCAAACACAATGTAGTTATTGTTATTATTACTATTGATATTATATTAATTCTTAAGAACATTGAGATTCTACAAGAGATTCATATTCATGAGTTAATCAGAGGAATGATGAGTAGGGGATTATTATTCCATTTGAAATGGCAAGAAAGAAGAAGTATTATTATTATTATTGTTGTTGTTATTAGTTTTATTATTATTAGCATTGTTAGAGTATGGCTACAAGAACGCATTGAGACACGATATGTAACTCTAGGAATTATTATTGAGACAACTGCCAGAAGGAATCAAGAAGTTAGTCGGAATCATAGAGAAGTTACTATTCGGTGCTGCTCCTGCTGCATGGATAACTCCTTCTTCAGGTAGACTACTCTTCTATCTCAATAGCTTATTCAGCATGAATTTCTTTCTCAAAACATCATCTCCTTCAGCCAGTATGGGTGAATATTATTAAATACCACCCAACAATGATGATTAGTTATACTAACAGTACTACGGTTGCTAGAAGATATTCAACGCTGAATGGTTGCAAGGTAAACACAACGGAGAGTACTATTAAATCTACTGTTATGTATGGAAATGCTATTACTAATGATAAGGAGATGATTGGGATTGTCCAACTTAGCGTAGATGCTACTAGATAGTGCTATTGGTGTAAGTATTAATATTATTCTACCCTGGATTATGGTACAACTGCCTATTAATACTATTATTATTGTATAACGGTGGTCTACCTGCTGCTAGGAGTTGATTAAACGGTGCAGTTGCATTAGCTGTATGTGGTAGTACTTAGCTTAATTTAGGTAATTGCAATGCTAGTCTTGATGCGCTACTTTATCTGGACTATCTCATCCTATTCAAATCGGATTGCTGCTCATAGGACTACAAAAGTGAAGGATCAATAGTTAGACTAAGTAAATCATTGTTGTTATTAGTGTTGTCAATGTAATACTACTATCCGTCTTAGAGAGTGTGATGTCTCTTAGATTAATCAGTTAAATAGTAGTTCATGTTGTTGTAGTTATTATTGCTGAGAGACGATGAGCACATTGGTACATTGAGACTCATGTTATGTTCTTGATCGTTCATCATTAGCATCATCGAAGTGTTATTTGCTTTCAGCGTAGGGCTAGGGTAGTTCATCAGTCCATTGATGTTCATGAACCCAGGAATGTTAGAACTATGAGTGTTATTATAGTTGGAAGGTGTATTGTTGTTATTGATGCTTCTGGGCGTATTATTGGCACTATTGTAGTTGATTGGCGAGAACTACTATTACAGTGGATTGTTATGTACTCGTCTCTTCGGGTGTGCTTAATGCTATTCTTGTATAATCGTAAGGTTTTTCTTCTTTTTGATTGATTTCTTGAAGTTTGATGCTGAATGTATTGAATTCGTGTCTTCTTTTAACTACGAATCATTATTGTTATTCGTGTTGTATTTACTCGATGTTTTCTTCCAAGTGTGCTAGTGTTTAATCTCACTTAACACATCATTGTAGTTGTTGTTACTGTTATTATTGTTCAGATTCGGCAAGGTATTCGCGAATACAAGTGATCCACTTTAGCTAAGCGCATGACGAACAATACCATTGTTGTTGTTATTATTATTATTTTTATTGTTTGTGCTATGATTGTTATTGCTAGTATTGTTGCTTGTGATGAACTTCGTGATAGATGTGTAGGACTCCGCCAATGGAGAATGAGGGTATTGTACTTATTCAGAGAATGTCAATTCCTTTGTAGGTGTTCCAGTTATGTTCTCTAAAGTCTGTATTCTCTAAGGTTCAGTAGTTCCTTAAGATGTTTAAGCTTATGATTATGCTTAATGCTGGGGATTCGATTGTTATTATGGTAACTATGTAGGCAAGTATGTGGAATGCTACTACTGCTGCTGCTGTTGATTGGGGGAACAATCACACATTGACTCTTCGTTATGTAGCATATTCAATGTCATCGGAGTCTAAGATAGTCTACTGATTGATTGAGCATTCTAATTGCCAGTATTGTAGTTGTGTTGATTCGGACTGGCTTCAGCAAAATCACTGTGTTAGGTGTTGCCTTATGTACCTGCGCCTTGCTATCCGTTAGTAGTCGTATGCCCGTAGAACTATTGCTTGTTGAGATGAGAGCTTAACGAAAGACCATCTTTATCATTGTGATCTTCTTCAATGTTCCAAGTTAAATTCTTCTTTTTGTTTCGCAGAACACCAGCAACAACAGATACTGCAGATGGAGAATCCCTAACAGCATTGCCATCGACAACCTACAGCTATTGTCTTGGGGATATCCCTCCTAGCTACTGCTGTTACTGCTATTACTATAACTACGCTTGGATAGCAGTATGTAATGCATTCTCTCCATTAACTAGTACAATGGTCTCTTTTCTACTGGGATGGTAGAATGAATCAGCAATTTTAGGTTCTTTATCCAGCAATTACTATTAATGTTGTTATGTTTTGAACGTCGATTATTGCTCTCTCTCAATGGATGGTAGTATATGCTTCGAGTTGAACACATCCATACTCATAAACTGTCTATTCGTCGTTGTGTACTCCTCCCTAACATTAGAATTCTCCGTCTATCTCCTCGCATTGTGATAGCTATTCGGATTAGTCATATGATCGTTATGATGCTCATGCTCATCATTTTCCTCGGAATCACTGAGTATCTTATTATTTTAGTTCATCGAACTGCTTGCATATGGATGGTTTTATGTGAGAATATTCGAAGTGCTGTGATTGTTATTGTAATAGTTCGTGTTGTATGTGTTGTTATGATTGTTAGTGTAGTATTGCTACTACTAATTCTAAGTATTGCCTTATTCATCGTTGAGTATTTGCTGTTCTGTGTCCTCTTGCTAGTGGTAATATGATGAATTATTATTGTATGCGTCATTCGCGCATTTATTGTATAAACTCGAGTTGTTTTCGATTCTGTTTGCGCAATTCTAGATTTAACTTAGATCGCCCCAAGCATTGCTCTTCCCTCGAATACGCTTCGAAGATACAAAACGACGGACTTGAAATTGCGAGTGACTGAACACTAGCAGCAATCGATCTTTATCTGCTACGTAGTGCATGGAAGGACAAGAGATAACTCCATGACCAGGTTATTAACACACCGAACAGTATGTGGTAGTTATGCAAGGTGCTATCTATGAAGACTATTGCTAGTCATTCAGCATGAGATCATCTCTAGTCTCACAGAAATACTCCTTGTCTTTGCTGCAGTTCTCCAGCAGAAGCATAAACGAATTGCGGTTGATCTAATAATAACCAAATGGATGTATTAATCACATGAATTGAGAGTTTTTGTAATGAAGTATATTACTCTGAATAGCACTGAATCTACAGTGCATTTGGCGTATGATTCTCTTGGCATGCCTGTGAAGAAACTGTATTCGCCGAAGTGATCTCCTGCGCGGACAGTCTGGAATACTAAATAATTCTCAGCTTCACTGCACCGCTTCTCAGTTACGTAGAACAGATCAACTAATACAGAGGAAGAATACAGAAAAATAAGAGAAATTATTTTTAGATGAAGGATAAATCCATTGAAATACCTTTGCCTTTGACAACTATGTATAGACAGTCATCGTGTTGCTCGCCTTGATAATATAACACAGAATTAGCAGTAAACTGCTGTTCCTTGCTGATTTTAGCTATTTCTCCTTTCGTTTAGCTAGAAAACGGGTAGAGAATGGTTGAATTGCAAACAGTCTAGTGATTGATACTCCAAAGTAGATCTTTTTGGATATTCTCTGGGAAGGCATTCATTGAAGATTGAATGTCCCTGTCAGATAGACTCATAGTACTTGATGATCTGTGATATTCCATGTACGCTTGCAATTCGAACACCTTCGGATAAGGCAGCTAATCGATCAATAAACAAACGAATTTTATAAATAGTTAAGGGAAACATTATGAATAAATAATGAAGTTGTCTAAAGTTTCTGTTACTTTCTTATCGGTAAGTAGATAGTTCAGCAGCTTTTGTTCCTATGTTAAACACATTTCAAAAACAAAACAGTTACGTAAAACTAAACAGTGGGAATAAGCTTATTCTCTGACTTTGATTATTGTTTCCTCTAATTCTTGTTATTTCAACTTACCTGTGAGTGTCTCTGATTGTAGATGATCTTGATAGTAATGAATTCATTGATCATGATCGCCAACATCACCAATGAAACGATCTGCATCCAAACTAGGAATATCTATTCTCTCCATGAAAAACATGGAGATCCTTAGAATAGCAATGTACTGCTCATTTAATACAATGCAGACGCATAACTAAGGAAAGAAATAAACAAATCAATTAAGTATTAACATATGTTCGTATTCTATTTCTCTCTCTCTTTCTCTTTGTTCTCTTTTTTTACATCTGATTATGGTTATATTCCTTTTCTAAATTATACTTGCTCATCCAAGAACTCTCATTATTCTTCTCAGCTTATCCAATCGCAATCCAAACAATCGCCGCTGAATGCATCAACAATCCAATCATTATCAAGATTAGACCTATTCTGAACCCTATTCTATGCGTAATCTTAAGTGAGCATGTTAATGTTAGTCTTTCTAGTGTCCAATAAAGCGATACAACTCTGATTAAGCACAGCATCTATGGAATCTTAGATGGATATACAAGACACCAAAACAAGAAGAATATCGATAGACAATCACATATCCCAGATGCTGAGAAGAAATACCTATGACTGGCTTGCTTGATAGATGCGATGAGTTTACCTTCTGAGTAGAATCCGGTGCTACATGAAACGAAGAAATCGATACTCCAGAGAATTAAACTCAGTAAATAGACAATAATCAGACTTTTTGGATACTCACTACTTCTCGAGTTATCACCTGCAGCTGATGAATCTTCTTGAATAATTACTAATTCAAAAGGCGATCCAAAGACTAATCCAAGTGTCCCAATGAGAAATAATCCAATTAGAAACCCATTAGAGAGAAGGTCTAAGCCAATCCTTGTGAGATCATGTGGTAGCACGCATCCATGAGAGCATATGATAGATGTTGCTAAATTCCAGTAGATAGACATAACTGAACCATCTGGCTAAGGATGGTATGGATCTTACGGATTAATGACTGCATTTACATTAGATCTATTAGAAGAGGATATCCCTAACTCCATCGCTTATTTTTGTTATTTATGGTTCTTCGTAATGGAGAGTTATTTCTATTATTTCTCAAATACTCCTCCTTTGTTATTATTCTTAGCTTACTTGACTTGAATTTATTCCTTTTGTGATTGCTATGATTAATACGAAGATTGAATCGATACACTTTGAATGGGTTACGCTACTGGAGTATTGATACTACTTGCCTAATGTGAGTTTACGAAATATTTTGATTTATTCATTTACACCATTGTATTTGGTTGTTTTCGTTTCTTCAAGCACTGCCACCATGATTTGCTATTCTATTAACTCTTCTGCTGAGTGTGTGACATCTTTTGCTAATTCTATTACTACTAATTCGTTCTTTTTTGCAAACTCAAGAAAAACCCACTCTCACTAAGACTCGTGCTATTCACATTGCTGTTCCTCAATTACCGCAATGGCTCAGATGCGGAGCCAACAACATTCAGAGAATCAGCTGTTTTAGGAAGAAGCATATTCATCAAAGTCATTTGCTGTTATTGCTAGTACTGTTTATTAGATATTAGATTCTCATTGCTATTATGATACCTACACCTTTCATTAGATTTCTACCTGTAACCTCCCCCTAATGTTTGCATGTTGAACGCATGTGCCCAATCATCTATGAGCAGCATATGCTAAGGTGTCATACTTCTCAATCGCACTCTGCTTAGCTTGCTTAACACTTTAACACTCCATCGCTTGACTTACTTGTAGACATTGTATTAGAATGAGTTCTTGAGATGAGAGTTGATTGTTGTTGTTGGTTTATTCTTCTAACTCAACTTCGCCGAAGCCTTACTATTGCTAGCTATCTTCTGTGGATCTGCATTGATCTCTTGCTTGAATGTGATATTCTCTCCATTCTGTCCTGGTTAGAGATAGTAATAGTCTCTTTAAAGTTATAACTCTGAAATAGTCTTTCTCTCACTCTCCACTGGTTCATTCATCCTTTTCGAGGAGTTAATATCATCTAATATTTCATTTACATCATTGTAGTTGTTGTTATTGTTGTGATTATTATCGAAGCTGCAACTCCATTTCTTAACTCTGTTCTTTGTCTCTGTATGTTTATTATCAGAATCTCTCAAAATCTGCTTAGGATGATAACCACCAGTATTACTGTTGGCTTTATCAGCTGTCCATTTAGCAGTTAGAACTTCGAGTTAACCCTATTGCATTTGCTATTGTTGCTGCAAGATTTGCATTTGAATTATTGTACTTGGCTACAACTCAGAAGTGACTCGCTTGTCGAATGGAGAAACATACCCATGATGAAGAGAAACATGATGGTTGGGAGAGAGTTAGTTTTGAGATGCTTGTCGCTCAAAGAAATGCTACCAATCTTGTTGCTTTTCTTATGTGTTATGATTGTTGTTATTGTTATTGGTGGTGTTGCCAGTGACGATGTAATGAGTATTCTGATTGTGATGATTGATATTAGTGTTAGCAGTGTCGAAGACGTGATGTCGACTGGATGTTTCTTAAGCGATGTTATTGAGAAAGTCAAAGCAATCATCTTATTCGTCTTTGACAAGGATGTCTTAATCGATTTGGTTTTTGAGATTAAAAGTGCGAAGGTTAGAATGATCTTCATCGTTGAATACATTGTTCCTTCGTAGCTGCTAATGATTATTATTGTTATCGTCGTCGTTGTCATCGTCATCGTTCCTGAGGGAGTTGTGATTGTGGATGTTTGCAGAGGCACCATCCTCATCAGGACTCAACATAATAATGAAATTATTATCCAACTTTTGATAAATATGGATGGATTAGAAGAATCAGATGCAGAAAGAGAGATGAATTAATAATCTAATTCAATCAGAGGGGAAAAAGCTTATCTCTTGAATTCTTAGAAAGATTATGGAATTAAATCAGAAGATAACAATTTAAATCTCTTTTACTGCTCTGATGTTCTCGCAGCAGATCAATTCAAATGAAATAGCTTGATTTTCTAGTTGAAATTAGAGTTAGTTGATAATATTCAAGGATAAATTATTTTAACAAATAAATTAAGGGGGAAGACTTCATTAATACATTAATTTTGATCTAATTTTCATAAGCCTTCCTTTTCGGAATGAATGCTTTTTAAAGAAAGTGAATTAGTGTCCTTTTTGGGATAATTTAATTAAATTGTTCATTCTTCTCTTGTGCTATCTACTCTCTGCCACATTTGGTAATTTCCCTATTCCGATTTGTGTTCCAACACTATTATTTTTAGTAAAAGCTGCTGAATAACGCAAAGGTAATACTTATGTCAAAATTACTAAAACCTAAATATCTTTTAACACGTTAATATTTTTATGTCCAATATCTAAAAGCATATTTCTCACACACACACAATGAAAAACACATACATAGAACAACTCTGATTGATGGAGAATATCAACTCTCAGCTCCTTTAGTCTTCGATTCCTCAGCATTCTTAGGAGCTATGATATTCTTATCTATTTTATCAAGCACACCCATCCACATTGATGCTGATTTATCTTCTAATTCTTTTCTAGCCGCTTTCTTTGCAGCTTTTTCCTTATCATCATCATCTCCAGCATCTTCCCCTTCAACAACCTCTCCTTCATCACTCTTCTTAGCTTCTTTCTCACTATCCTTCGGAATCATCCTTCCAACATTGATAGTATCTCCATAACTCTTCTCAAATGTCTCTTTGAATAACATTTCCATTTTATCAATACCATTACATGGTTTAATCAAAAAGTACTTAACTTCATGCTTCAAAAGTAAATCTCTAATATCTTCTTTCTTTGTTCCACAAGGACATCCATTTTCGGACCATTCTTTTTCTGAACTCAATCCACCATATTCCTTTCCATGAGGAGGAGCATCACACACATGGAATAGGAATCTCTAAGATGCTTTATTTTCTTCTGTTTTTCTCCATGAAGTCTTACTTAACCCATCTCTGAGTCCATCCATGACAGCTTCACAGGGATCTCCACCACCGGATGCAGTTATTTTATTAAGCTTTTCAACTACAGTCTTCCCATTGCAGAGATCTTCAAAGTGAGTTACATAAGTAGTCTCCTAAGGTGGATGATCACGATAGTCACATAACGAGAATTTGAGATCATATTCCTGTTTCTTGAATTTCTCAACGATTTTAATAATCGTCATGATTGAATCTTTGATGTATGCACACATCGATCCAGTGGAGTCAATCACAAACAGAATATCTACAAGATTTTCAAACTCTTCTCGATCACTGTCTTCAAGATCAAAATCCTCAATTTTAAATCCAGAACCTGCATCACCATGTGCTACTAAGTTTATGTTGCCCATTTAAAGATATGCGAAAATATTTGTTAGTTAGTTAGTGTGTGTGTGTTGAGTAGATATTATTTTAATCTATTGTTTTGTTGAGTTAATTATTTTATCTGTAATATTTGAATAACATTGTGTTTCTTTTAATAATATTCAATCTACTAAAGGAGACGCTTATTTCTTCAGAAAGTGTTATTTCCCCGATTGACAAAACTATTCAATTAATCTTAAACCATTCTTTTGATATTTTTCTTTTGATCAGATTTCCCACTCCAATCTAAGGAGCTTTATCTATTCCTGTAATTCTTAGAGTTTTCTAATCGATAAGATAGAAAAACAATAAGTTAATCATAATCCTTGTCAGATATTTATCCATCCCCCAGTCTTCGCGTCTACATTACAAGTTTTTCAATGAATAGCAAGAATTACTAAATAAATAATGACAATATGATGAAAATGAGGATATTTCTAACCAGGAAATAAAAAAACTACCATTTTTATTAAAACCCTGACATTATTTATCGTGATTGTTCCTGAAAAATAAATGATCTATTTGTTGATGATAAACAATATTTAATTTTTTAATACATATTTAGAAAACGAAGATTTTTTACACTTAATTACACATTATTTTATTATGATTTTGATGATTTTCTATCTTCATAGATCTTATTATTGTTAGCTTTTTATACTTTTTTTTATTGTTGCCGAATTCATTCTCATTGTTCTTGAACTGATGTTATAATATCAGCATTAATACCCATATCTTCATTGAGATTTTGTGAGAATGATATTACATGCAATGCTGGATATGCATCAGCAATCATCTACTGCTTAAAGATATTATTTTACTAATATTCACAGTCTTCTTCATTATCAGTGTATTGTAAACTTAGCTATTTGAGTTTCATCGGAAATCCAGAGGAACCCAGTTTCTATGGCTTACCAAGAGTAAATTACTACTCCTATGAGATAATTCTCTGTGCATCTCCATAACCACCATCATCAATTCCTTCATCTTCTCGTAGATTCTACACATGAAACACCCTATTACCACCACTACTACTATTGAACTCTCCTTTCCTTTAGCACCTCGTCGTAGTTCCATCTGTTTCCGTAGCAAACTCTCCCGATGTCAATGACTCCCCTCTTAATTCATTATTTTCACCATTCTCAAACTCAAATAATTCAAACTCATTCAATTCAAGAATATTATGTTTCTTCTATTCTCTATTCGAAGACTGCAATAATGTATCCAATGCTTGATTGTTTAGGATTCTAGGTGGCTTAGCTTAGAATCTACATGGCCGATATGATATCCCATTCGTTGTCATGCAACTGCTTTAATTCGGAGAAACAGATGCAGCAGAGAATGAATCTATCTCACTTAGAGTTATGTATTACTATTACAGCTATTACTGTGGTTGTTGCTACGATTAGAATTACTCAGGTGACAATGAGTTCGCTGATAATTAAGTTAGATGAGTTGACTACACATACGGTGAGTGCTGAGTAGATGATCTACTAAGTGTTAATCTCTTTGCTTCTAATTGATGCTAATATCGTGTCTCTAACTCTCTTTCAGATTACTTTAATGAAGCACATCTTCGCTCTAACTCATCAATCAACTTGTCCTTGAGTTCATCATCAAATAATAACAATAATCAGTAACAATTCAAATAACAATAATAGTAAACTCTTCGATAGTATATGTACTTTATCCCTGAGATCTCTTTGTATTTACTAATGCGATTAGTTTCGAATAGTCAATCCATCGATTGCAGCTTGGAGACATGTGATTTACTTTTCCATCTATTATTGTGCTTAGAGTGATTAATTCAAAGCATCTTCTTTTGTCTCAAGTTATAATAGCACTTGCTCATATGCATTCAAGATCTCTTCTTATTACTGTTCAGAAAGCAGATTGTGCCTTTCATCACTAGCAGGATGATAGTCTTCATTGAAATTCTCAGGAATATTACTATTATCATTGGTACCAGTGTTACTATTCTAAGTACCATTTCCCATTTAACCATGTTCTTCATAATGATCATTGTCCTATTCTTATGACTAAATCTACTCTTAAGTACTATCATGATGATTATCTCCATTGATATCAGCAAGCAACTACAAATGATGTCTCTTATGTAGCTGTCTAGAATTCTTAAAGTTAGGAGGAGTAGACTGCTCTTAGTGATATTAATATTATTGTAGTTATGAAGATTGTTATTCTTCTTTTGGTTGTTGTTGCAGATATTCACCATAGTTTCTTCTTCCATCAGAATGGTAACTTTAACCATTCGAATCTTAGATCTCTGGGAGATTATTTGAGTTACTGTAATGGTAATACTGATCACCATTCACTTGATTTTATTGTTATTATTATTCTATTATCTCTTAATGTTTCTCTTCATCAAATACCTTATTCTTCATCACTTCCATCTGATATTAAGACTCTTAATTCACATCTTGCTGCTGATGCTGTTATCCATAGCCATTCCCTTAAGCCCACTACTTCTCATACCCTTGATCAATATCTCCTTGTTAGCTTTAACTTTAATTATGACTATTAACCCTTCCAAGTGAACTATTCTTCTATCGATTACAACTCGGTGTCTATGCATACGATGCCTGCTTCGAATTCGAGTTGAATTATCCACTGCTCATCGATTTCTCAACAATAATCTAACATTTCAACGCGTTAAGTTCATTCAATTAACACAGACTCTTTTAATTAGCTCTATCTCTCTCATCATTCGCTGTGTCTCTCTCTAACATCGCTTGATCCTTTGCAAGCACTGCTTGGTCTCTCTCCGCTGTTAGTGTATCAACTTAGCATAACAACTCTTAGATTCTTGCTTTCATGGCATTACTGTCACTTTAATTCACTTATTAACTCCTTTGAGATGATGATTCTTATTAAGTATCACTAGCATCCAGTGAATGAGCATTATTAATACTCTTTTTGTTTCTGCCCGTTGAATTCGATAGCGTGCATGTATTGTTATCATATTTATTGTTACTTTCATAGATCTTTTTGGTCTCCTTGAGAATGTTCTCCTTGCTGAATATCTTGCTATCATATTTATGCTAGTTTACATTAACATTCTCTTTGTTCTACATAACAGAAACACTATTAGTATTATCTTAGTTATGCTTCTCCTTCTTCATATGTCCTTCATTCTTGATAATTCTGCTTTTATCTGCCCTATGATGATGATAGCTAGACAATCTCTTATGATTCTTCATCTATTGCTGTTACAAGAGCATTAGAAGATCATTCGATTTCTGGTATTATTCTTGGTATTCTAACTTTAAACCACTATTATTACCATCCCCATCGTCTTATTCCATTCTCTTCCATAATTCATTTATATCCTTTATGCTTCCATTTTAAGCTAGTTATCTTCTATTCTTAATATTATCATAATCATTTTCATAATCTCTCTCACTATCTTTATTTCTCCCCTCCTTCATGTTTACTTCCGTTTCAATTCTCTTCCCTCTCCTTAGGAAATTGTCTTCTTTGCTATTTGAATTTCTTCTGCCTGGAGATGTAACTATCCTTCGATTCTTATCTTATTGCAAGTACTCCTCAGCAATACCCTTAGCTTAAATACTACTCATAGTATAATTATCCTTCTAATAAAATCCTGGAGATGATATAAATGGTTCTTTTCTTCTTTAACCAGATTCAGAATACCCTCTAGCATTACTGCATCTAATATCTTAATAATCACACCCTTCATAGCTAGGTGTAGCAGTTATTCTTCGATTCTATCTATCCACTTAAAATGACGAGGCTGAGTGCTATCTCAATGGCTATTATTCATATACCTACTAGATCTTCTTTTTATCACTGAAATCAGTGGTTAGTTCAGAATATCCATGTGTATTTGTTGTTTGCCTGTTCTATTCTCTCAAATAATCATCTTCCTCATCCCCATCATATTAACTTATTACTCTCTTCCTTCCTATATTTCGTCTCTCCTCTCTACAACCCTCAGTCAATACCCGCTAGCACTTATTCTTCAAATCCTCCTTAGTCTCCTCCTCCTCTTCCTTCTTCCTTTTGCTAATCTTCTTCACAAACACTTCCCCCCAAGCAATCGCATAAGCATTCCCACAGCTAACCCCAACAACTCTCTTCTCTTTCAATGCTGCTACTGGAAACAACTTAGCTCTGACTCCACAATCACCAACACCTAATTCACCGTATGCATTATCTCCCCAACACCATACCACACCCTTACTATCAACACAGCTTCCTACACAAACAAGAATCAAACAATTATTACAACATTTTTCAAGAAATGGGCTTAATATCATTACCAGCTGCTGTTCCAAGAGAAATCTACATGACTGGTGAATTAATCTTAGAAAACTAAGTTGGTATTAGATACTCTCCGAATGCACCACTGCCCCAGAGATACATCTCTCCCATTTAACTCAGCCCTCCAGATGAGTACATTCCCCCAGCTAGCTTTGACAGTTTCACACTGCATTGTATCTTCTTGAATATCTTCTATGAGAGTTTATTTCCATTTCCAAGTTATCCATGTGAATTTAGTCCAGATGTGAGAATCTACCCATCAACACTCATCAATAATGAATGGAAATGACCACAGACTACTTCTACGATATCTGAAACATATCCTAATTCCATGTGACCCTGCTGAAAGTAATCTACCTAGCTATCTTCATTAGTCTTCAAACAATCTTGATCATTTGACAATACTCCAATCTATCCATGTCTATTATCGCCACTAGCAAATACTCTTCCTGAACTACTTAGCAGCAAGGAATGATTTCTTCCACAACTCACTGAGACTATCCGTATGTTTTCTAAATGTGGCAACTTCTAAGGTGTACAATACCTAGCACAATAGAAAAAAAAAAGACAATCAAAATTAACAGTTTTAGAACTTTTTCAAAAGAATATTTTACTATCTTTTAGCTGCACCCAGCTTGTCTGTAGGTATTATCCCTGCCTCTCCGTATTCATTAGTTCCCCAAGCGAATACCTCTCCATTATGAGTAATCGCAATGCTAAAATCTTCCCCGCAAGCTGCGTTCGAAATAGCTACATTCTTCAATGAATCAATCAAAATCGGTGAGGAGTAGCTATTCACATTAGCATTCTTCTTGTTGTTCTCCTATTTCCAGAGCATTCGATTGTTGTTATCCTCTCCGATACCCAATGCCCCATAAGCATTACTACCAACACTATATATTCTTCCTTTTTCTAAAGGACAAATACATATCAGATTAGACACTCTCGATGATAATAACAAATTGAAATGAATTTGTTGTTTCTTTACAAGTGATGAGCAATGCATGTCTAAACCCAGCAGCAACGCGCACAATAGGTAATCGATAAGCACACACCTTAGGGATAGAATACTGCTAATACTATTATTATTTTTCTTCAGCTTACTGATACTTGAGCTTTTGCTATTAAGCCAATCGCTGTTTGCTTCCAAGACCTAATTATCCATGTGAATCAGATCCCCAAACGTACAGCTCTAGAATAGAAACGGTAGTAAATATTATATTGAGAATATTCTCTGAAAAGGAAAACAAATATGAATTCATTCGATGTATGACCTGTGCAGACACCTGTGCTAGCTGTTTAAATAGAAAGCTTAGAAGAACTCATAGTGCTATTCTTAAACTGTTTTTGATTAGCAGTGTTTGATGATTATTCAAAATAGCGTTGATTAATTTCAATTTGGTTGTCCAAAAATCCAAAAACAAGAACACACTCAAATTATTTTGATGATTTTCAACTGTAAAAGAGGGAAAAAATAGCTATCTTTCGACTATTAATTACCCTAAAGAGGGAAAAAATCTATTAACCAAAACTTAATCTTATTCAGTGCGATATTTAATTATTTCATTTTATGAAACCTTTCTTCCAAGAAGTTCATTATCCCTCCCATTACCATCTTTTTCTTATTCAACATTCCATTTAATATCCTTTAAGCTTGTGTTAAGCCTGATCTCTTCCCCCAGTGCCTCTGCAGATCCTCCTGTAGTAATTATCGAATTTGCTTATCAACAACCCCTCCCATTCCAACAATTAACACAATCAATTATATTTCCTATCATTACTTCCTTCAATTATCCTTCTTCACTCATTAGCATACCAGTATGTTCATATTAGGTTGTTTTAATCATCAAAGTCATCTTTAATCCTTCTTACCCACTAGATTCATAGAAATTCATTGAAATCTCAAGGTAAAATCACAATTAAACTCTTCCTGCTTATTAGTTAGTTTTTTATTATTATTTCTTGGTTTTTTACACCTTCCATTTGATTCTTCGAGTTATTAAAATATTCAACAAAGGCCATTATTATTAGCAGCAGAGATCGATCAACTGCTTTTTCTTGGAAACTTATCGATAAAATTAATAAATTTATGAGGCAATATGATTAATATTTCCAAGATAACTGGGAAAGATAGTTGTAAATTGAACATTATTTCCCTTTGAGAAAATAATCACGTAAAATTAAATAAACACACAAAATATCTCTTTCTCTCTCTTATTTGAAGGCTCTGCATTCATTTGTGTTTAGAACGGTTGTGATCTTCCAAAGTTATTTCTTCTATCTTGCTGTTGATCATCTTGATTGAAGTTCCTTTAGCTGCTAAACTTGCCTGCATGTTGTTGCTGC
>Ga0302271_10001770_pt1 | contig 20388 bp, 16 predicted proteins | sample III_Bog_N1_1_FD_198767 | JGI IMG/M metagenome (GOLD analysis project Ga0302271, IMG submission 198767) | Peat permafrost microbial communities from Stordalen Mire near Abisko, Sweden - III_Bog_N1_1 | ecosystem: Environmental > Terrestrial > Soil > Wetlands > Peat | place: Sweden: Abisko... | reverse complement strand
TTAAGATTACGGAATAATCAATAAAAATACTGATAATCAATGAATTACCCAAATGTTTTAACTCTTATTTTATATCTATTTTTCTTATTATCAGATACGTATTTCATTTTATAACTAACCATTGTAAAATAATGTAGGCCGTTTTGTCAACAATTTTGCATGGTAATTTGTTATTTATATGACAATTACCAGATAGAACTGCATTTAAATATAGGAGGTATTAAAATGGAACAGACGAAATCTTTTGTAATTACAATCAGCCGTCAGTTGGGTAGTGGAGGTGCCTATATAGGCCAGCAGGTTGCAAGCAAAATGAATGTATTTTTTGCTGACCGTGAGATTATACGTAAAGCAGCCAAACAACTTTCGATACTGGAAGAAAATTTAGAATCGCGAGAAGAAAAGAGGCTCTCATTCTGGCATTCGTTAACGAGAATCAGTCCTCAAGCAGGGGGAGTTTATATGGCACCTGTATCGCCGATACTTGAGTTTACGGATGATGAATTATTTGCTGTCGAATCGAACATTATAAAACATATTGCCGATGAAGGTTCGGCAGTATTGATAGGTCGTTGCGGCTTTGATGTTCTTCGTCAACATCCGAATCATATTAGTATCTTTATGCATGCAGACAATGAATTCAGAAACGAGCGGATTCAGGAGATGTATCATCTTTCTCATGAGAGTGCCGAAAAAATGATTGAGAAGAGTGACAAAGAAAGAGCTGCTTATTGTAAAACCTTTACGGGAAAAGAATGGGCAGATGCACGGAATTATGACATTTGCATCGACACGGGTAAATTGGGAGTAGACAAGGCGGTAGAGTTGATTCTAAATTACCTGCAACTTACTCCGGTTCTTGAAATCAAATAAGACCATTGCTTGTTTATAGCCATAACATATGCAGGGACTTTAACTGAATAATTGCAATGACAATTTCAGGCTAAAGCCCCTGTTTATAATCTGTTTCCCAATTCCGTCTTTCTTTGTATCTTTGCAACCCGATTATAAATTGTGCATTATAAATTATGAATTAAATTATGGCCGACGATAAAAAAGTAATTTTCTCTATGGTGGGAGTCAGTAAGGCTTTTTCACCACAAAAAAAAGTATTAAACAATATCTACCTTTCGTTTTTCTACGGAGCAAAGATTGGCATTATCGGTCTGAACGGTTCCGGAAAATCGACGCTATTAAAAATCATTGCCGGAGTGGAAAAGACATTCGATGGTGAAGTTGTTTTCTCACCCGGATATTCTGTAGGCTATTTAGAACAGGAACCTCATTTGGATCCGAACAAGACGGTAAAAGAAATCGTGCAGGAAGGTGTTCAGGAAATTGTGGATATGCTGGCCGAGTATGAACGGATTAATGAACAATTTGGGGAACCGGATGCCGACTTTGACAAGCTGATAGCACGACAAGGTGAATTACAGGAGTTACTGGATCATACCGATGCCTGGAACCTGGATAATAAACTGGAACGAGCCATGGACGCTTTGCGCTGTCCACCCGAAGAAGCCAAAGTAGTAAACCTGTCGGGAGGAGAACGTCGCCGGGTAGCACTGTGTCGTTTGTTACTTCGTCAACCGGACATACTGTTACTGGACGAACCGACCAACCACCTCGATGCAGAATCGGTAGAATGGTTGGAACACTACCTGCAACAATATGCAGGAACAGTCATTGCAATAACACATGACCGCTACTTTCTGGATAATGTTTCGGGTTGGATACTTGAGCTGGACCGGGGAGAAGGCATTCCCTGGAAAGGAAACTACACTTCGTGGCTTGAACAGAAAACAACCCGTATGGCCGGTGAAGAGAAGCAAGCCAGCAAACGACGCAAGACCCTGGAGCGAGAGTTGGAATGGGTACGTATGGCTCCCAAGGCACGTCATGCCAAAGGAAAAGCCCGGTTGGAAGCATATGACCGGTTGATCAACGAAGACGAGAAAGAAAAAGAAGATAAACTGGAACTCTTTATTCCGAACGGTCCGCGACTGGGGAATAAAGTAGTAGAAGCAGTCGGAGTATCGAAAGCATTCGGAGATAAACTGTTATTTGAAAACCTGAACTTCATGTTACCACCCAATGGTATCGTGGGAATTATAGGGCCAAACGGCGCCGGTAAAACAACCTTGTTCCGGTTAATCATGGAACTGGAGAAAGCTGACAAGGGGACATTTGAAATAGGTGAAACGGTAAAGATAGGTTATGTAGATCAGAGCCATGCTGACATTGATCCGGCAAAAACGGTTTACCAGGTAGTATCGGGTGGAACGGAATTTATCCGTGTAGGAGGAAAAGAAATTAATGCTCGCGCCTACCTTTCCCGATTCAACTTTGCCGGTGGCGATCAGGAAAAGTTATGTGGTGTACTTTCGGGTGGTGAACGAAACCGGTTACATCTGGCTATTACCCTTAAATCGGAAGCGAATGTATTATTACTTGATGAACCTACAAATGATATTGACGTTAATACCTTGCGTGCATTGGAAGAAGGGCTTGAAAGCTTTGCCGGTTGTGCAGTGGTAATCTCACACGACCGTTGGTTCCTTGATAGAATATGTACACATATTATAGCCTTCGAAGGTAATTCGGAGATTTTTGTATTCGAAGGATCTTACTCTGAATATGAAGAAAATAAACATATGCGTTTAGGTGACGAAGGACCAAAACGGATCCGATTTAAAAAATTAATCGTATAGTCTTCTATCAAAAATCACTGACTGTATTACGAAGAATACCTTCTGATAAAAAACAATGCGCTTCCCGATTTAAATCAGGAAGCGTATGTTGGTTTAAAAGTAATATAATGATTTTGAATTACATTCCGTCTTCGATATTCCAGACAAAGGCACGAATACCCATACGTTCGGAAGTGCCATCCAATGCCCTTAAGTCATTGAGTATTGATTTCACCTTTTCATCGTCAACCACCGTCAGGACAGAGGTATTATGAGAAGGCCATGCATGGGTTCCGTAATGAGGTTCACCGGTTTTGGATCCCCGGCCTATAACAGCTTCCCACCCTGTAAAACCACGTACATGATTTGTAGATAAGACTGTCAAAATCTGTTCGTAATATGCCTGATCAAATGCTATAAATATTGATTTCATCTTAATTGTAAATTTTGATTTATGAATTTAGGTTTTCTTCTTCCAATGCTTTTTCAAGTGCCAGGCGTTTAATCTTGCGGTGTTGGCGTTTAATACCACTTGCAGCAAACAATGTGTACATCGTTGGCACTACAATCAACGTCAACATCGTTGAGACTGTCAAACCACCAATGACCGTTACAGCCATTGGCTTCCACATTTCAGAGCCCTGGCTTTTACTGATTGCCAACGGAAGCATACCCAGAATAGCCGTCAAACTGGTCATTAATACAGGGCGTAAACGAGATTTGCCACCGGTAACAACCGAGCGTATAATTCCCATTCCACGTTCACGGTTCAGATTGATATAATCCACCATCACAATACCGTTCTTTACCACAATACCAACCAACATAATTACGCCTACAAAAGTCATTACATTGAATGTAGTTCCGGTCAGGAATAAAGCCAATACTACACCGGAAATTCCAAACGGAACTGAAAACATAATAATAAACGGATAGGTCACCGATTCAAACTGGGAAGCCATAACAACAAATACCAGCAAAATAATGATTAGAAACAAAGCCCCCAAATCGCTAAACGATTCCTGTTGATCTTTGAATGAACCGGCAATAGAAGTTGTAATATCCGAAGGAATATCAATTTGTTTAAGCTGAGCATTTATATCTTTTACTGCTTTATCCAGCGTAGTTCCGGATACTGTCGACGAAACAGTTATGATACGCTGACGGTTTTTACGTTCAATGGTAGGCGGAGTATAACGCTCTACAACTTTACCTAAATCACCTAATCGTATAGCCTGTCCCTGACTGTTGTAAATGATGATATTTTCAATTGCTTCAATTGACTGACGATATTCAGGACCATAACCCACCACGATTGAGTACTCTTCTCCATCTTCGCGAAAAAGAGAAGCGGTTATACCATTGATTCGGTTACTGAGATAATTAGAAGCAGTACTGATATTCAATCCGTTCAAGGCAAGCTTTTCACGGTCAAAATCAACCTGGTATTCAGGTGTATATTCTTCCCTGCTGACAGTTGTATTTACAAGCCCGTGAACCTTAGCCAAACGTTTTGATACTTCGGCAGCAACTTTATCTGTTTGAGCAAAATCATAACCATAGATTTCAACATCAAGTGTAGACTGACCACCCATCATGCTCATACTACTACCTGCCGTAACCGTTGACTTCCTGATTTCTGGCATACGTTTTATATCATTGCGTAAGCTGTCTGTTATCGCAAAAGCTGAGCGAGTACGGTCTTTCAGGTTCACTAACCTTACTGAAAATGTTCCTACATTACTTGAGTTTTTAGTCAACAATGATCCGAAGATATTTTTACTGCTGGCCTGTCCGACACTAAAGTTAACCATATCAATTTCAGGATATTTCTTTCTCCAGTCATTATAAAGTCTTTGGCAAACATCTTTTGTCAGCTCCATCCTTGTTCCGATAGGCAGTTCAATGGTTGCAGATATAACACCACTATCCTGTGCCGGAAAGTTTTCAGTACCTACCCAACCTACAGCAAGAGGAATAATGCTGACAACGAAAAATACAGCAGCGAATCCCAATATCGATTTTTTATGTCGAACTGCCCAGTTTACCAACTTCGCATATTTTTCATCTAACTTATCCAGAAAGCGTTCTATAGGTCCATAAACCAAATTAAATGTTTTGCTCCGCTTTGGGTCAAGTCGTAATAACTGTGATGCCAGCATCGGAGTCAGGGTCAACGCGCATATCATTGAAACGGTAATAATAATTGTTACCATCCAACCTAATTGTGAGAACATAACACCTGCCATTCCCGAAACCATTGTTAACGGAAGGAATACAGCTATAATAGTAAGTGTTGAAGCTACGATTGAAAGTCCCACCTCATTGGTTCCGTTTACTGCTGCGGTCTTAGGGCGACTACCCCGTTCAATATGTGTGGTGATATTTTCCAGTACCACAATGGCATCATCCACCACAAGCCCAATAGCCAACGATAAAGAACTAAGTGAAATAATATTCAAGGTTCCGCCAGTCAAACCGAGATAAATAAATGCCGAGATTAATGAAATTGGAATTGTAAGAATGATAATCACAGTTGCACGCCATCTTCCCAGGAAGAACAAAACAACAATCATCACAAACAGAAGCGCATATATTACCGTTTCAGCTAAACTGTCAATCGTACGAATAATATTATCCGAAGTATCATTAATCACACTAATCTTTACATCCGAGGGAAGGCTCTTCTGAATTTCAGGCAACATCTTGAGAACAGCCTTAGCTATCTGAACGGTATTTGCTCCCGATTGTTTCTGAACAATAATAGTGGCACCTTGCACGCCATTGGTAAAACTTTCCTGCATGCGCTCTTCATGTTTATCACTCACTATAGCCACATCAGATAAAAGGACTGTTTTGCCGTTGTAATTTCCTACAACTATATTATTTAGTTCTGCAGGATCTTTAAATTCACCTTCCACTCGCAGAGCATACGTATCGCTACCAACATCCATGGAACCGGCCGGAGTATTTACATTTTCCAGGCGAATAGTCTGTGCCAGGGCTTCAACTGTCAAGTGATATGCTTCCAGTTTAACCGGATCTACATAGACCTGAATTTCACGTTGCGGAGCACCACTGATAGAGACAGAACCAACCCCATCAATACGGGCTAACGGATTAGCCACTTTCGTATCAAGTATCTTGTAAAGTGCAGGTAGACTCTGATTAGCTGTGGCCGAAATCATGATTACGGGAATCATATCTGTACTCAATTTAAAGATTATAGGATTACCTGCACCGGATGGCATGTAGGACTTCACCAGATCCAACTTGTTACGAATATCATTTGTTACAACATTCAGATCCAATCCATAATCAAACTCCATGGTAATAATCGAACGATTCTCTTTGGAAGTAGAAGTGATATTTTTCAGATTGGATACCGTATTCAGTGAACTTTCCAACGGACGTGTCACATTTGTTTCAACATCAGAAGCACTGGCGCCATCATAAGTCGTCATTACCATGATAGAGTTAGTCTCAATTTTAGGCAACAAATCAATCGGTAATTTATTGTAAGAGAAAAGTCCCAGAATAACCACGGTGATAAATATTATCGAAGTCATTACAGGCTTTCTCACTGAACTTTCATATATGCTCATAGTAGATAATTTACAATTTTATTAATTAAAAAAAATAGGAGGTATTCATTATCTCTTATTTAGCAATTTTTACAACCGAACCGTCCACTAACTTAGATTGTCCTGCAGTAACTATTTGTTCTCCGGCTGTTAATCCTGAAATAATTTCATAATCACTTTCGATCCTGCGACCTATTTCTACCTGTTTATATTCCACCTTCCCGTTATTGTAAACATAAACAAACCGGGCGCCTGAACCGGATTGTTTTATAATTGCCTGATCGGGAACCACGACATGGCTCGCCTTGCCAAATTCCATGGTTACTCGTGCAAACATTCCTGGACGGATTTTATTGTTGTTATTATTCACTCTGACTTCAACAGCAAAAGTACGGGTACGGTCATCAATGGTAGGATAAATCAGATTTACCTTTCCCTGAAAACTTTGACCTCCAAAAACATCAAAGGCTACTTTTACTGGCATTCCCTGTTTAACCTGAGAATAGTACGATTCGGATACATTTATCAGCAACTTCACCGGATTAATATCCATCACGACAAGTACCGGTTTTTGTGCTGAATACATATCCCCGTTATCGTAATTGCGTTCTGTCACGACACCGCTGATCGGGCTGATCAGAAAAGTATTCTCTGCAAGGTTTTTCAGGTTCGTTTGAGCCATATCAAGTTGTAGCTTCGAATTATCGAGTTCTTGTTGAGAGGCACCTCCTACATTGAATAGTTCCTGTGTCCGTTTATACATTCGTTTAAAATTCTCAATCTGGGTTTCGGAGTTGGAAAGGTTAGCTACGTCCATTTGAACGATCTTTTGTCCTTTTACAACGTGATGACCTACTTCCACCAGGATTTGACGGATACGCCCCATAGTGGCAGGAGCAATACTGTTTTTAACCTGCGGCTGCACGGTGGCTGTTAAATCATAAGTCTGTTCAACAACACGTTCTGTTGCCGACTGAACACGGACATTTGGGATTTCAACTTTATCCGTTGCACCGGTTTTATCATTTTTCTTGCATGAACTCAATCCGAAAGCTAATGCGCAAACTATCATGCCAACTAGTTTAATATTTCTCATTTGTACAATTGTTTATTATGTTTTACACTTAATAATTTCCAGTAATTTATTTACGGGGCGAATCTTTCCCAAGCAATTTTTCCAGATCCGATTTCGCCGACAGATAATCGAAAATCGATTGATTATACGATAATCCCGCAGTAACATACGCCAGTTCCGAGTCGGTAATATCCAGATAAGTCCCCGATCCTACATCATAGCGTTTTTGGGAAATTGTCACTGCTTTTTCGGCCTGTCGTAATCCTTCCTTGTTTGAACTTATTTTTTCAATTGCTTTTTTTATATTATCCAAACAGGAAATCACTTGTAGCTCCAAACTGCGCCGCAAATTATCGCGTTGATCTTTCAACTCATCCAGCTGAATTTTGAGTTGTTTTTCTTTATATATTCGGGTTCCACCCTGAAAGATCGGAACAGAAACGGATAATCCTGCAGAGGAAACCGGAAACCACGAATAAGTTGATAAAGCTACCCCACTATTACCCATTGACTGAAACTGATAACTAAAACTGGCCGCTAAGGTTGGCCACCAAGCTGCTTTTTGAACCTTAAGCGTATGATTCAACTGTCGTGCCTTTATATCAAATTGATTCAGATCAGTATTGGAATGCAGAGTCGTTGTATCAATTGCCAATACATCACCATACATATTCGCCTCAAAATCAGCCAAACTACCTTCTACCTTTAATCCGGCAAACATATCCATACCCATAAGTATTTTTAATTGTAGGATGCTCATATTAACGGCTGTTTCAGCTGATACTACATTTGATTTAGCATTTTTCACCTGCACATCGGCACGTATCCATTCGAATTCAGACACGGTTCCCTGTTTAAATTTATTTTGAATTATACGGGCATTTTCTACCGTATTATCATAACTCCTTTTAAACACGTTATACGAATCCTGAGCTAATAAAATGCTATAATATGCTTTCGTCACCTGATTGACCAATGAAAGTTTAGACGAACGGGCCGATTCAAGGGCTAATTGTGCATCCAGTTTTGTCATCTTCAATGTAGCCCATAACGTTGGCGAAATAATCGGAAGACTTGCCGAAATTCCAAACCCGAAGGAATTATCAGGAACAAATCCCGGAATTACCGTACCTGCCGGTAATCCGAACATGGCAACAGGCAAAATCATCTTTTGTGATTCTATTGATCGGGAATAAGATCCACCGGCAGATATATTTGGATACAAGGCCGCAAATTTTTCCTTGTTTGAATAATCGACCCGGTTTATTTCTTTATTCGCCACCTTTATTGTCGGACTCTGACTTAGTGCTATTTCCAACGCCTTAGGCAGCGATACTTTTAAAGTATCTTGTGCGTTTATCGCGATAAAGGGTAACATGCCTATCAATGCTGTTACCAGTACATTTTTTCTAATAATTTGTTTCACAATCTTATTTCTAATTAATTATTAAATATCAATAAATTGAATAATTTTCAGGCTGCAAAGCTCGACAATCCGAAATCAAATCTTCTCCGTATTTGTTACCAAATTAAACGGAAGGTTTCCTTTCATTTCTGATTCAACCGGACAATACCAGAAATCCCTAGTTAACAATCCTGATACTCTATTAAATCAAGTAAATGACATTGAAGTTTATACGATACTGCCGCAACAGACTTATGATAATATCTTTTTCAGCTTATAAATGCTGCCATTTTAAGCAATCCCCCGAAGCTGATTCATATCTTCCTGAAAACATCGGGTACAATTACAAAACAAAAAATAATCACGACAACACAAGAAACGCTGTTATCAAATAACTTCACAAAAATACGTCTATATCAAGTCGCTATACAATCAAAAATCGATGAAATAATCTTTTTGCACGACGAACAGATCAAATACCATTTTAAATCATCCCTGTCTGGTATGAAATTTATATAAATTACGTTTACTTTTCAGTTGGTGAAGCCGAATGTTCTTTCATATATTGAAGCCCTTTTTCATTCGCAATTAAATGAATCATCAAATCAATAAAAAACTCCGTTAATCGTTTCTTCGTATACTTTTTGGATGATTGCCGCATCAATTCAAATGTTTTGTTCAACTGTACCGAATGAAAAAGCGAGATCAGTTCTACATCCAAATCTTCTCTGTAAAACCCCTCCGCAATACCCTGCCGTAAATTTATTTCAAAACCGCGACGGATTTCTTCCCGCTTTTTCGTTTGATGTTTTTCAAATACTTTCGGATAATATTTCTCCAGATCATAACACATTGATTGAGCCTGAGATTCAGTTTCCGCATTTTTCTTTATCTCGGAGATAATTAAAATCAATGAATCAATCGCATTCCTGCCTAATAGTAGTTTAAAATATCTTTCGTAATTTAAATGCTTGTTGAAAGTCAATACAGCGTCAACAAGATCTTCTTTTTGTGGGAAACATGTATAAAATGTTTTCTTTGACATTCGTAGCTCATTACAAACATCGTCTATTGACACACTTCGGATTCCAAACTGTTCAAATAAACGGCTTGCTACTAAAATGATATTTTTTTGTTGTATATTCATAGAGCTATAATGCAATGTTGTATATTCGTAGAGCTATAATGTAATATTAATGCAAAATTATGAATATATTTCCTTATTATACGATTTATTGATGTGAATTTATAATTAAATAAAATATTAAGATATATAATACTTTAAAACAGCACATTAATTTTATCGTTCAGAAACTATATTATTACAATAGTTTTCAAGTTTCCATCCTTACTCTAAAAACGTGAAACTATATTTCAGGTTTTCTTCAAAATTGTTTAGTTTCGAGTCATATCAACAGACACTCAAACATAGAGCTAAAATAGTGATTTATAAAAAGCAACCGAAAAAAGCAGGCATATTATATTTAAATATACGAAACAAACAGGTTGAATGTCGTTTTAATTGATAAGAATTGGAAGTAAATTCCAACTAGAAATTATTCGAGGTTCGAACAGGAACAAAGTGAAAACAGGATCCGGTAAACTATGGATAAAAAAAGATTCAGCATGTTTCGCCCTTGGTTATATAAAGACAACAAATTAAAAATCAATCCGGCAAAATATACCTATACAATTCAATAATCTTACAGCAAAGGTTTGAATTATTTCAAACCTTTGCTTTTCTTTGTATACAAATTCAAAAAAGAAACTAATCATGAAAAGGAAATTCTTAATTGCAGGGATATTTGCTCTTCTGGCATTATCCTTTGCCCAGGCAAAGAAAAGACCGGCCATTTTTACAAAAGGTGCCGATATTAGCTGGTTGCCGCAAATGGAAGCAAGTGGGTATAAATTCTTAAATAATCAGGGTGATCAGGAAGATTGTTTCAAAATTCTGAAAGATCATGGTATAAACGCTGTACGCCTGCGTACCTGGGTAAATCCGAATACGGATAATGGCAGCGGACATTGCAGTAAAGACGAAACAGTAGCAATGGCTGTACGGGCCAGGAAATGGGGAATGCGTGTCATGATTGATTTCCATTACAGTGACTCCTGGGCCGATCCCAAACAACAGGTAAAACCCAAAGCATGGGAAGGACTAAATTTCGTGCAACTCCAAAAAGCACTATACGATTATACGGTTGATGTAATGATGGCTCTTAAAACGGCCGGAATCACTCCGGAATGGGTGCAGGTAGGAAATGAAATCACCAATGGCATGATTCATCCCGAAGGAAGAACCGATAACTGGTCGCAACTGGTACAGTTAATCAACAATGGATATAATGCCGTAAAATCTGTCTCTCCGACTTCAAAAGTCATTCTACATATCGATCAGGGAAATAACAGCGAACGTTCTCTTTGGTGGTTCGGCAATATAACTAAATACGGAGCCAACTATGATATTATCGGTCTTTCCTACTACCCTTACTGGTTGGAAGGCAATCCGGATTATACCGTTACAATTGATGCCCTTGGAAATAATCTGAAAGATTTATCCGAACGTTACGGCAAAGAAATAATGGTGGTCGAAGTCGGTGGTGAAGACACCAAGATACAAAACACGTATGATATGCTAACGGCTGTTCTGAAAAAAGTCAGGGAAGTTCCAAACAATAAAGGTACAGGTGTGTTTTACTGGGAACCCGAAGGTGCCAATAGCTGGAGTCACTACGGACTTAGTGCATGGGGAAATGATGGTAAACCGACAAAAGCCCTGGATGCATTCAAATAACGCCTAATGTATGATTTATAATTTCCGGATCTTGTTTTTTGATCTTAAAACTAACTCAAATGAAATCGTCAATTTTTAAAACTATCTTATTTATCATCGGCTTTGCATGGATTGTTCTTCCTTCAGGGTGTAAAGATGCCAATCCTGCTACAAAATCAACAGACTCAACGTCAACAGACACCACGAAAGTGGATACGGTGTTTGCTAAAGGAGCCGATGTAAGTTGGGTTACTCAGATGGAAAACGCAGGTTTAAAGTTTTACAATGCTGCCGGGACTCAGACCGAGTGTATGACTTTATTGAAAAGTCTTGGCATGAATTCCGTCAGGCTACGCGTTTGGGTGAATCCTACCGATGGTTGGTGTAATTCTCAGGATGTCTTGACAAAAGCGTTACGCGCAAAAAAACTGGGGATGCATATCATGATTGACTTTCATTACAGTGACACATGGGCTGATCCAAGCCACCAAACAAAACCGTCGGACTGGACTTCGCTTAGCTTTGCCGATTTAAAGACTGCCGTGACAACTCATACCACCAGCGTTTTAAATTTATTGAAAACAAATAATATCACAGTCAGTTGGGTTCAGGTTGGCAACGAGACAAGTGATGGAATGCTTTGGGAAGATGGCAGAGCCTCCAAAAACATGGCCAATTATGCGGCACTTACAACAACCGGATATAATGCCGTCAAAGCTGTATTTCCAAAAGCAAAAGTAATCGTTCACCTTAGCAGTGGTTATGACAATAGCTTGTGTCGCTGGCTATTTGATGGATTATCGAATAACGGAGCTAAATGGGATGTTATCGGCCTGTCCGTTTATCCATATTGGTTTACAACCTCTAATGATTGGCAAGCCTGCAACAGTCAGTGCCTCGCCAATATGAATGATATGGTGAGCCGTTACGGCAAAGAAGTTATGATCGTCGAATGCGGTATGAGCTGGGACTCGCCAACCGTTTGCAAAAGCTTTTTAACCGATTTGATCGCAAAAACCAAATCGGTTACCAACAATAAAGGTATTGGCGTATTATATTGGGAACCGGAATGTTATGGCAACTGGCAATCATACTCCCTGGGTGCTTTCGATAATTCAGGAAAACCGACAGTCGCATTAAATGCCTTTAATTAATTTTGCAAGTTACATATCCACTATTTATATTTTAAAATGAACAAACGCAGTATCATTTGTTTAAGAGTAACAATTTTCATCATAATATTTTTTTCATCGTTAGCGGTTCCGGCTCAAAACAGTCGTACGAAAGTGTCACTCAATTCCGAATGGCAATTTTGTAATCAGGAAGACATCAACACGTCAACCGGTAATTTACCGAATCAGGAGAATTTCTCTTTCTCCGGTTGGCAATACATTACGTTACCACATACCGCCAAAATTGAACCATTGGTCATAAAAACTCCCTGGACAGGGATAAGCTGGTATAAAAAAGACTTTATGGCTCAACCTGAATGGAGGAATAAAATTACATCCATCCAATTTGAAGCTGCTATGTCGGTAGCCGATGTTTGGCTAAACGGTAAACATTTACTGACGCATTACGGCGGTTATCTTCCTTTCACCATTGACATCAGTAAAGAAATCGATTATTCAAAAGCGAACCGGTTAGTTGTAAAGACCAACAATCAGGACAACCCGGAAGTTCCACCCGGAAAATCCATTAAAGATTTAGATTTCTGTTATTACAGCGGTATTTATCGTAACGTCTCGTTGATCAGTACCAATCCGATGCATATAACCGATGCCGTTGAAGAAAACAAGCCTGCTTCGGGTGGAATTCGTGTCTGGTATCCTGAAGTGACGAAAGAATCTGCTACAATAGCAGTTTCTACGAATATCCGGAATGAGAACGATATTCAAAAGGAATTTCAGTTGACCTACAAATTGCGCGACAAATCAGGGGGTGTTGTTGGAAGTATCACTTCCGGCAAACAGGTTTTACCGGCAAATTCCGATAAATCCATCTTACAGAATATCATTGTTTCAAATCCTAAGCTGTGGCACCCGAATCATCCCGATTTATACACGTTGCAGGTTATCGTTCTGGATGGTGACCATACCGGTATCGATGAAGTCTCTGCAAAGATCGGTATCCGTAAATTCGACATCGTAAACGAGAAACTGCTGATCGATGGTGAACCTCTTTTGTTGGTTGGAACCAATCGCCATCAAGAATATCCGTACATTGGAAATGCGCTGTCCGACAATGCACAATACCGCGATGCCGTTAAGATTAAAGAAGCCGGATTTAATATTGTCCGCCTCTCCCATTACCCGCAGTCTCCGGCCTTTATGAATGCCTGCGATGAATTGGGGATACTCACCATTGACGCTATCCCGGGTTGGCAATTTATCGGGAATGAGCTCTTTGTACAACGGTCCTTTCAAAACGCACGCGATTTAATACGGAGAGACCGAAACCATCCTTCTGTCGTCTTTTGGGAACTGTCCCTCAACGAAACACCGATGCCCGATAACTTCATGACGCAAATGGTAACTATTGCAAAAGAAGAATCGCCCGAATCTAAACTGATGACCTGTGGTTGGATAAATCAGTTTTATGATGTGTGGATTCCGGCCCGGCAACATGCCAAGACCACTGATTACTGGAAAAAATATGAGGGAAAAATGCCTATGTTTACCGGTGAATATGGCGATTGGGAGTATTTTGCTCAAGATGCCGGATTGAATCAGGCAGGATATGCAGGATTAAAAAGTGACGAACGTACCAGCCGGCAATTCAGAGGCGATGGTGAAAAACGCTTGTTGCAACAGGCTGCCAATTTTCAGGAAGCACATAACGATAACTTAATCAACCCCCATTTAGGGGATGCCGCTTGGTTAATGTTCGACTATAATCGGGGATATTCTCCCGACATAGAATCTTCCGGGATTATGGATATTTTCCGGTTGCCAAAGTTTGCATACTATTTCTACAAAACTCAGGTACCACCTGACGCTGCCGGAACATCAACATCCAACAGTCCAATAGTAAAAATTGCTTCGTACTGGAATGCGACTTCAGACGTCCATCAGTTGAAAGTTTATTCAACCTGCGAAGAAGTGGCCTTGTATGTGAATAACAAACTCCTGGAACGCAAAACAGCATTCAGGGATAACTTATCCGCCCGGCTACCCTATCCTCCCTTCACGTTCAATGTGGATCGTTTTGAGCCCGGTCAGTTAAGGGCTGTCGGTTATATCAAAGACAAGGCTATCTGCGAGGATAACGTGAATACAGCCGGAAAGGCAAGCAGGATAAAACTAACCTACGACCGAAGCAGAAAGGCCTTAAAAGCCGACGGTTCCGATATTGTTTTCGTTTATGCTACCATTTGTGATTTAAAGGGTAATCCCGTTACAGCCTCAGAGGATGCTATCCGGTTTACCATAAATGCAAATGGAAAACTGATTGGTCAGAACCCGGTAAAAGCAGAAGCCGGTATTGCCACGATCCTGTTGCAAGCTGGAACCACAGGTAAGAAGATTGTTATTAAAGCCGATGCCGATAATCTGAAACCCGACGAATTAACGGTTTCCCCTGTAAAATAAGAAATACCTCTTCTAAAAAAGATTCGGATATTTTTCCGCATATTGTGTTGTTTTCAAATTGACCCAACTCTGTTTTGGTATTCCTGTCCGGTCAGGAGTGCCGGAACAGAGTTGTCTTTTTTAGCAGCCTTCCGTACAATCATTTCAGACCCGGATCCTGCTACGGAATCAGACAAACGGATCTTCGAATCCGTTTCTTTGGATTTTCCAAAACATCAATATATAGTTAAAACAAAAAAACCACTACCTTGCGGTAATGGTTTTTTGTTTTGCTCTCCCTCTTGGACTTGAACCAAGGACCCTCTGATTAACAGTCAGATGCTCTAACCAACTGAGCTAAGGAAGAATTTATTTTGATTACATTTTTTTGTCAAATGCGTTGCAAAAGTAATAGGTTTTCTGGAAATATGCAATACCTTTGCACAAAAAAAACCGGATTATTTTATGAAAAAGATTTTAGGAATGGGTAATGCTTTGACAGACATCCTTTTGAAAGTAGAAAATGATGAAATTTTATTTTCATTAAATTTACCAAAAGGTGGAATGCAGTTGATTAATACGGAAAAATCGCGTGAAATCAACCTTGCTGTGAGCAATTATTCGAAGATTATGGCTACCGGAGGCTCCGCTTCTAACACCATTAACGGCATTACCCGCTTAGGGATGTCCGGTGGCTTTATAGGAAAAGTAGGTAAAGATGATATTGGGCTATTCTTTACCAACGACTCGGTAAACAATGGCGTGAAGCCCCATCTGTTATTGAGCGAGACTCCCTCCGGACAGTGTACCGTTTTGGTTACTCCCGATAGCGAACGGACTCTCTGTACCTACCTCGGTGCTTCCTGCGAACTGGAAGCTTCCGATTTAAGTCCTGAAATCTTTCGTGGATACGATATTTTCCATATTGAAGGTTACCTCGTACAAAACCATGATTTGATCCTTGCAGCAGTCCGGTTGGCAAAGCAGGAAGGTCTGATGGTATCCGTCGATATGGCCAGTTATAACGTAGTGGAGGAAAATCTAGACTTTCTGCTGGACATCATTCACCAATATGTTGATATTGTTTTTGCCAACGAAGACGAAGCTCGTGCTCTTACGGGTAAAGAACCGGAGGATGCACTGGACTTTATTGCCGGTCATTGCGAAATCGCCATTGTGAAAGTCGGTAAAGACGGCTCCTTTATTAAGTCCGGCAATACGACCGTCAGGGTTCAACCACGCACGGCAAATTGCATTGATACGACTGGGGCCGGCGATTTATACGCTTCCGGCTTCTTGTTCGGACTGGCAAATAACTATTCTCTCGATGTCTGTGGTCAGATCGGTTCCCTGATTTCGGGAAATGTCGTGGAAGTACTAGGCGCTAAAATGTCCAACGAAGTGTGGCAGACCATTCAGGATGAAATTCACAAAATAGTTAACTAATTTCCGGGATCAGCCGTTTGTTGAGGAGCCTGCTTGTTGAATAAGTTGCGCTTCTCCATCAATTCAACCGGACCGGCTGCCTGCAAAAGGCATCCTGACTCCAAATTATCATAATGCTGTTCCGGTGCTTCCGCCGTGCCGGGAGTACCGGAACAGCGTCGTTTGGTTTTAGGAGTTCTGGCAGCTAATCATTAATTTGATTTCGTAGCCCCGGACATAACAAACGAATCTCGAATTCATCCGGTTCATTCCCTGAATCAACCGGCTACCGGTTCAACCGGTCAACCAATCAACTGTTACCCGGTTTCCACATTAACCGGCCAATCTATCAACGTTTCAATCCACAACTGCTCCTTGTACAAATCTGTCAAACTATATACTGCCATTGTGCTGGCCATGGTCTGCTGGTCATTCTCGTTCATATGGACGAGGGTTGCGATCCGCTCCTTCCATCCCATGACGCTTATCACCCTGCGCCTACTGATTGCATCCGTACTTTTGTTCATGGTGATCAAAGCAACCGGTAAATTCCAAAAACTGCGCCGGAAAGATATTAAATGGTTCGTTCTTTTAGCCTTTTTTGAGCCTTTTCTGTATTACGTGGGGGAAACGTATGGCTTAACCTTAGTTGAGTCAACTCTGGCCTCCGTAATCGTTTCTACCATTCCCCTCTTTGCCCCCGTGATGGCATTCTTTATCCTGCGTGAACGAATCAGCTGGACCAATATCGTGGGGATAGTCGTTTCGCTGGTGGGCGTATTCTTCGTTATTTACAAACCCAGCGTCGGTTTTGCAGCCAATCCGGGAGGTATAGCCCTGCTGTTCCTGGCGGTGTTTGCCTCCATCTGTTACGCCACCGTGTTGCGCAAAATACCAAACCATTACTCCAACATGAGTATCATTTTTTACCAGAGCCTGCTGGGTCTGGCGTTTTTTATCCCCACGTTCTTGCTCACCGGTTATTCCGCTGTTCGCACGGTTCAGGTCACCCGCGAGGCCATTGTGGCTTTATTCATGTTGTCGGTATTTGCTTCGGTCATTGCCTTTGTGCTGTTTGCAGGGGCTGTCCGCAAGGTCGGTGTGGCCCGTACCAATGTGTTTGTAAACCTGATTCCCGTCTTTACAGCCATTCTCTCCTGGTTCATTTTGAACGAAATGCTTACGGTCAGTAAATGGATAGGCATTTCGGTGGTCGTCATTGGCCTGTTTGTCAGCCAACTGGGAAGATTGAGATTCAACAAGAAAGTTGACGAAATAATTTAACGCGATCTTGACATATACGAACACATAATTATTTAAAATACAATAAATTACAGATCAAAATAAAGCTTTATTTCTTGGTGCTATATCTTACTACGAAAGCTTTGACCTTGATTTTCACAAATAATGACCTTCGACGAAAATTAAAATAAAGGTTTAAAGCTGTATTGCCCTATTCTTAAACAACATAGCTGCAAAACACATAAAGCTTTGTTTCGAACTCACATTCAATAATCTGTTTGTAAATCAATATTACACCAAATAACACGTCCATTTAAAATATAACACATTATAAACAAGCGTATTAATCCAGTACAGAACATTTCACCCGCCAACTTCCTTTCTCTTTTAATTTCCAATTATTATATAGCATTATTTATTTTCTATAACAGATGTTTATTGCATATTTTTTGTATTTTTGCATTTCAGGAGCTAAAAGCAGTCATTTGCTGTCAATCCGAATAAAAAATACGGAATAAAAAACTAAACAGGAATAATATTCATGACAGTAAGCACCTTCGCTCCTCTACCGGAGAACGGAAGGCCGGAAATGAAGTAACAGATTAATAAACAGGATTATGAAAAATACGCATTTTTTATTTTCTTTCTATCAATGGTTGGTCGTATTTCCAATCATGCTGATCCTGACTGTTTTGGTAGCACTGGCCACCATCCTGCTTTCTCCGCTTTTCCCCAATACCCGGCTTTCGTATTTTCCGGCACGGGCATGGGCACGGACCGCCTGTAACCTTTGCTTTATACGGGTGAAAATTACAGGATTGGAGAACCTCAATCCCCACCAATCCTATGTTTTTGCCCTGAACCACCAAAGTTCGTTCGACATTTTCGTGGTTTACGGCTGGCTGCCCTGTTTCTTTAAATGGATCATTAAAGCCGAAATTCACCGGATACCGTTTGTCGGCCAGGCTTGCGATGCTGCAGGACATATTTTCATCAACCGCAGCAATCCCGTTTTAGCCCGACAAGGCCTAGAAAAAGCGGAGGCACAACTTCAAAACGGCGTTTCGCTGGCCATCTTCCCCGAAGGTACCCGCACCTATACGGGACAGATGGGAAAATTCAAACGGGGTGCCTTCCGCATTGCCACCGATCTGTCGTTGCCCATTGTACCCGTCACCATAAAAGGCAGCTTCGAACGCATGCACCGGAACACCGCCAGCGTAACCCCCGGCCCGATCGAGATGATTATTCACGCCCCCATTGATCTAAGCTCTCACAGCCCTGAAAATACTCCGGACCTGGTACAACAGACCTGGAATACGATCCACAGCGCCCTTTAATCCGCAAAACCTCCCTCTTGCACCTGTCCGGACGATAGCATTCCTCCATGCTACCGGTCCTTCCGCATCATGCCCACGCAATTTCTCACCTTCATCTTCACCCGCTCTGCACTGTCAACGGTCTACACGCAACTTCTTCCTGTATTAACGTCCCTCCTTCGTTCATTCTACCTTTATTCAATGTTCATTTTAGACTAAACAATCTGTATTCCTATAATAAGCCCTATATATTCCCTATATAAACCCTATTTAATTAAATACGTATTATATACGGGTTATATAGGGAATATATATGATTTATATACGGAATATCTAAAAACGAATGAAGAACAAACGTAAAAGCAACCCTATAGAAATCCAAAAGAAACGATCATTCATTTTTCAGGGACACACTAACAATAAATCATAAAGGAAACTGACATTAACAGAACAAAAAAAGCATGAAATTAGAAAGACTGTTTTTTTTGTCTCTGCATTGTATAGTACGAAGAAACCGTATAGCACTTTTCAAATAAAATAAAAAAAAATGCAGTGTTCCTATATTTATAACCTGATTAACAACGCCTTGTATTGAAACACAAGAGACATATTACTCAAACCATCAAAAGCATCTGGCTTACCGAGAAACAATGGAAAGCAAACCCGACAGGAAGAAAAGAAAGTACCTGAGCTATGTTTTCGTGCGTTTTTTTCTAAATTCATTATCATTTTGAATAATTTAAAATTCATTCGCTAAATTTATTAAATAGAAAGATATTTTTTTGTATGTTTGTGGTGTAAAAAAAGATAAAGATGATGGATTTAAATTAACACCCTGTTTTTTGAAAATGAATAAAACAATTGAATATGAGACGGAAATTTTTAAATTATTAAGCGACTATTTTAAAACCAGAAAGTCACAATTTAAAAATTCAGAGTTAGATCATTTTGAAGATTTATATAAAATAGGTATTCTAATAAAAACAGATATTGAAGATTTGTATAAAATAGATACAGATTCAAAGATGTTAAATGAAGTTCTGTATAATTATATTGAATTAGAGTCAGGTGCTAAATTCACAAAAGATATTAAGCAATCTTTTAAAGTAATAGCCGAATTTGAAAAGAGCGAAAAGGCTAAAAATAACTACACGAACCATATAAATGCATATTCAGATTTCAATGGTTCGTTATAAAATTATTTAAACTAAGCGGCAATTTTGCCATAGTTCCTCAGTTCCGCGATGATTTGTTTATTTTTATTAGTGTTGGCATTGATTGCGAACCTTTTAATAAATGCATT
>Ga0302271_10001768_pt1 | contig 20419 bp, 15 predicted proteins | sample III_Bog_N1_1_FD_198767 | JGI IMG/M metagenome (GOLD analysis project Ga0302271, IMG submission 198767) | Peat permafrost microbial communities from Stordalen Mire near Abisko, Sweden - III_Bog_N1_1 | ecosystem: Environmental > Terrestrial > Soil > Wetlands > Peat | place: Sweden: Abisko... | reverse complement strand
TGAATGAATATGAAATTTTCCTTTTTTTTCAACAAAGACTTACTTTTGTTTGCGGATTTAATTATTTAAAAAATTATTTAAAACAAGTTTTTCCTCTATTTCAATTGAAATTGATTTTTCGTTTATTTTTTTTGTTTAAGTCTATGTTTTTTGACTACTGTGATACCATGAAAGATGATGAATATATTTGGAGTTGCATAAATTCAGAAAAATTATGCTATTTTTTAGTTTTTGTAACTTTTTTGTTTTAAAATCCTTATTCCAAAAAATTAATGGGGTTTTGCTTTAAAAATTATGAAGGTGATTATTTTTTTCTATTATCCTTTTTTGTTTCTACTTTAGAAGATCATTTAATGATACCCTATCAGCTGCTTTGAGAGAATATAAATTATTCTATTTCTCTCCCTCCCTCTCTTTCATTGTATCATTTAGCCTTTATTTCAACTTCATTTTTTTTTAAATCTTCGAAAGAAGCAAGCCCATTTCATTTTTATCGAAGAGTAAATATTATGTCTCTGTTAAGATAAAATAATAATTATTTTTTTACCTTTATAATACAATGACGCATTGTAAAGATTTCACATATTTCCATCTAATAGATTAGAAAAAAATATTTTTGATAATTAATCTGTTTTCTTTCTCTTTTTTTTTTAAATTTAGTACAAAATATTCAGTGAGGTAATCAGTTTTTATTTATTAATAATAATAATCTTTTGTTGAATATCTGCAATGTTTTATCTAATCAAAACATAGCATTTCATGAAGTCTTTCAAATCTCTCTTCAAGTAATTTATCCATCACGACAATCTCCTGCATACTTTTGCTGGACCCATCTACAGCAGATTTTAACTTATTGAAAAGAAGTCCATCCATTGCTCACTAATTAAAATTAGATCCTAATTGATGATTTTTTTTCTTCTCAATTTATGATCTATTTTACCATAATGCATGTTTTACGATAAAGAATTATTACATAGCTTTATAACTATTAACCATTTATCTTTCCTACAAATTATCCATTTTCATTTAAGAATATTAAGCTGGTCTACTTATTTGTTTCCGTGTACTTCGTCGTCATCGTTGATCTAATCGTCTTCATGGTTTTCCGCAACTTCTTCTTATCTGTTTGCCGTTTCTTCATCATGATCTTTCGAATCATTTGCGATTCTGTAGTTTCTAAGCAAAATGGATGTCTTTATCTGCTTGTAGATGCAAATTAGCACCAATAAAATCAAAACTAAACCCAGTGGAACCAATAACCACTAATAGAAAAATAAGACTAGCTCTTCATTCGTATCTTGTAGTATTGATCCAACTTAGAATTCGTGCATAGGATACATAAAAATAAATGGCTCGGCTTGATTATTAGTGTAGGAAGTCTCCAGGAATGCGACACTCATGATCTGAATGTAGTAAGTTCCATTTGGAAGACCAGAGAAATTTACTGTGTAGTTTTTCTCGTCTGAGCCAACATTTCGTACAAAACCATCGAATTAGTAAATGTGATTAGTTAAGTCAAACCCTAGAGTCTAGAGAAAATCAGTGTCCATGTTGCATTTTGAGTGGTATTGCATGAGCGTTTTATTGTTAGTTAGGCTGATAACGTATGTGTATTGAACGGCACGGTAAATTGAGTCGATGCAGTCGTTAACGCATTCTAATGCACCGAAATCTACCTTAACCTAGCTAATTGGCTTATCAACGCCTTAGTTTATTTTGAACGATACAGTGGTTGATACTTGTTCTTCGGGAGTCTTGTACACATCATGAGGAAGTACCTGAAATTGCAAGAAATTAGTTTTCACAAATATTAGAATAAATTCACTTTGCCAAACTCTTAAACTAATTTTGTTAACCTGATTAGCTGGCAGAATATGAGGAATAATCATGTAGAGTGCTTTCATTTTCTGTAAAATATCGATGCCTTCGATAGCAGATGCCGAAAAATACACTGGACCTGCACTTTTGTTTGTATCATAGCTGACAATAGTATGGTCCCCGGCGAATTTAGGAGGCGAATTGATTTTGACATCATATTACTTCGATTAGAAGGCATTAATTGAACTAGCCGCTTGCACGTCTATTTTTCCTAAGCATTCAAATACCTCCAAATACACCTTGGAAGGTTCATCAGCGTACATTTCGTAATTGTCATATTTGCCGAGTTCTAGACCAAGAACAGATGGTCTCAGTGGATGAACGAAGGCGATGTTAAAAGGATTAACATCCATCTAGTATTTCAGTTAATAGTCTTTATAGACGGCATTGTTATGATTTAGAGTTATTACGTATTTACCTCCATCCGTGTAGTTGGAGTGAATCTTCACAAAATCCCAAATAACAAATAATTCAAAGAGGAAAATCAAAATTGTTTTTAAGACATAAACTCCTAACCTTCATGAAAATGAAATCCTAGGTGATATTAGGAGTCTAAGCTTGGAGCACAGGCAAGACTCTGTCACTGATGTGATAGTTTATTGTTACAATAGGGTCGATAAGGATGCGAGGGTCTATTTCTGTTTTGTGAGCGTAGAAGCGAATGACAATATTAGTTTAATGAACTGGACTTCTGTCATATTCAGGTACAGTAAAATAAAACTAAGCTGGTTCGTGATAATTCACGAAACCCTTTACAACCCCTCCTAGTGGTACTCTCTTCATACTTGCAGAGACATGATCGTCAACCTTCTTACGATAGATCTTGACGTGAATCGAATACACACATCCTGTAATGCCCTTAACACCTATGTAATATGATCCTTTGAGAGAAAGGTTAATATCATTCGTTTTGTATGCAATCGTGTCTTGATTAGCATTGCCAGTCAATTCATTATCAACTGCATTAGGCTCAGGATTTGTTCTGGAAGAATAAATATTTACTTCTCCAGAAATAGATGTTATGCTGAACTCAATTTTAACGACGGATTCGTCTTGCTAGTTCAACGAAAACACGTAATATTCGCTGTCTCCTTCTATCAGCATTGAGCGATGATCCTCGTTTTCTCGTAGTTACACCGGTGCTGAGGTATGCTTTCCTAATAAGCGATACTCTGTTTAATCTTAAGACTCTCCATAGACTCCTACAACCCACTTGCAAACATTGACATTGCTGCTGTTGATGCATTCACTTTTTTTAAACTTAAATGAGATCTTATGTTGCTTCTAATGATCTTCACTTCGATAGAAATTAGGTAATCCTAAGCTCTTTTCGTTCACATCGTCCTATGTTATCCTTGGGTGCAATGAGAAAAAGACAAATATTAGGTTAATTCAAATTATTTTTTAATTATATTTATTACTAGCATTTTTATGCATCTTTGCACATTTTAACGAAAAGATGAGCTTCTCCTTGAACTGTGAAGAGTTTTACAGTGACATCTGAGTCTGTCTCTTGATCAAGCAGGAATTGATATTAAATTATGTCAGAATATGAAGCATATCCGTTCTCAACACAATTGAAAATAAGCTGCCTTTGCGATAAACTTGAGGAATAAGCCATGATCCTGAAACTCGCTGCAGTTTAACCTACAACTGCTACATAGAAGGTTTCTCCGATTAAGGATTGTTTACTGATGAGATTCTTGGAAATAGTGAGACTCTCCATTCCGTCTTCTTCAGTTGATTTCCATTGATAACTACTTAAGTTATTAGGGTCTTCAGGTAGATAATTATGATTAATATACAAATCAGGATTTCCAAAAAAGGGTTCTAAATCAAAAGAGATTTCTTAAAAATCCCATTCTGAAGACGTAAAAGCAGTTATTTCGAGCTTGAAAAAGCGTATTTTTCCTTGTTTCACCATATCCTCAGCAGATTTGGAGAAATAAAGTGGACGCTCTCTTGCGTAACTTTCACTGCGAAGAAGAATATTCGCTTGCGGAGGGGCTTCTATTGAAACTGAGAATATTGATCCAGCATCAAAGCCCTTTTCCTCCTTTTCAATCAAAATAGACTATCCATTTAATTTAAGAGCTTCTGCGGAAAAATCATAAGAAGCTGCTGTAGGTGCGACTACACCTTTGTTGACATACATATGAAAGTCACTTTTGACTTCATCGTAGTTTAAGATAAAACTCTCGATGAGTACATGCTGAATTGAATCATCGAGATCAGCAGGGAAGATAATTTTAGCATCGAGAACATAACTGTTGTTATTAGCTGATTCATAGCGCACTTGTTCATCAAGCATCTGGCTAAAAATAGTTTCATATTGTACAGCGATTTCGAACTTGCAGGAGAACATGCAAAATACACCAAGATAGAAAATTTCGTCTTGTTCGATTTATTTCGATGGAATCACACAAAAATCATGCCCGTTGATACCACAGCTGATATCATGAGAACTATCAGGATATTTGTTTGTTTTGGAGTAAAAGAGTTGAGGACTGTGAGAGTAGTCTTCTCTTCCACGAACTGAAATGACTAAGTCTTTTAGAGGTATTTTTTATTTCACTTGAAAGTGAAAGAATCCAACAGGTTAGAAGGATTAATTAGCTTGGATTATCTGACTCACACTGAATCTATCACCAATTTAGAGTTCTTTTGATTGATTTCCAGTAGAATTATCATTATTCCCTACATCTATTGTTGAAGAATCTCCTTCTAAGTCTTAAGTCTTGACGAAGGTTAGAATAAGAATGAAAAAGATAGAAATCTTGGTTGTCTTTTTCCAGTTCATAGCAGAGTTTTTTACCAGACGAAACCAAATTAATAATTTATTTTTTTCAAAATTAATAAATCATTTGATCTCACAAACCCAATGTCTCTTCTTGGTTCTAATTGTCTTAGTTTTAATAAATAAAACAAGGAGTTTATTTTATCTGTCAAATGATATAGACACGTGGATTGAATGAAGCGTAATTCTGTGTGGATGCTATTTTGTTAATTTTTAAAAATAAAGATTCCTAGGAAATACAATGGAAACATTATCATGAATAGCTTTGATTCAAGATCGAAGGCTTTTTTCTTGCTTTAGTTGATTTCTCTTTCAAACATGTAAATCAATAATTAAGTTGAGCTTCACTGATTTTCTTAGTTGCTTAGCAATTTACACATAATCTCCTATATCTCAATTGAAAAATGCTTGATTTTGACTTCTCCAAAGCGGTTAGTATTATTCTTTCTATCTTTCATACATAATTCAATTGAAATGTAAACACCTTTTACGAAAATAAAACTTCTTTTTTCTTCTTCTTCTTCTTTTGTATTTTTTTACAAGAATAAGACAATTAGTTCTTCATTTGATTTTAAAGAACCAACTACTGGCAAACAAGAGAAATAATAAAAAAGAAGAAGGAGAAACAAAGGAAAACTATTATCAAAACAACGATTTAATTTGACTGAAATTGAAGTAAAACAAAAGGTTAATATATTTATCTCCTGATTCTTTTACTACCTGAACAACAACAGCCCTTGAGAAAAAGATGAGTGAAACATTTGGATTGACAGGAGTCGATGTGGATTCCTAGGCTAAGTAGAAGTAAATAGAATAATAATAGCAGTTCGGTGCAGGAGGAGTTAAAAAAATGGTTGTCTCTAGCGGTCCAAAGGTAACAGAGAGATTTCAAAAAAAGGATGTTTGATGGAAGTTAAAATATTTTTGTATTTTGAAGAAAGAAGACCCTCAAAAGAGTAGCACCCGTCTTCCTCCGATAGAACAAAAGAAAGGAAATGCTTAGCCTAACTAAGGGTAAGCTTCAGGAGGATAAAATCAGGCAGGAAATGTTGGAGGAAATAACAATAATCAACAAGGAAACAGCTCATAATAAACTCAACAGTAGGTTTTAAACAAAGGCATGCGTGCTAAAAGTTCTAAGAGTATGATCAATGTTAGAAAGATAGATAATTTGAAGTAATTCCTTGATTCGGAGAGACAAAACAAAGAAGACAAGGGAAGAGGAAAAAAGACTGATCCAATGAGTGTTACGTAATATGGAAGGAAGATGGAGTTATAAAAACAAGAAAGAGAGAAAAAGGAGAAAAAAGCTGCTTTTCTAGAAGGATATCGCAAGAGAATTGAGGACGATTATGATTAGTTATATCGACAAGATGATTATGGAAATGTGATAACTTAACTGAAATAACTGGAGAATAAAGTGAAACTTCAAGGAGAGATTAAACGAAATGAAGAGATGCTCAATAAAGATTAGAAGGAGTTCAACTAGTTGAGGTACTAGATCGAATTTAAGTAAAAGTAAATGCTGGCGATACAAAACTAGATTAGCAGTCTACAGTATGTATTTTCAACAGAAGAAGAAAAGCAAAATCTTGCTGAGGAAGAAGCAATTCATTAAGATTATGAATAGAGATTGGAAGATGAGACTATTGTGTAAATGGCGTTGAAGAATATGATGGAGACTAGGAAGAATTTGCTGCTTTTTGAGAAGAAAAAGAGTGAACAAATGTACAAGGAATATGTGCAAATCAAAGAAGAGAACAGCTCTTTAGAGGAAAATCAAATCAATAGTTAACAAAAACACAGAGATATTGAGAAATAGATTTCATAGTTCCAATCCAAAAATGGGCTTGGATTACATCCTAAGTTTTAGGAAATGTTAGAAGACGAACTCAGTGAGTATGAGGATAAAAACGCACTTCATGAGATCTTTAAGCATGAGCAATCTCGAAAAGATGAGTAGATTGCAAAAGAACGAGAAGCGAAGAAGATTGAGATGGAATAAATGAACTTTGAGAGGTAAAAACAATAAGACAAAGTAAAATAGGAGTAACGTCAAGTGGAGTAGATTCTCAATTAAAAAAGAAAAAATATGGAAGAGTTATTGAAAGTATCTTGCGTATCTGATATTAGTGAACTAGAGGATAGAAAAATATTCTTAGAACGTAGCAATCAGAAGCTGAAACGGTTTGAAGAGGAATATTAGAATTCGATTAACGAGTAGAAAAAAGTTATTGTAGAGCTAAAGGCTTAGCTGAATTAACTGAAATATATCTAAAAAGATAAACCACAAAAGGATTCTTAATAGCAATCTTCGTTGACCTCAGATTAGCAGTTCCAAGCAGCTGAGCAAAAAACTGAAACAAGACTGCAAGTTATCGATGAAGAAAACATGACAGCAAATGTGAACATTGATAAATTTGAATAAATGCTCATTGAAGAGACTGACCACCTGCAAGACAAGGAGAACTCCGTGAAGAGATTGGAAAGAGTAGTCGATGAAATCTGCTTGGTTTTCAGTAGGATATTGTATTAGCTTTAACCTCCGAATTAGAAGACCAAAAATATTGAAGTCAAGCGAGAAGATCTGAGAAATCAAATCACGATATGTGGTCTCAAACTTGAGAAAATAATCTCGTTTCTAGCTAAAAAGAAGGACTCATTAAGAGTTGAGAGTATTAACACAGATGCTGAGAACTTCTTTCCTCCTGAATATGTTGGAATCAATCCTAGATCGTATCTCCGGTAAAGAGATCTTGATGAACAAAGGGACTATGAATAAAATACTGAAGCAGCTTTTGAATACAAAGAAGACGACCCAGACGAATTCGAAGCAGATAAATATTTGCTACAACTCCGCTCTCGGATTCATTACGGAATTACACAGGAAGAAGAAGAAGAATCTACTGACTGAGGTAACCTTAATCACTTTTGAATAAAATAACATTTCGAAGAACTAATAAAGATTTGAAACTACCTAGTGTATTTCTCCACAAAATTTGTATCTTTCAAGAATATGTTTCACATTTAGGAGTTTTATTTTTTATCTTTTTATTACAGACAAGTTTATTCATACTATCATGATTAGTAAAATGTAAAAAAATTGAAGATCTTCAACCCGCAAAAATAAGGAATAAATTCCAAAGTAAAGAGCTTTTTTAAGGCAATATTACCTAAAATGTTTAAGAACATGTGCTGTAGATGCATCTAGCAGTTTATTTATTTATTTATTTGCTACTTCCGATAATAAGAGAAGCGCATAAATGAAACTGGAATTTTTTTCTTTTACCCAAAACAATCTTTCATAATTATTCTTTTTTGAGAAAAGTATGTTAATGCAAATTCTAAATACCAAAACAACATTCTGTGTATCGGATAAATATATTAATTTCTGGTAACCAAGACACATTTAAATCATATTTTGCTGTAATCTAGCTTAGATTCTAGTTTCTTACCCTCTTTGATTTTTCTAGCTGCCTTAAAGAAATCTTCTTCGATGACATACTCTCTTCCAACTCGGATTGCAAACATGCCTTTTGACATCAAATCAAAAATAATTCATATTTGTTTTTTATTTTGTAAGAATATTTTTATTAATGATTAAGTTACCTGCTTCAGTGCATACATTTCTCAAATCAGCACCATTGAAATCTTCTGTTAACTTTGAAAGTGCTTCTAGATCTATTTTTCCCTTGGTTGTAATGGACTTGGAGTGAATATCTAGAATCTTTGTTCTGCCACTTTCATTTGGGAGCGAGATTTCTACTTTCCTATCTAATCTACCTGGTCTTAACAATGCAGGATCTAACACATCAGGTCTATTTGTTGCCATCACTATTTTTACTCTTTTTAGATCATCGAACCCATCAATTTGGTTTAATAGCTGTTTTACAAGTAGACATGCTTGAATATGTAATCTAATTTGTAAAAATGAACACAAAATTACCTCCATAAGAGTACGTTAAATTTCTCTGTCTGCAGAGGAACCTTCAGAGAATCTGCGTCCACCAATAGCATCGATCTCATCCATAAAGATAATGCAAGGCTCGTGTTCTCTCGCAAAAGCTAATAAACACAAATTCATCCAATAAATAAAAGCTGATAATTTAATAAATCTATTAATCTTTTTTTACCAAACATCTCACGGATAACTCTAGCTGATTCTCCAATGTACTTATCGACAATTCCAGAAGCAACAACTTTTAAGAATTTTGCATCGACATTATTCGCCAATGCTCTTGCAATCAGAGTCTTACCAGTTCCTGGGGGACCGTACATCAAGCATCCCTGAAATAATTATTATCACATAAATTGTTAAATCGTTACATTAACCACAAAAGAAAGTAAATAACTCACTTTAGGGGGCTTGACACCAACTCTTCTGAACAACTCAGGATTAGTAATAGGTAGCTCAATTGTCTAATAACAAAAATATTCAGAAGATTAATTTAAAATTATTCAATGAATTGTTTTAAATTATTACCTCTCTGAGAGTTCTAATTTGATCATCAAGACCACCAACATCATCGAATGTGACTTTGCCTGGGTCTTCATGGAGCATGTGATAGACCATTGGATCAACTTCTCTAGGAAGAATACGAACGATTGTTAGAGTATTCTGATCAAGAGCGACTCGAGATCCTAAGAAAAATATATTACAAAACTTTAATTTTGTTGTACTGATAAATAGGAATCATCCTTTACCAATGACAAGTTTCTCGCGATTAATCTTAGATTTGACACCAACGACGTATCTTGGTCCACTGGAAGATTTCACAATATCTAAGACAAATTAAATCAGTTAAAGATACAAAAAAGTTTAGCAAGAGTTGTACATTTTTCTTCGTTGATCTATTTAAGCACTTCTCCAATTGGCTATCCAACGCTTTAGATAGCCTTAAGCTAATCATCACTCTTATCAAGTTGCTTGTTGAGATCTCTAAGATTTAGTCTCTCTATTGGAAAAAATATGCGAATTCATATTTTCGAAGTAAAAATGAAAACAAATAAATATTCTTACACTTCTTGAGCTCCTTTTCCATTTTCTCATGCTCATTCTTGACCTTCAAATAGTTTTAAATAACTGGATTGTCAGTGGTTAAACTCATCTTTTTATTTCTTCTGCTCTTTTTATTCTTGTTTTTCTTTTTATTTTTTAAATTTCAAGATACACAAATAAAAAAAAATTACTACTGTTGCTTAATCTTCTCTTAACAGGTAGATCAGAGAAACGTTGAATATATTCGATTCTCTCTTTTTCTATTATTTTTCTTGATTTTCATATGGTTCCTTTGTAGAAGTAGAGGAAAAAGATTTTTTAAACACATTTTTAGACTGTATTGTATTTATTTTTGATAATCTCAGTTTTATTCAAAAATGAATATGAATAAGCTAGATGGTTCTTCAATCGAATCAAATAGTTTTTACAACATAATCACCTTGAACAATTCAGAAAAATAGTTGATTTCTTTTGTGATAATTAACCTTAAAAGCTTCAAAAAAACCTAGTATAATTATTGTTTATATAATTTTTTGATTCTAAATTCTTTGAAAAATAGAGCGGAGGTCACATCTAATATAAAAAATTGATTGGATTCAGAAGCTCTTATTTTTTTTAAATTTGTTAAAGAGGTTAATTAGTAGATTTGATTGATTAAAGAAGTGAATATTTTATTATTTTTGAACATTATTACTGGATTAAGGATTTTTTAAAATATAATAATAAACACAGATAAATAAAATAAAAATGAGAAATATTGAAACGAAGATGAAGATAAGTATTGACAATTTAAGAGAGCATTTCATAGCAGTATTTTTTGATCCATTTTAAAATTTAAAGAAGTAATGATTTTAGATCTCCTGGGAAAAAACAAGTAATACTGGAACTGTTTTATAGCTAAAAACTCTTAATCACTCTGTTCTCAAAGCTTACTATTTTGAAGTCGAGTCAGAGTACTAATAGTCTTGTATTTAGTCGCCATATCCACAATTGATACTCTCTCTTAAAACATAACTTTCTTGGATGGCTTTATTGCTTCTTTCTAAAAAATCGAGGAATTAACTGCATTTAAGGGATCCATCTGATCAATGTATTTTTAAAAGCTGCTCACATTTGAAGTCGACTAAGACATCCCTAGTCCCATTGAATATGAGTATTTATTCTGTGTTTCATCTAATGTTTCCATTTCGCTGAAGTTCATTGAATCATTCCTTGATTTTATGTGATCAATAGATTTATTTTTCAATACACCCTTCAATTTAGAATTCTATTCCTTAAGTCCACTATTTTAGCTACTAAAACTAGATTCTGTGAGATTCTAATTCTGTGCGATGGCAATTCGCTTTTTTCTTAAATGTAAAAATCCAGAATTCTCATGAGATTCCTTGCTGGTGTTAGCATTTTGCTGCAGGATGCTAACAGATGAAGAATTAACAAGAGATTGAACGCCGTTATTAATGCTATTATCTTGAAAATTTGTATTCTTATTCACCGTATCTACCTTTTCTTTACTGTTTCGAAATAAATTCATGAATCCTTTTGAAGATTTCAAACTCATTCTAGTAGGAGATCCTTTTTCGTTAATTACAGGAACTCCTGCCTTCATAGAAGATGGTACGTATCTGTTTGATATGTCTCCATCATTTTCTTCTTATCCATTAGCAATTCCTTCAATGAGTTACTATTATCTATCCATCTATGGATTGCATGGCTGTTCCTTTGAAAATCCACTTCCATTTTCTTCTTCTTTTCCCTTTTAACATCCTTCATTGTTTTCCCTCTCTTACACTTTTTTCTTTATTTGCAATGATGTATTCATAGACTTAATCAAATCTGTCACAGAAACTCTTTGAGATTAAGTTGGAACAAGCATCTTTTTTAACTCAAGAAATGAATTTATTGGTGAAGATAATTCCTTTTTTTCAAATACTTTATCTTCAGAATAAAGCTAGCGATTCTATTCAATTATGCTCGTTGAAGTTACTTAATTGACTGCGCTTAAATTCAATTAAGTTGCAGATAAATCTTCTAGCTTAGATTCCCTTTTTGAAAGCCTTCTATTCGACGATCTAAACATTCCAATACTTGCCCTGCAACTTGGTGAAGATGGTCTCTGAATTTTCGGCTAATCTTCAATTAGATTAGCAGAACTAATAACCGCAGGAGAAACTCTTCTTTATCTTCTTTCTATTACGCTTTTGGGAGCGACAGGCTCAGTGTGTTAAGGTGTTTTCCCAACTAACCAATCTTTGAGAATGTCATCATTAGACAGCGGATTTAGAGAAACTGATCGTTTTTAATGTGGTTGTTACTCGCCAGAATTATTAAATTACACAGGTAAATTTTGTGTACTTCCTTAATTTTCATTAATCTCCTTTAGCGCTGGCAGATCAATCTTTGAGGAACTTAACCTTATAGAAGCAGAGGGCTTCTTGTTTGCTTGGGGAAACACAAACGGAGCGACAATTTCACGATCAGATAAAAACTCAGCTTGAGTTTGTAAACTAGGATTTGCTTGTTGCTAAGTTCTGCTACTTTTGCTTGCATCTTAAAACGATTTTCTTGTAATTGATATGCTATTTCTAATAGAAGTATTGAAAGGATCAGAACCTTCAGAATAAGTTGGTATTTAACTTGATTATAATAGACTCTAGCGATCAGACCTAATATTTAGTTATTTTAGCTGAGCTCTAGGATCGAAAAAACTAGATCTTTGATGAGTCTTTTGAGGTGTCTGATATTATGAGAAATTGGTTTGTTGGGTTAATCCTTGAATGAAAGGTGATGAAGATAGAATACTTGATCTTGTTGAAGGAGAATCAGATGGGAGGATGAGCTATTACGATTACGATGCAATAAATGATCTAAATTCTGTTTTAGACTTGATGTTACTCATCAATAAATAGAGTTTTTATATATAAAGTTTAGCTATTTCAAACAGCTAGAAACGAATGAACCGATCTACTAAAGCAAAATCGAATGATGTATGCACTAGCTAGTGTATTCAGAAATGTTTATACCTTGAGCAGGTTATATACCTCAACGCTTTCAAAGACTAGAAGCTCTCTTTTCTAAACAGACTCAACTTCCAGATCGAAAACTGAATAATTTTTGTGTGGTTGCTTGATTATTCTTGCTTTGTCTGATAAATTATCTAAAATCTTAAAAAAGCCCAAATCTAATTAATCAGTCACACACTTTCTTTCTCTTTCTTTACCGCAATTTAAACTCAGTAACACTTTATCAATCTTCGTCTTGAATGTACACTAACCTTTAATAGATTCAATTATATCCAGATACCTTCAATTCAAGAAATCTTGAAATCCTCAGCTATTCTTCTTCTTTTCAGCCAAAGATTATCGAAAAACTCATATTGTAGATTGTAAGTAAATTCAATTCCCTCACACATTAAAAATTAAATAAGATTTCGACAACTGCTGGCAAATAACTCATTTAATCATATCCCTTCGCTCCTTTGTTTATTGTATTAAACAAAATACACAAGAGTAGTAGTAATTCAAGTAGATTTTTCGCATTCATAAAGCCATTTCTTGCTTTGAAGGATTTCAGAACTTATTATTATGAGTGATCTCATTAAATTCTCTAAACACATTGATCGCTTGATAGCAGTCAATGATTTCAAAGCTGCTATCAATTATATAACTTCCCTTAAAGCAAGTGGAGTTAACCCTTAGGACATCTCATTTCTTTAAATCTATGTTTCCAAGAATATGTCCAAGAAAAAGAAAAAATCAGAATAAAACGCATCAGCGATAGCCCCTTCGCAGTAACAAGAATAACCTGTATTAGGAGGCGCAGATGAGGTGTCTTAACCATAGAGTTCATCTAGATAACCTCTTAATTATGGTAGATTTGTTTAGAAACTTTCACAAACACAAGGTAGTTCAAATAATCTATCTTCAAATGATCCATAACATTAGTAAATAATCGATTCTTAAAGGTCAGAGGAAGCATCTGTTTCTAAACAGCAGGGTAGTTCAACAGAAGTACCTCTCCAGTAGAATTCTATTCCACGCGATGCAGGTCAACTATCTTAGCGCAGTGGGAAACCAACTGGTTCTAGCTTAAAACATGTAAAGCTTCCATCACTGAACAGACTTGATATGGATTAATATTAACAGTTGAAGCAGCTGCTTAAGCAAGGTTGTAGGGAGTTAAACGCTACAGGTAAGCTAAATATGAAGTATTTTAGATAATCTGGGAATTTAGAGTCAGCTGAGTACTTTGCAGCGAATAAGCAATATGATAAAGCAGTGGGTTTGTATGAGCAAGTTATGAATTAAGAACCTGGTAATATGAAAATAGTGCTTGGAAAGAGTGATTGCTTAAGGTTAAAGGGGGATTATGACTCAGCAATTGAGCATTACGATTATGCTAGCAGTCTTGATCCTCCACCAAAGACATAAGTAAGGATACTCTTCAACAAAGCAACTGCTTTGAAGTGTTAGCAGAAGTTAGCTGATGCGATTGAGTTCTACTCTTAGTCAAGTCTGCTAGATCCGAATAACTCAAATACGTTCTTTAACAAAGGATTGACGTAATATTAAGCAGGAAAAATAGATGAAGCTATTATTAGCTTCTCGCAAGCTCTAAAGATTAACCCTAAAGACTCAGAGGCACTTCTCAACAAAGGTACATTTGCATCGCCCTCTCTTTCTCTCTCACATCTACTTTTTTCTTTATAATTCATAGGCTCAGCTCTGAGAGAAGTTGGTGAGTTTGGCTAAGCAGTTGAATGCTTTAAGCAGGCCTCTGAAATCAAAGCAAGGACTGCTCGTGAATATTTAAATCGAGGAAATGCTCTTTTTCAAATCGATAAACTTTAAGAATCCCTGAATTGTTTCATCAAAGCTACAGAACTCGATGACCGTCTTTCTGAAGCCCATTTAAATAAAGGTGTTGTATTATTCGAACTTGGAAGAACCAACGAAGAACTACAATGTTACGATAAGGTTCTCCAAACTTAACCGAATGATATAAAAGCACTTTACAACAAAGGATTAGCACTTCGTGAGAAAGGAGATATTCCAGGAAGTTTAATTGCCTTTACTACAGTGTTATAGATCGATAATTCAATGATCGATGCGCTTATTAACAAGGGCATTATTTATTATGTAACTGGACGGTACAATGAAAGTATCAAGACATACAAGGAGGCGCTGATTCTTGATAAGAATTCATTAATCGCAAACATCAACCTAGGACTTTGTTGGAGGGCTTTAAATTAAAGTAAACGAGCACTTAGTATATACTTTGATGCGTTGAAAGTGCACCCTTAGAGCAGCGAAATGCATTTTTCGATTGGTGAGATATTTCGTGAATCACTAAGTCTTCGGGAAGCGTTGAGTTCTTATGCGAAGGCGATTGAATTTAATCCAATATATTCTGAGGCTATTTTTCAAAAAGGTGTTTGTCTTTTGATAGCTAACGAAATAGGAGCTGCAACTAGTTGCTTTAACCTTGCCTTATAGTTTGATCCAGTTGATCCAAAGCATTTGATTGCGAAAGGTTAGATTTTTGAAATTGAAGGAAAAATCAAAGCAGCAATATAAAAGTACGATGAAGCAAATAAGTCAAGTAAAAAGGAATTAGATAGTGAATCGGCAGCTTCTTTGTTTAAATCGCATGCTCAAAGCCTTAAGAAAGGATAATTATGCAAGAAATCTGCTGTTGATAGTTACCTGCAGTTGATTTTAAATTCAAATGAAAAATTTTCTTCCAAATAATTTGCGTTTTAAGGTATTTGCGGAATAGTTGTGGAAGAAGTTTTAGCAGCAAGTAAATAAGCATTATTGAAGGCTTCAGGAATAAATTAGACAAGCAAGCTCCCAGGAAGTGAAATAGATGATGTTTATTATCATCTTCTATGCATTTTAGCGAGCTAAATTGAACTGATGACAACATTTACGTCTTCTGAAATTCGAAAAATTCATGAAGACTATTGCTCGGAATAATCTTAGAATTTACTATTCAGATACCTGACTTTAAAGCGAAAATCAGGAGCAAATAATCTAAGTATGGAAGGGGGCCAACACATAATTTACATGGTTCTTTCGTTTATTTATCTGGCGCTTAAAAAAAGGGAAAACAAAGAGTTTGAAGAGGCGATAATTTTCTTCGATTTTTTAATGCACATAGATAAAGATCTTGAGCTATTTTGTCGCTATCATTGCTTTATTTCCTTCCTCCAAGGAAGTGCATTCTCAGCTTCGATTAAGAAATTTTCAATACCTTTAACTAGTCTTGTCCGAAAGGGTAAAAATATGGAATTACATGAAATCTCATTTGAAAAAGAGCCTCTCCCGAATGAAGATCCAAAACATAACATTTCAGGGGGAGCTTCATCTCAGCAATCATCTCGACAAGAACTCTCAGCACAGCAGCAACAGCAGTAACAACCAGCACCTTTACCTTCAAGCTGCATTAACAGGATATTTCTTGAGAGATATGAAAAAGAACTAATCTGCAAAAAGATACCAGTTTCTTTATTTAAAGATAAAAAAGATGAATATTTCAGTTCTTTTGCGCTACAGAACATATTAAATCATAGAAATATCTAAAAAATTAATTATTTATATCTGGACGCCGAAGAAAATGGTTATTTCATTGAACCAATGCAAAAATAAGATCTACGATAATTCTTAAATTAAAATATTGTTACTCTAGAACAGCGTTTGAATATACTTATTCAACTCAGTAAAGCAGTTGCATACCTACACAGCAATCGAGTCCTCCATGGCAGCATTGAATCTAAGAATATTCTTCTTAAAGAAGCTGATAATTCAGTTGTTCTCACTAATTTTACTAAATCCAAGCCTTTAGTTAAGTCATACCATCATTCATTTACCCTCGATCCTTCTCCAATTTATCATTAATAGAGTTTTTACTCAGCATCGTAGTAAATCTCACCGACTTCATTTTTCGCTATTGAAACGGACATAAAAATAGCACTTTCGGACGATATAAAATCCCTCGGAGAATTATTTTAAAGTTTACTTCTGAAAATCTCTTAATCTGATAGATTAGTTAATAATTGGCACAGGAAGGGCTTCTCAATTTCGGCGTAATTATAAAAGACAATTCTCAGAATGGTAGACAATAAACAAACAAAAAGACCAGATATACAAACTGTTATTGAATCACTGTAACTTGAAATAATCTCAGCTTTACTGTATTCTTCATTGTCTACGGGTGTTTCGATGCCTCCTTAGACGAAATTGAGCTCCTAAGGAACAAACAGCAAAACAAATTTATTAATTGCTGCATAAAAGTCTTCGTTTGATAATCCTATTTCCAGCAATCTCTCAGCGTTATCACTACATCAACAATAGATCCTATAGCAATCAGCTGTAATGTCAGATCCTATATCAATCTAAGATACTGAAGAACCATCTTAAGTCAAGAAAATAGAAGATTTAAATTCACCTGGAATCAAAGGAAAAACAGCTAAAAAGAACCTTCAATATTTCTAATTTGCCCAGGATATTGAGTCTATTCGAGATTTCTATAAAATGAAGATTATCTATTAAAGCTCTTCGTCATCACTTGAAGCTTAATAGCAAGTGAATGAGAAGATATCCAATAATCTTCATTTGTCTTATCAATATCTTGAAGATTTAACAAACAGCGAACTGTTTCTGTCATCTTTGAACAAATCAAACATGATAATCTTAGTTATCGCGATCTATGGCATTACAGATTGTGGAAATTACGAATAATTGTAATTACTAAAGAGATTTAATGAAGCTGTGGAGACGTATTCCAAGAAAAGTGAAACGGAAAACATCTTGTAGTCTTCGCAAGCTCGATTATTTTATCGTGTCACAAACCGCAGTGATCCAGAGAAATATCGCTAGAAGTTACTTTAAAAAACCCATTTCAAGGAATTTTACATGAACATCTCATCTATTTTCTTATCAGATAGCATTGAATTAATTGAGAATAAACTTCGACCTGTTTTCATCGAATCCCTAACGAAACATGCATTCCAATAAGTAAAAAGAAACTTAAATGGGTTTACATTTGCTCCTTCGATCTCGATAAAGAAACGGAAATTTCTAATTTTCGAATAATTCGTGTAAGTCGCATCGCAACTGATTCTTCCTTCCAGTGAAATTGATAAAATAGCTAAGGATCTCATTGTTCATTCTAAAATTCTTAACATATTGAAATTTGAAGGTTACCTTCAAGATTTAGGAGAAGGAGTCTATGATCTTCTATTTAATCCGCTGAGTGAAATAATAGAAAAACATTTTAGTTTCTGCAAAACAGATACCTGCGCAATAGTTGATCTTCCACAAGCTGCGATTATCCCTGCGAAATAGTTCTATTCATAAAAAATAAAATATGCCAAAGAAATATGTAACGTTATTAATAAATATTATGGATTTTAATTGTAAATCCTCTCCTTTTTGCTGCAGATAAAGGGATCGATTCAATGAAGGAATATGCAGTAAATTACTTGAAAAAATAAAGTACCAAACGTGGATCATCATATGTATTAGATATGAAACGATCTACACTTGTTTCACTGGAAAATGCCGATTCAGCAAAGAAACCAACTCAAGCACCCATTTCAGATTCTTGTAAGATTCGAAAAACAATATTCTAACTTTTTTATCTGAAATTTTTGTTTTATAAAGAAAGAAAATCCTCTTTAGGAATCAGTTTGTAAGTACCTCCTTCATCCTCCACGAATAGGCTATCTCAGAGATTATCATAGCGTGTTACAGGCTAACCAGGAGATAACGACTAAGAAAAAGCAGCAGGAAGTATTAAGACTACATCAAATTCCTTAACGAATAGAGATGGAAAAGATGATAAATAGATTTAATAACAATAAGGGCATAACTACAAGTCAAATAGTAGTTCACAATCTCCAGCTTCTTCTCCAGTTTCGCTATTTTAAGTTGCTTCACCTTACTAATCACCTCCAATATTGACATTATCGCAAGAATCTTGTAAGATAAAGTAGAATAGTAGTTCCAATAAACTTAAAGAACCTGTGATTCTTTTTCAAGAAGCATCCTTCACAAATTATTCGACTAAGAATTTAACTGAAATTATCCTTGAAGAAACAAATACCCATCTTGCATAATTAAGAGTGCTAGCTTCTGAACAAAAAATGAACGAAGCAACGTAAAAAGATATGAACACAGGTTCAGACAAGAAAAAGACAATAATTATGGATAAAAGTTAGAATAATCTTTCCAAAACGATATCAGCAATCAACTCTACAGCTAATATTTAGCAGGAAAGTATAATCTCTTCATCAAATCTGTCAGTTCATGGTGAAGAATCGAATAGAGAAACAGGGAAAAAACCTACTGGGAAAAGTAACAGAGATTAAAGCAATATATCACATTCATAATCTTCTGCTTAAGGGCTGAATACTTCGAGTTTACAACAGCAGCAAGAATCAATAATCCAAGCATAGAATGCAGCTTTATCGTCTAGTTAAGCTATGACTGACTTTATTGAAGAGGAAAGTTATTAACAATTCATTAAAAATTATTTAAATAATTGTTTATTTGTGAGTGATTATAACCTTCCATCGGGGGGTTCTACTGTTGCTGCAGCTCCTAAGCATAATCCAAGCATGTCAGGAACTCAAAATTAGCATAAGTTTAATTCTTCTTTGAATCACATTCCAAGTGAAGAAGAAGGAGACGAAGATGAAGAAGAAGATGTAAAGACTACAGGTAAAAAGAGTAAAGAAGGATCGAAATAAGAAACACCAGTTTAAACAGTAAAATCAACAGCGAGAGACAGTTAAATTACTAAAACTACAGAGAAAAAGGAAATAGATGAGAAAAATAAATCAGCTAAATAGGTTACTAAAACGAGTTTGAATATGGAGGGAGTTGAGAGAAAGATGTCGATTGCATAAGGAGTTGCAAAAATTAAGGCTGTGAAGTCAATAATTGGAATAGGTGATTCATTTAGTAGCACTTAAAATATTTAATAAGATGATTACTCGGAGTTAAGAGCGAATTTCGCTATCTAAAATGGATCATTGAACGAGTAGAAGCAGCTTCTGATATAGAAAATATTAAAAATTGACTTTGCAGAACTTAAGGAATTATTTGAGAATCTTAAGAAATAATAGTAATAAGCGGAATAATGAATTTGGCTTCGGATAATAAGGGAAAAAGATGCAGGACAAGAAATATTAGATTGAGAAGAAAATGTGAATGATTTTAATGATTTATTGTTTTTTCTTGCAAGTTGTGTCTGTCCTCTACACATTTTAAGATCTTTTTTAGGCGATTAAATGAAAATCTGTTAATGGGGTGGAAGTAACATTATATTAACATCTTTGATTCGAAAAAGAATCTACTTATTAGTGCTCTCCTGTTCTTCTATTTCTTGTTGAATTGTATTCTAATATTGAGGAGAGGTTAATATTGCTATTGTTCCGCTAGGAATTATAAAAATTTGATGTTGAGGAAGATATTGAGTTATCAAATGTACTTCCACCTTAAGATGTGTCTGTTCTAAATTTCTACAAGAAATTAAATTGTCTTAGCACTTCTTCTTTTTCCAAGGTTGATATTAAACTACTTTTTCTTAACTCTAATCCTTCTCTGTAATAAGTCTCTCAAGAACTGACTATCTCCAGATTCTTTAGCATGAATAGATATTCTTTTTTTCATGTCTTTCTTGAATTTTTGAGCATTTCTCTCTGGTGAATCAGTGAAGATCAAAATTAAAAAAAAGGAGAT
>Ga0302271_10001767_pt1 | contig 20424 bp, 8 predicted proteins | sample III_Bog_N1_1_FD_198767 | JGI IMG/M metagenome (GOLD analysis project Ga0302271, IMG submission 198767) | Peat permafrost microbial communities from Stordalen Mire near Abisko, Sweden - III_Bog_N1_1 | ecosystem: Environmental > Terrestrial > Soil > Wetlands > Peat | place: Sweden: Abisko... | reverse complement strand
TTGTTTTATTAATTTTTCAATATAAAAAAAGGGGACATTCACTAATTATTTACTTGAGCCTCCTGCTTAGTCACCTCCTTTCAATCTCCCATAAATCAAAAATACAAAATTCCGCCTCGAATATGTAAACTCAAAATAATTATTTTTCTTTTCTCTTCAAGCAAAATTAAGAAGGACATGGGGATTTTCAATTTCTCTCAAATTATTAGACTTCTTTTATTTGAATGTGCCATTTATTATTATTATTATTATTATTATTATTAATTAGTTGATGTTTTAAGATTATTATTTCAAAAGGATCGTTTCATTCTAATTAATTTTTTTTTTTACTATTAATGTTCAAAATTCATATTCGCTATTTTATTTTATCCTAGGAAATACTCGCAGCTGGAGCTCCTAAATTGAAAAAATGATGTTGATAAAGATAAATAGGATTAGTTCTTTATTTGAATGGAGATTTTCTGCAAATGGAATGAGAATGTCTTTTGAATAACAATTAGCTTAAAAGTTCTTTTTGTGATCTTTTTGACTTTTGTGGGGTTTAATTATTTGTTGAAAAAAATGAATGGAAAAGATATGCTATTTTCTGTTCAAATTGTTTCAATTTGACTTGAAAAGTGAAACAAAAAAAGGAGAAACAAGCTAAGATAAAAGAAAAGAGATTATTAAAAAGAGTTTTTGTAAGGAGCTGCTTAAACCAAAGAAGCACATGATCGCCTTGATAAAGCTTAAGCTGAGGGATTGGCTTTTAAGGGAAGATGAAAGCTAAGAAGAAGGCAGTACTTCTATTTAGTAGAAAGCTTAGCAGTTTGATAAAACAGTATTTTCAAATCATTTTTAAAAAAACCTAAAAAAATAAATCTTCTAATTCTTGTGTGAATGGTGTTTAGATTGAAATAGAGAATGGAGAAGTAATTCAGCTGAAGGGATTCAACAAGGGAAAAGATTGCATGACGAACAGAATCGGATTAAGGGAAATTGAGGTATGCCGACATAATTTTTGTTCTAATTTTTTACTCTCATTTTTAGATAATTTTTGCTCAAGAGTTCTAGTAGAACTAAGTTAATTTTTGTTTCAAAATATTGTTTTTTTTATTGTTGTTAAAAGTTTTGGAGTTTCTTCCCTCGAGTGCTAGTGAAATACATCAGGAGAATCGGGACATGGCTGATTCTAGGCACAGCTCTTTTAGGCATGATCTATGGCTGGTCTAGCTCATATCTGCTTCATAACGTCTACTCATATACAATGTAGCGAATTTAGATTATTTTTTTGTTCAGAAGAATACATTACATTCTATTGTTCAATATTATTACAATAACAGACAAGAGCTATTCTAGATCTACTTGATTCCAGTTATCATCAGCATGGTTGTCTTCTTTTGCAGAGAGATTTTCTTTGAAATAGAAAGAAAGAGACAACAAGACCATCAGAATGTTTAGCTGATAACAAAATTCAAGAGTCTTAACAAAACTTACGAGAAAGTTAAAGCCTTCAATGCACAAATCATGCAAGAGATTCAACTCAACCCTGATAGATCGTCGAATCCAGCACACAGTAGCAACGAAAACAATATTCTCAATTAATACAATCACAATAGCGAAGTCATGTAACTTTCAGTGCCTTAAAAGTTGAATTAACCTGCGATCAAAGAATCCTTAAATTCGTACCCTCCTTCGTTAGAGCACAATCCAATTCCTCTCGAAGAAAATAAGACGTTTTCTCCAAGATCGATAAATCCTGGCGATATGACACAGCCTATCGTACCAGATAAACGATAAAGTCTACTTACAAGCTAGAATAAACTTGCTTCTAATATACAAAGCATGACAAATTTGACTCCTGCTGCAGTTAAATTAGGTCCAACAATTTTTAAACCTGCGAGTTAAAAGTAGATATCCTCTGGAAGTTATAAATAACTTCCAGTGATAGGTGCTAAAGCGAATTAAATATCAACTATTACTCCAAAACAAGGTGCTTATAAACCCAGAGAATCGCTAGAAAACATGAATATCAAAGTAAAAAATGTTTACTTATCTTCTAGAAGAGCACGGCAAAGTCAAGTTAAGTCGAATAAGAAAGCAGAATAAGTCATGGGTTTAGAGGAAAAAATGCAAAAATTCAATTCAGAAAAAATTCCAATAACAGAAAAAGTCCAATAGAAAGACTTACAAATTGGAGATATCGTCATAGTATAGCGAGGAGAGACTATACCAGCTGATTTAATAATTCTCGAAAGCTAAGGAGGGAGAATCACTGTTGATTGCTCTATGATTCGAGGGACTTTTGATGAGATGATCAAAAAACCTACTTCTGTAACATCAGGTAAAGCAAGAGCATTTTAAGTTGTTTTCTTTTTTTTTAAATAAACTTCAAACACCCTAATATTTAAACAATTTTTATCTCTTTGCTATCTGTTAGTGTCCGATGGTTCAAGGATAAAGCAGAGCGTCTTTGAGTACAGAAAAATACTAAATGGAAAGATTGAGTATTCCTCGATGAAAAGAAACTTGAATTTCAGAGGATTTATCAAAATAGCTAAGGATCCAAAAGGTGAAGAATTAGATCCTTCCAATCTGCTTTTCCGTGGATCGATTCTTCGTAATTGCAAGTGGATCTATGGGTTAGTTGTTTTCGCTGGTCATGACTGTCTCATCTACAAATAAACCAAAGGATCTACTGCTCTTAGGAAATCATTTTTCACCAGCAAAGCATAAACTTTCTACATTATTTCACTCTTCCAAATCGCTCTGAACATTATTGTAAGCCACACGCACTAATTTGTAAAATTTGCTGAAGAAAATAATTATTTTTTTGAAAGGTATCTATTTTGTTCTTTTCCTTCAATCCCTGTGGAAATCAACCAAATTCAAGTCTTGGAGGAAATAGCCTTGACGCTTATATTATGAGTTATTTGATGGATTATTTGAATATTCTGCCTCCATTGTTTTATGCTATGATAGACTTCATTGATCTTTGCAATGATCTTTATTAAGAAAAGTTATACAGAAATCATAAAGACACATAGTCTGTTGAACGTAGAAAAAATGACAAAAAAGAAGAACAGTCAACACGAAAAGATGACTCACTCAAAGAAAATTCAAACATACCAAATAATACTTCAGAAGCACAGAAAAATGATAATATCTACAAACTTACAAGAAGCACTTCGATTGCTGATATGTCGTTGACTAGCCATGTTTTTTTCGATAAAACTGGCACCATCACAGAGGATTAATTTTAAGTAAAAATTTGATCCGCTAGCAGATTTATTTTCTTTCTCATTTGTTAATGCTTTTTTCTATTATTATTTCATTATTTAGGTCAAATCAATCATCTGCTAAGACTAACTCTTTTTTTTCCCTGACATGAAGCTAATTAAATCTCTTCTTCCTAGCTTTGAAAACTCCGCCAATGCTGAAAAATCGATCAAAAACTCATTCTTAGAATAGACTAATTTTCCATCAGACAGAACTGAAGAAAGACAGGAAATTCATCCTTTAAAGTAGTTGCATGGAACAACATTTCACAAAGCAAAAATCGCATACATTACAAGGTATATTGAATATTTTGATTTTACATTTCTTTATTTCAAAAAAATTGTTATTCGAATCTCCTATTTTATTTATGTGAGTAAAATATCTTAATTTTCATTAGACCGCAAGATGCTTTAAGCTAGACTGGGCAGGATGAGGAGGAAGAAGAGAAAAATTCTTTCAAATCCAACATTACTCTTGGGGAATAAGAGCCTAGCTCTGGGACTATTAAAAATACCATCAGTAATAACAACATCAACCTTTTTAATCTGAGCAAGCAATAAAGTAGAGTCAGAAATCACTCACGATAATTATCATCTTTCTACGATAACAAGCCTTATAAACTCGAAACTTTAGATATTTTATAGAGCCCATTAATAGCAACTCCAAGTAAAAGTATCGATGCATCTCATAACAATAGCCTCAATCAAAAAAGAGCATATTCATAGTAAACTGAATCAGATTTTACAGCAAATATCACTGACGAACAAGTTTTCCTGACAACTCTCTTCGATGAATATGATGGATATTTTCACTAAGCAATGATCGCCATCCTTCTTTGTCATTAAACTAACACACATCTACAAAGAAATGATGAAGCAAAAATAGATTTTATTAAAAAGACTTCTTTGTTCAAAATTGAAAAGGAAATTCTCGAGTTTGCTGAGAATCTAGGATATTCATTTAAATGGAATAATTCAACTAAAGGGCTACAACCTACGTTTTACTTGAAAATAGCAGGGAAAATAAAAGAATACCATGTTCTAGCATTCAACGAATTCACTGAAAATCGAAACAAGGTCTCGATTCTCTTCAGAGATCCAAATGCAGAATCAATCGATGGTGCTATCCTCATCGTCCGCCAAGTCATGGGATAGCTATTACCGGAATCTCTCAGACTACCAATTCACTCAGATTTAGACAAATTTCATAAAAATATCAGTCAGACCACTAAATTACAGTTTTTATTTACAAAATAGTTGAAATTTTTTTATTTAATTGCTAAATTACTTTACGTTAATTCTTAGGAGAAGTAGAGACGAGTGGAATGAGGAGAATCCTCTACATGAAAAGAGAGCTGACTGAAGAATAAGCTATGGATTATGTTCAGAAATATGAAAATGCTCACAAGAATCTAACTTCCAACATCGATCAAAGAGAAGAGATCTACAATTCCATCGAGCAAGATCTGGAGTTAATATGCGTTCTTGGAATGCAAGAAAAAATACGTGAAGATGTCGAAAAAGTCATTTTCAATCTAAACCAAAGTGGAATAGGTACATGGATTCTCAGCGGAGATAATTTCGAAAATAACCTCGCAGTCTGCTACTAACTTGGATTTCTAGAAAATGAATCTTAACTTTTCCATTTGAATTCCGTCGATCCTGACAGTGAGATATTCTTAATCTGATTAACTATTGCTAATATTCTTTTTATTTCAAGTTTTAAAGGTGTAAATCCGATAATAGCTGCTTTTATTTTCAAATTCGCTAACTCAAAATAAAGAAAAAGCTACAAATACTTCAGATGTCTAGTCGGCTATTAAGAATTTAATGCTCCAAACCGGCAATGGAACCCAGTCACAGATTGGATAAAACAACAATTGCAACAGTGGTTCTCCTACTGAAATAAAGGAAGAAAAGAATTAACAATTGAATAGTCCCATGCTGAAATAAGTTAGCAAGTCACTTAACTAAAAGGAATCACTCAGCAAAGTAACCTCAAATAAATTTTATTTTTTTCCTCAAGGATATTAGTAGTTTGTAAGTATGTTTAGCTACATTCATGCTAATTTTAATACAATAAAGGGAGAGAGAAACAGTGTTAATTCTAATCAAAGTGGGAGAAGATCGTTAAGGAAAAGGTCAGCTTCTTCTTGGAGCATTAATAAGGTATTATTTTATTTAAACTATTATAATATAAAAGTTTTTTTCAAATAACGACAGTCATTTTTTCACATTATTTTAAAAATGCTGAAACAATTAAAAAATTTCTTTTTCTCAGCAGGGCTTACCTTAATATACAATATTTGTCTCCCCAAAATCATTGAAAGTAATTTTATCCGACAACTACTTAAAAGAACATTTCGGATTCCTTTCCTATTTCGCTAAGAGTGTCATAGGTTATGATCTAATAGCAAATGAAAAACCTCTGTTTGTTCATCTTGTAAAATAAATGTTTCCTGAGAATCCGAAGACTCTATCTATTGGTGATTCTTTCAACGACTACTTATTAATGCAGGAAAGTGACATGAGCGTTCAAATCGAAAACAAAAACGAACTCAGCTCGAATTACTTAGGCGACATAATTCTCAAAGATTTTAAGAGTTTTGCTAGGCTATTCTTTGTATCTTCTAGGTTTTTTTCAGAAGTCTATGAAGAACTCTTAGTATTTTGCTTCTATCGATCTTTCATTTTCGGGTACATGATTCTATTCTTTAATCTTGCAGATTGCACGTATGCTAGCAGTCTCTGGAGCGGATACGATATTCTTCATTTCAATACTGTTTTCTTCTTCCTCTCACTCCTTCCATACATCTACAAGAAATACAAACTCTTCCTAACCTACTAAAACTCTCCTGATCTATACTAATTAATCGACTAATTTCGCTACAACGTTAAGGTATTCAAAAAGAAAAAAACCATGCTGTTCCTTTACAAAGTTGTTGGTCACAGTCTCATAGAATCTTCACTAATATTCTCAATATGTTTCTACGAATTCAACTATGGAACGAAATCAAATGGGAAAGAATTCAGCTTGGTAGTCTTGAAGCGAATTGGACTATTTGTAGTTTCATTCTGGGTGCAAGTTAAACTAACAATTTCTAGTAACTAATCTTGGAAGGAGACAGTGTTAAGTCTATTTTTTCAAGGCCTTTCTTATTTACTATACATAACGATCAACACTTTGACATTATCGAGTGCATCGTATTTTGTAGAAATCTCAGAGATGCTCGATCCAACATAATTATCGATAACACTAATAAGCATCTGCTTTTTCTCTGTGCTTCTCTAAATCTTCTTGGAGAATAATCTGCTTATTCAGAAATTCTTCCCTTATCCTTACATAATCAATAAAAAGACATACGATACGATTAAGAGTAAAATCATTTCTTAAATCATTGACTCCTTTTTTGTAATGTTTTAATATTATGAAATTGAATTATCAAAGGTGAGATGAACGAACTCAAGTTTATGAGATAAATTAAGATTGAGAGCGCATCTAAAAACAGACTTGAATATGGATTAGCTTACCATAAGAAAATATTGGAAACCCATTTATCCAAGATTCTCAATAAAATATTCAAGCAATCTCGTCAAGAGAACATGGATCCTGTTCTACAAAATTGTAAGCTAAACATGAACTAAGTTAATCAGTAAGAGAATATTTAATGCTTTCTTTTTTCTTTCTTTTTTTGAAAAGTAATTCAAAGTGAAGAAATAAGCATGTTGTCGTATGACATGAATAAATTCACTTTACGATTCGAGAATATTGATCTTGAGAAAATCTACAAAGCTCATCTTGTAAAGCAATGGCAACGGTTTAATCTGCGGATATAAGGATTGACGTTATTCTTTTTAGAAATAACTCTGACAGTGATAGCACATATATCAATTGCATTATCCTTAGATGATGATGGAGATATTTAATAAACTGATCATTTCTAAGCAATTGTAAGGTTTTTTAAAAGATTTTAGAAACCTTTTTTTATTTGCTAAATTATCTAGTCATAATTCTTCCAAAGAAGAGCTTGAATTTTATTACTTTTTACCCTCTATTACAGGTGATTCAAGAGAGCATTCAAGTATTGGTTCTTATGATTTTAATGATTCTGCTTGCAACGAAAGGGAGAAAACTATTCTTCTCGTTGAACATTTCAATTTTCTTGCTAAGATTCGCTTTCAAGATCATTCGCGATTTGATTTCATTCTCAAATATCTTATTAGTTTCGATTGTGTATTCCTACAGCATGAACTTTACGATATTTGCTTAGCCTCTTCTGATAATTGTAGCTTCGCTTCTTTAAAATCTGGTCTTTGTTCCTCGTATGATCTTCTCGTTTTCTTTTTCATCTGAAAATAAGAGTATCCATGTATTTGGTCTCCTTACTGCTGCAATATATACGCTTTTTTTCACATTCTCCCTTCTTCAACAGAAATACACGGTAACATATCAAGATATATTGGGATTAATAAGAAATTATTAATGATTTGACTGAGTTTTTTTAGAAATTATTTTTGATAATTTTACTTGAATTTATTGCAAATATTTAGTTGGAAAAATCGGAGAGATAAAACTACCTTCAGCAGAGCAGAATGGCATAAGAAACTTAAAAAGTTAACAATGTACTCTCCATCCTATTACCGAAGTTTGTCAGAGAAAGAATCAGTGCTGGTAAATATTTAGAAAAATATTTCTTTTTTTATTGAAATTAATTAATTTAGCATAAATAAACAATTGATTTTTTTGGGATAATTTTACTAATTCTTCAAAAGAATCATTGAGCAACAATGAATGCAATGAAGAAGCAGGAAGAAATTAGATCTCAGAAGATCAAGGAAATGTAGCTGTGCTGTTTTTATTAATCTGCGATTTCGATGAGATCTCCTAAAGTGAAAATGAGAGAATTGTAGTCCTTCTGGACAATCTCTTCCGACATTTTGATACACTCTGCTAGGCTAATGATGTCACTAAAATAGAAACAGTTGGAAATAGCTATGTCTGTGCTGCAGTAATTTAAATTTTTTCAACAGCTTTATTTTATTTGATGTAAATTGAAATTCCCTAGGGACTGAAATCTGTTGAGGAGCAACATAATCGCAGACGCTTAAATGTGCCTCATCCTGTCAGGAGGATGGTGAACTTAGCATTTGACATGAAAAACTATGTGCAGAACATCAAATGGGGAAAAAATGGTTAGTCGATGGTTATCAAGATTGGGATTCATTTTGGGAAAGTTATGGCTGGAGTAATTGGTTATCATAAGCCATAATTCTCTCTCATTGGGGACACTGTCAATACCACAAGTAGAGTTATGTCAACTGGAGAAAATGGCAAAATTGCACTTTCAAAACATGCTTTTGATTAAATCAAAGGCACTGATCCAAGCAATCTCGGATTCACTTTCAATATTAAATGCGTGGAGGTAAAGGAAAGTTTTAAAAGAGGGAGATAATTAAGGTTAATTCGATAACAGAGTGTTTCTTTATCTCCTTGAAATTCATTTTATCTTCATCATCTTCAGTTTCATTGAATCTTTATATTTTTGATGCACAAGGCAAAAGGCAAGGGGATACTTGAAACCTATCAGATCTTCTAAACCAAAAAGAACCAAAATAAAATAGCAGACAAAAGAAAAACAGCTAAATAGACTTTCTTCGGTTCTATAAGTAAAAAAATAATCATTTTTATTTTTATTTTCAAACTCAAATAAACACAATATTGTTATTTCAAGAAAAATAAACGATATATGACAGTCCTAAGTTGAAGAAAAAGCAAACTATCCGATAGGCTACTGCTGGAGTGGGTTCTCCTTTCAGAGGAACAAGAATTTACTCTGCGATTAACAATAGTACTGATTAAGAATGTAAGTATTTTTGTTCAATATTTTTATCTGATTCTATGTTTTGTAATTATCCCAGTCGAAACCCGCCAAGAAAGAGCAGTTACCTTGAAAATTTCAACAAGAGGATCTATCAACACGAGTGACTGCATTCGACAAAAGAACATGAGTGCCATAACTACTCCGACTGTTGAAATGGAAGGTAAATTGAGATAAGCTAGTGTATTTTTATCTAAGTTGGAGAAAAAGAATATTGACATTTGATTTTTTGTGAATAAAAAAAGTAAAACAATTTTCTTTAAATCAAATCGAAGAAGAAAGAGAAGTAGAAGTAACTTAAAATAGCAACTTATCTAATGTCAATAAATGGGAAAAATCAAAGAAAAATTCGTTGAGAAAATAAGTTTTACGAGATAATTCATATGACTAAAGTGTTTCCAATTTGAATGGAATTGAAGATTAAAAATAGCAAGAATAGAATGAAAATGATACTGATAATGTAATCATTATTACCAATAAAGACAATGATCTTCCTAACAAAGAAGAAGATTATAAAATATAAGTTACTGAAACTAAAAAGCAGGAATCATTTGATTAGATTGATAAATTAGATGATGAACAACTTGAGCAATAAAATGGGAATTAACTGACTATTGAAACCGGATAGGTAATTTAATTAGAATTTTTAACTTTCTTCTTAAGAAATTATCATTTTCAGTGAGATTTTAGTAAAAAATAAACTAAATGTTTTTGTCATTAATATATATGTTTGATTCGACAGTTTCGACGAAGAATAGAAAAATAATTAACATAGCTACTAACTGAATAAGCCATGCCAAATTAAGGATTATTTTAAAATAACGATAATAAGGCACTAATTGAAAGGCCTTCAACGAGATTTGCACCGAGAAATTCGTTCCGAAATCCAGGGATTATAAAACAAGGTTTGGTTTCATAGAAGTCACGAGAATCAAAGGTTGAGATATAAAGTGATAATCTTACGCCTTCAGTGAATATAAATTTAGATGCTTCAGCTTAAATGTTCTTTTAAAATAGCAATGCTACGCCTAATGCACAAGAGGACATATAAGATTAGTTCATAGAGTAAGAACGGCTCTTTGATTTGAACGATTCTGAAGAAGAAATCAAACATGAGGAACACCTAATAACATTCCAAAAAAAGGTACAAAATTCTAGTGCAGCTTTTTTCTTTCTTTCATTAAACACACATTGAATTTCTGTGTTTTTGACAAATAGCTATTTTTTCTTTGTGTGCTCGACTTGAATAATCCGCATGTGACTCAATTCATGGCTTAATTATTTGAAGACTTCAAAGACAATCGCAATAGCAAAATATCCGCATTATTCTTGTAAAATCAACAAATTATTTGATTTCATTTGATAAAAGAATGTTGAATAAGATTCGATCATAATATTTTTTTAAAATTTGTATCTTACAAAAAGCTCGTTCGCTGTGAAGACTTTTCTAACATCTTTTAATCTGAATTGCTTCTCTAGTCCAATGATAGTTATGGTTCTTAGGGCTCTCTTTCTAGCAGTTGTGTTATGTTTCTTTGTGCTGCGATAAAGAGTCTTTGAAAAGCACATCAAAGCGTTTTAAACATTTCTTTACTGCCTGTTTGTATTGGGAACAGCAAGCGTAGTAACTGAATAATCGCTATTCTAGACAAGCAATCTAAATGCTGATATCGTTCACTAAATCTGGTAAGTTGAAGCAGCAGAGAACTTTTTCATTTACAGTACGATTACGTCTATGAGTGTATTGCGAGTTGAGGTTAATATCTTGCTTTACGTTATCCTGCTGATCTCGTGGGCAGCGACAGCCACATCCTCTGAAATAACTATCTACATCATTTACTTCTTCCTTTACTGTGGAATAGCACATAATTTTTTCAACTTTTATTTCTTGCAATTGCTCGTGAACAATTACAATAGCTACTAACTTCTCAAAAGGAAAAATAATCAGCAGGCTTCTCTACTCAATAATCTCCTACCGCTGCATGTAACACATTACTAAATATTATTTTATCGTTTTTAACTTTTTAAACTAGATTTTTACAACATATTTTTAATTCTTATGTATTTTATTGTCATTTTGTTTCTCTTATTTGCATATTAGATCCTTGATAAATTCCTGAATAATCGGCAAGCAGAGAGACTATCTTTAACTGACTCGATTGAGTAAGTGACGATTCTATTCGCAGACATATCATAATTCACGAAATACTCCAGTTAAGTTTAACCTGAGTAAGTGGTCAAAATGCTACGAAGCTTATTTTATGAGTTCGACAAAAGTGTCTAGAGTCTTAACTTATTTAAATTATACACGATCGGTGATTGCTACGTAGTCTTGAGTTTCACAGACATTAATAAACGAAATCCAACCGAAGAAGCTAAAAATACAATCCTCATGGGTCTGGAGATGATTCGGATCATTAGGAATGTACGAGCAATCATTAATTTCGAAGAACTTGACATGCGAATTGGTGTTCACACAGTAAAGACTTTGATTTAAAGAAAGATATTTTGAATTCGTTTCATGTCTGGTTGTTTGATGGATTTAGGGTAAGATAATTGGAGGAGTGATAGGCACAGATATTGTGAGATATGACGTGTATGGACGAGATGTCACAATAGCGAATAAGATGGAGAGCAGTGGAGAACGAGGAAGGATATTGATCAGTTAGACGACTTATGATCTTCTTGTGAATAGCGAGTTTAGGGATTTGTTTACATTCTCGAAAAGAACAGAAGATGTAAATATAAAATCAGTAGATGCTGTGATATCAGCGTATTTTGCTGAAATCAATCCGAATTAGTCTATGGCATCTTCAATCCTTGATAATTGAAAGAGACATTAATCTCAATTCAAACACTCTCCCATTCTTCTTAAACTTTACTTTATATTTTTTAACATAGTCAAAAATAAATGCTTATTATTGAGGAATCTCAAAATGTATATGAATTCCGCATATCTTCTTCTCTTCAATATTCTGACTTTTGATGGAATTCAATTGAAATTGCTCTCAAATAGTATAATATCATTAAATGGGATGGAATCTTCTCCTTTTTTAGTTTCTTAAATGCCTTTACTTATTCTTGACCAAATATGAGTTTTCTGTTATCATCGCCTATCGCGAAATATCCCTCTACGCCCAGAAATAACTTATCCAAAAAATATGCTCAAGGAATACTTTAGAAGCATTAATACTTTTAGGGATTTTTTGTAATCACTGGAATCTCAGACTTTTTTGGGAAGACACTATTAAACTAGATATTTTTATTATGTTATTATGTTAAAATACAAAAAAAGGTCAATTTTCAAAGATTAAAGATTCATAAAAATAATTCTGTATTGAATGAGATAAAGAATGGTTAATCCAAGAATTAATTGCCCATGCCTTTAATGATGTGCAAGTTGGCAATGATAATTTATTATCATTTACCTTGGCATGCTTTTTCAAATTCCTATTTTGTGCTGAAAATACAGTAACTGCATTTTCTTGCAGGTATTCTTTAATTTTAAAGAGGATGTTTCATAAAAAATGTAATTTTGTATTGATATTATTTAATAATCTAGATAATTACCAATCTTAAGATTGATTTCTTGAAAGAAAAATAAACAACTGACACTAATAGAAAACTTTAATTTTTCGATCAGTATTGCATCTTTTACACAGGACATTATGTTAAAAAAAGCTCCAAATATCCCGTTATCTCTGCACTTAGAGTTCCTTGATAGCGCATAGAACATGAATGTTGTTGTACCTCAGCATACTATTCTCAAATAAATCGAAGTAGACATCGCTAAGCGGCTCAAAATCAATCCATTTAAGATCTAAATGACATTTTAAAACTCTGGCGTGAAGGGATTTCTCAACCCAACTTCAACATTATTCTAGAATTCCATAAAAAATCGAGATACTTTATTTGTGAAGATCCTCAATATTCAAACCAGATCGCAAGCTAAAAATGCTGAATAAAAAGGAAAATCAGATTAAAAGAATATGACACTTCTCGATATTGTATCTGGTCGGCCTGTGAAAATAGAAAACGTTGTTAAAGGACTCAATCTTAATGTGACTTGCACGAACAAGCGTTGCTTCAATTATGGCAAGAACATCATCATTCAGTTTGGTTTAGGATCTTTTGATTACTTTGCACTCTCCAATAGTATCAAGTGTCCAATATGCCCTGATAAGTAAACAACTCTTATTTTATTTTTTCTTATGAGAATGGGTGTGGGCAAAATAAACTAACTTTCTTGTAATAATCTAATAATCTTTTTGGGAATTTTCTTGCATTGTAGAGAAATAAATATGAGCCCTACTTGCTAAGTGAAAGACTTCGTGTTCAGCGATTGCATTTGGACTTTAGAAGGGACAATTTGGTCAAAAAATATCGAGTTAGCTCACAAACTGAAAGATTGGGTTCTTGTGAAGACTTCAGATTCAGTGGAGTTTAAGAAGATATTCTCCCAAAACTAATGGACAAGAGCTACTATTGTTGTGAAAGAAATAGGCAGGACTAAATAATTCATTCCTTTGCTTTTGTGAAAGCGATTTATTTTACTGCAATTTTTGTTTTTTTGTTAAGTTCAAAAGATGTAAATTTGTTTTTGCATAACAAAAAAAGAAACTTCATATTTTCATAAAAGAGAGTCCATATTTTAAAAGAGAGTTTGTTGAGTTTAATCTCGTTAGGTTTGTGAAGTAAACTGAACCTAAAAGGATTAAGTCAAGAAAGACAAAATTCAAAAAAATAGCTACTTGTGTGTTATGAATATTCACAAGATTTCACCAAAATCATCTAGAGATGACGATCAAGACGAAAGCAATGAAGAGGATGAATTAAATGAGAGTTTTGATTCTTCTCACAGATAAACTTATGCATGCAGAGAAGAAGATGAAGATACTAACAACAGTACTTCCAGATTTGACTCTGATTGCATCTTTCAAGCTATGCAAGATGGACTGATTGGGAGAAGAACTGAACAAGAAGAATTTTATAACTTCAGCTATTAGAAAGATACAAGGAGCGCTATTTAGGAGAACGAGAACTATTAGAACTATATTAATATCTTGAATTAAGAGAACATGATCCTGCATTTGAGAAATGATTAACTTATCCATGAGATTGAAATTTCAAGATCTAAGATGGAATCGGATATTGAATAACTCAACTAAAAAACTGAATAGGTTTTAATGAAATAGAAAGAAACCTATGATCGATCTTTAGAGACTTTAACATAGCAGCATTGCTTGTAGATATAAGCTCATTAAGCAGTGCAATAACAACTCGAAAACACAATTATTTAGTAAGTAATTTCGAATGAATTTGAAGAGTGAATATGTTTGTGTTTTTCATAGGTTGAAAAATGAAGTAGTTGCTGTAAAGAAAGACAAAGAAACATTGGAAAAGTTGTATGAAGGAAAGAAGAATGCTTAAGATTATGGGAAAGTTCTTGCAAAGAAAACTAGTTTACCTGATTCTTTAAAATATCTTCAAGAAAAGAGCAATATAGAATAGCCCCAAAACAGCGAAAACACAATTTGCTCGAAGAACTACTCATTCAGCCAGCATCTAGCTGAAATTAGAGAAAAATAATATGAAGTACTCAGAGAAAATACTCAAATTAATAATCAAAATCACAACAACAACTCCACGAATAAGGGTATGCTCAAAGGCTCATTCGGGAAGCTAGCTTTGTTGGCACATCTTGGTTCAGAATCAGTTGATTTAAGTAATAAAACATGTAATGTATACCCAACTCAGGGAATAACTCTCAAATAATAGCAGCAATAATTGAATTAAAACGCAGAAAACATTTTCTAGGGAGAAAGTTAAGTGTCTTTGCCTCAAGCTGGAGTTTCAACAGCACCACTGAATTGGCAGGATCACACTTTTAAGCTGAGGAGATTGTCTTAGTAGATTTCAAAAGAAAAGATAAACAAATGCGATAACAATTCAAGTAGCAATCCTTTTTCATTTGAGTTTGAAGTCCCAGCTCCTTCAAATTTCGCTCCTTATAATTCCCGCAATTAGCTTGAAGCAGATGAACAGCAACTTCTTAGTAGCAAGTTTTCTTCTGTTTTGTAAAGCAAAGAAGATGATTTATACGATTCCAATGCAGTTTTTTCTGGTCTCTCAACGACGTTTAATAGTAAATTTAGGCTTTATTTATGGAAATTATTCTTTTATTCCAATAAATTATGTTTTTCTACTTAAGATGAAAGGTTCCAACATCAACAAAAAGAACAGCAGACGAACTAGCTTCAAAGAACTAATTTAAATTTAGATCAAAAAAGAGAAAATTAGTCTTTTAGGACAACATCCACAATAGATTCAAGCCTTTCACGAGTTAAACACTATGAGAATTCGCTTATGTTAATTTAACGCGCTTGCTCTTTGGGGCCATCTCGAAAAAATAGCTGTTTAGAAGAAGATTATCATAAGTTTGCTAGCTTGAATTCGTAAAAAAGAATGAATAATAATATTGATTCTATTGAAATAACAAACCATAAAAATAAAGATAAATTCAATAAAAATATCCTTCTTCGCAGACACTCTTTGGCAATTCCTTAGAATTCGATTCCTTGTTAGTCTTTCAGCGAAAGCAAGTATTTGATAACGAGCTAATCATATATGAAATAAACCTAAAGCAGTAGATAGAAACAAGCTTAGGTGAAAATAGCAAACTAATTTTCACCAGAAAAAAGATACACAAAAAATTAGTGCAAACATATCCTCAATAATTCAAATAATTTATCGAAGAAAGCAATGTTTGTCAATAACTAAATGTTAGCATCATTTTCTTGAGGAACGGTTTTAAATTAAAAGTTCTTATTATTCCTTAGAATTTGCAATGAAAAGCACAAGAAAAAGAAAGAAGTGTATTAATGTAGATATTTTACTATTCACAGGTGTGTGCACTTTACTTAAACAAAAAACTATTCACTATTATTGGAAAAATATGTGGATTCTTACTATTTTGTGTACATTTTAATCAATACAATCTATGTAAAATTCTTTTTTTCTTCAGAAAACTCTGCTTTTCATATCAAAGCAAGATATTGGAATCTTCGAAGGGTCAAACTCAGCAGCATCATAACTGCCATGAAGGAGACTAGGAATGAAGCGAGGTTAATGAGAAAGCAACTTAATGTTGGCGTATTTCTTGAGCTGAAAAGATGGGATATACGGTTTGAAATTATATTCTTTTCTGGTTTTCAGGAGAATTATCTTGATTTCCTTCTGCTAGTTTTCAAGTAAAATCGATTGTCTTCTTTATTTTCTCATTAAAATCTGCTGTTTTTCCTCTTCGTCACAGAGCAAATACAGTATTTTTTAAAACTACTCTCGAAGGGGTATTTCTTCGTCAGTTTAATTGTCCATTAGATTTGCTGCCCGAGCAATAGTTTCGATAAACTCAATTAACCCCATTTACTTGTGAACTTCAGTATTTAGATCGTCTATATGGCATTACAGGCTCAAATGGAAAATCATTCTCAATTGCTGTTCTAAGTTAGTTTAAGGTAAAGATACAACAGGTGCTAATTTTTAACCCATAAACTCAATGAAATTCTGTAGATCAACACATTTAACGGAGCTTTAGAAGCAAACAGGGTTCTTAGCGCACAAGCTGTCGAAAATATCTTTGATTAGTTTCATCTCGTTCACGATTTCTTCTTCAATCTCTTTATTCCAAAATCTATCAGAAAATAACAAACATTTTCATAAATCAATTTCAAACTAAGAAAAAGCTGTTCTAAGTGGATATTTTCAATAGAACAACTTACTTATTCAATCTCCATTCGTTTGAATCTCCTTAACTCAAGAAATGCTCTTTAATATCGTTCTCATAAAATATCGCCAAAGCCTCTGTGTAAGAAACCGTTGGGTATTTTTCATGTGCTAAACGAACAAGAATCTCAATGAATTCATAGCGCACAAGAGATTTAAGAGGATTGTTATCAGCTGTAGAATCATTTGGATTGAAATTTGTTGTTATGAACAGTCTGTCGATATCAGAGAATTTGATTTTGCCTCCCTCTAGAAGTTTTGTCTTTTACATTAACCGTAAGAATGTCTAGACACCAATGCAAAAGAGATCACCTTGGGGTGCAATTGAAGCTTAAATTTTATAGATTTCATTGAAAATGCTAAAAACGCAAAGATAATTGAAAGTAATTAGAAAAATATTATCAGGTTGAGTAATAAATTTCTTTTCATTGTTACGAGTATTTTTCTAAAATTGATAAGCGAAGAGCGCCTAAATCATCAGCATCCTTTACAAATTTAGCAATTTTGGAATTATTTAAATCGAAATCGAGACACTTTTTGTAATTCTCTTCTGAATACGCCCTGTAATCCTTCCAAATTGAATTTGCAACATTCCAGTCTGACACAGGGATTTGATAAGTCAAGAACTATTCCCGAGGTACTGCATATGTAATTTTGACTTTATATTCATTGCTCGAGGCTTCGAATAATGTTTTGTCTCCGGAAGTGTAGACATTTAGCTGCCGAATGAATAGGTACATATCTCGTTGTGTGTTTTTATCAAACTAATAGTTGAAATTCTAAGAGAATACTTTCTTGAGAATTTAGTATGTTTGAGAAACGATTCCTTTGGATGAATTCAGTGGATTGCTGAAGAAAAAGCTAATTTATGTAGATGGTGGAGCCATTATGTGTTTTTCAAACTCTCCGTTGTCATTTTTCTACATGAGAATAGGATGGAAATTGAGATGGCTTAGATGCAAGAATAATGGTTCTGTTTTAATATCTTCGGTTTTGATGCATATCTCTTGCCATCCTTGGCAGATCCAGCATATATCTTAGCAAGATTCTTCTAGAGAGTAATCAGAAGAAGAATTTAATATTGGCTTAATTGATTTGATGTTTCTTCCATGGTTCATTCTTGGTCTAAATCCACCCTTTAATTCAGCCATAAAACTATTAAAAGGAAAAATGAAAATATGAGATTATTTATCTCAAATATTAAGTGCTTGTTTTATGATTTACCCTCGTTGATCAATAATAAAGTCGGAGTTTCCTTCGAAATGAAAACCATAAAGCCAGTTATTTTATCGCAATCCTTCATTAATAATCTAGCTAATATGACAAACAAGCAAATTCGATAAAACCATTGAGTTAGAGAAAAACTTAGTGCTCATATTAAATAGAATTAGCTGCTGAAGTTATGAATGATGTCTTGAATTTTTCATTAAAGAAAAAAAATTCATAAAGTAAAATTAAAAGAGTTACCATTCTTCAGCTGAAAAATTATTGTAGGACACATCTAGATGAAGCAAATCACTGGAATCTTTTGCAAGGATCTACTTTAATTGGTACGCAGCTGCTTTTGGTGTGAGTTCTCCAGAATGTTTGAGAGAATTATATGAAAGATCCACTACTTTTAGGTAAGAGTTTTCAATCAACGCAGAGAGCACTTCTGCCCCACCTTCGCTCTTTATGTTATTCCAGTGAAGATATATCTCAAAAAGAGAAGAATTGTAGAGAATAACTCTTTTTATTTTAGCAGCACTCAAATCTGTTAAATTGTTTGAACTCAGATTCAATACACGAAGATGCTTATTTTCTTTAACGCTTGAAAATAACTCACTAAAACCAGGATCACCAATCCTACAATCAGATAGGTTCAAGACAGCAAGTCTAAGGAATAAAATGAGAGTTAATAACAGAAGGGTAAATATGTTAATGAAGAAAACAATAATAATTTTACGCAGTTCTTGCAAAGAGGGGTTTAAACGTACCCAAGAATTCTCCTCTGATTGGATTATGAGACGCATCTAATACTTTGAGCTTTGAAGTGCAGGCTTTGAAAAGACGACTGAGAGAACTCCCTTTGAAATTGTTACCAGAAAGTTTGAGTTTTCTCAAATGAGACAGCTAGTCTGCTTTGAGTGCTTCAGCGAAGACTTGAAAATAAGAATTGCCTATGCCGTAGTTTCCTAGATTGAGTTCTTTACTCACATCGCAAGTCTACCTGAACATATTGAACGTTTTCGGCAGCAAGCAAAGCTCATCAGACTTTGACAATCAAAAAACACATATCTATTTATCTATTGTAATTAATGGCTGAAAACGCATACTTTGGAGTTGATCTAGTGATATTGAAACTTATTGGATTTATACCGCTTCTCATACTGCATGATTTTAAGGCTATTTTTGTATTCCCAAAAAAATGAATCTTTCTAAGATATCGAGTGCTCTTCAGGAACAATAGGCAAAAATCTCTCTTTCTACTCATCTTTCAATTGTCCCAGTCTTTATTCTGTGAAAAGGTAATGCTCTTAAGAAATCGAATGAGCTGACATTATTGCTTCACTTGCTAGAGAATTAGTGGAATATTTGAGATTCTAATTGAGAAAAGATAAAAGAATTTGTGACAAATATGTTTTAAATACATTGAGCAAAACAAAAATTCATTTTTAATTTGTACCTTTTTCGAATGAAAAACAGACCGAAATGAAGGGTTTAATGGTGAAGGAAGAATTACTTCTTCATTTAACATTCTTGACGAAGAAGGAAGAACTGAAATACTGGGGAGCTTAGATCTTGGATCGGAAATTCGCTTTATTTCTTTAGCGAATCCAACCTTTTTGTCAAAGTTAGAAATCATAATGATTTTTTTCTATGCCAAATCAATTCCACTTTAAACACCTGTCAGAAATGATTCTGGCTGCTTCACAATAAGATCTGGATAAACAATGATTGCAGGAGATTGCTATTGTTATTTGCTTTTTGCCTCTCGAGCTGGTTAATCAGGTAAATCATAAATGCTCTCTGGATCATTATCAGAAACTTCCTCATTTTCACAGAAATCAATACTTTCTTCATTCTCTAGCATTTTATCAGAGTAATAGCTTCCACCTCTTTAAACAAAAAGCGATTGTGTTAGAGAATAAATCATCTTCTCCAAAATAAGCTATTCAATCTTTCCAAAACAAGTAATTAACATTTTAAGATTATCATTTGTACTCCTCATCACTTTTTCCGAAGAAGGATGATTAGTTGTCTTGCGTTGAGTCGCCTACGAAGCCGGAAGACATGATCACAGAATCTGTTGATTATCCAGTGCTTTTTATAGAATCTCTCATAAATATTGTAGTGTTATGAAGTCAAATCCCCAGATTTTTTTGATAGTGAATAGAAATATGAAAGCTTAGGGGTTGTGGTGTGCAGCAATACTTAGTTATCAATGTATTGTTGTTTTTTAATTATTCAGTGCTTCTACTTCTCCTTTGTTTTTTTTCTTAAAAACTTCTACTCTTTCCCCA
>Ga0302271_10001766_pt1 | contig 20431 bp, 14 predicted proteins | sample III_Bog_N1_1_FD_198767 | JGI IMG/M metagenome (GOLD analysis project Ga0302271, IMG submission 198767) | Peat permafrost microbial communities from Stordalen Mire near Abisko, Sweden - III_Bog_N1_1 | ecosystem: Environmental > Terrestrial > Soil > Wetlands > Peat | place: Sweden: Abisko... | reverse complement strand
AAGTGGTATAGCTATCGGGATGGCTCCAGTCGCATCCGTCATCGGTGTGCTTCCCTGAGGGATAAGGAAAACGGAGGTTTATTTTCAGGTTACCGCTCTTCACCAATGCCGAAGTCAGCGCAACCGAAATCATATCGTGTGAAGGGTGACACACTGTTTTTACATCGACCGGTTGTCCAAAAAGAGTGTAATGACTTTTAATACAGCCATTCCACAAATCAAGTGTCTGATTGATTTGGTTGAAATTATTTTTTGTCACACTTTCACCTTGTGGAGAAATCATCTCTAAACCCACATAACCCAAATGTAAACGATGAGGATTGGCACGAAACCAGTCGGCGGCCTCTTGCTGACGGCCTTTTTCTTTGAATTCGGTGGAATACGCTTCCTTCCAACCATGAAAGTTGTAATTTTTCAATGACTCTTCAAACTTGTAGTTATTGGGATTGCCAAAACTGTGCCATCCCCATTGCGATTGAGTACCAAGAGGTACACCTGACTTGTAAAGTTCGGGAAAAGTCTGAAGACCGGAAGGATCGACTGTGAAGGCAAAATTGCCATTTCCAACCGACAATGAAGAGAGTGAATCAAAGCTATGAACCACCGGATTGTTGCGATTAACTAATACATCCCGTTGTATCGCAGCATAAGTGATAAACTGAAAGCAGAACAGCAGCGCAAATATCAAGCCGCTTGAACGGAAATGATTTTTCATGTATATTATCAGGTTTAATTTGAGTTACAAAAATAGGTTGAAAACATGGCATTCAATATGATTGTTTTGATATTTTGACTTCGCTTTTTGACATAAATATCTGATAATAATCCATATTCAACACAATGCGGTTAATCACTACTATTCAATTACATATTCAAAAACAAGCCTTATCTACACTAAAAAATCTTCATGAAAAATTCAATACCGATTTTGAGCGCTAAAAATCATTACCTTTGCAAAGACTATGAATATTTTACCCCGATAAAAAGGCAAGGTGTTCGTAGAATAGACATTACAATCTAACATTTCGAACTAATTATCTATGCACAAAGCAGGTTTTGTCAATATTGTAGGAAATCCCAACGTGGGAAAATCAACGTTAATGAATGCGTTGGTAGGAGAACGAATCTCAATTATCACCTCAAAGGCTCAAACAACGCGTCATCGCATCATGGGCATCGTCAATGGCGAAGACTTTCAAATCATCTATTCCGACACTCCGGGAGTACTCAAACCTCATTATAAATTACAAAAATCAATGTTGGGTTTCTCGCGCTCGGCACTGAGCGACGCCGACGTGCTGCTTTACGTCACCGATGTAATCGATTCGAGTGAGAAAAATGCCGATTTTGTGGAGATGGTAAAACAGCAATCGACTGAATACAGGGTAATTTTGATTGTCAACAAAATAGACCTTATTGACGAAACAAAGTTGGTGGAGATTGTCGAAAACTGGCATAAAATTATGCCTGATGCGGAGGTAATTCCTATTTCGGCCACCAATAAATTCAACCTCGACCCACTTCTCAAACGTATCAAAGAACTATTGCCCGAATCGCCCCCATTTTTTGATAAAGATGCGCTCACCGACAAACCCGAAAGGTTCTTTGTGACCGAAATTATTCGTGAAAAAATTCTGTTGAACTATGAAAAAGAAATCCCCTACTCAGTAGAAGTGGTGGTGGAAAGTTTCAAAGAAGAAACCAAGATAATCCGCATTCATGCAGTGATCTATGCCGAACGCGATTCGCAAAAAGGTATTTTAATCGGCCATCAGGGAAAGTCGCTCAAAAAAGTAGGCATGGAAGCCCGCAAAGACATCGAAGCATTTTTCGGTAAACAAGTGTTTTTGGAGTTATTCATCAAAGTTGAAAAAGACTGGCGCAACAAAGAGACCTCTCTACGCAGCTTCGGATACCATCAGTCAAACGATTAAAGGGAGATTTTCATCCATTGAATTAGTGTGAGCAATAAAAATAATCGTTTTGCAGGCGCTTAAAAACTAAACCATTTTACTCATAAAAGTATCTTTGTTCTAAATAATTATTGCTTTTTTGCGTTATTACTTTTAAAGAAAGTGTTGTATCCGAATTTACACTAAAGTAATACGAGAGTGATTGCACTTCCCAAAAAATTGAGCCGTTTATGAGAAAATTTATATTGTGGTTAATATGTTTGCTCACAGCTGATTGTTTGATTGCTCAAACAGTTACTTCACCTCCTTTCCTTGCTCCCGCCACCGTAACAACGTCTGCACCATCACTGAACATAACTCAACCATCGTGCGGCACATCAACAGGGATTATTAAGATCATAGCACCTTTGCCACCAACCGGAATTGACTATTATTATTCAATAAACGGTGGTGCAAGCAGACAAAACAGCCTTGTATATCCCAATTTAGCTGCCGGGACTTATTCTGTAATTGCTTATGACGATAATGGTATTGCTTCACCTGCCACATCGGTCACAATCAATCCTCTTACAGCAACTCCCGCTACACCCACGACAACATTTACATCACCAGCCACTTGCGGAGCACTCGGCACTATTACGGTAACATCTCCTATTGGAGCAAATATCACTTATAGCATCGATGGCACAATATATCAAACAAGTCCCAATTTCACAAGCGTTGTTGCCGGCACTTATCATGTGACTGCAAAAGATGGTAATAGTTGTGTATCACCCTCCTTCGATGTAACAATAGCTGCTCCTCCTGCGGCACCATCAACACCCACAGCAAGTGTCACCACACAGCCTACTTGTGCCATTGCCTCAGGTACAATAACTGTTACAGCACCTCTCGGGGCAAATTACGTCTATTCGGTGGATGGAATTACCTACCAGGCATCTACTGTTTTTACAGGCTTAGTCTCCGCTAATTATAATGTCACAGTGAAAGATATTCCGAGCGGATGTATCTCTTCATTTCTTTCGTTAACGGTGAATGCTCAACCTACCACACCCACCACACCTGTAGTTGCGGTCACACAACCAACATGTTCCACAGCCACCGGCACTCTGGTAGTTTCAGCTCAAAATGCAACTGACAGCTATAGTTTTGACAATGGAGTGACTTTTCAGGTGGGCAATAGCAAAACAGCTCTTTCGCCAGGCACATACGATGTGATTATCAAAAGTACGGGAGGATGTACTTCTCCTGTCACTACGTCAACTATCAATGCACAACCCTCAACACCTACTGCTCCTGCAATTACAATCATTCAGCCGAGTTGCGGAACACCCACCGGTACCATCACAGTTACACCTCAAATTGCAGGTGAAACCTACAGCTTCGACAGCGGAGTTACCTATCAGGCAACCAATGTGAAAGCAGGATTAAATCCAAACTCATACGATATAATGATAAAAAGTGCAGGAGGATGCACCTCTGCAGTTACTACCGGCACTATTAATGCCTCTGCTTCCACCCCAAGCACACCTGTATTAACTATAAAACAACCCACCTGTACATTGCCCGGCGAAATTGCCGTAACACTACAAACTGCAGGTGAAACATACAGTTTTGACAACGGAGTCAGCTATCAGGCAAGCAATATTAAAGCAGGATTAACAGCAGGAACCTACAACATTATTATAAAAAGTGCAGGGGGATGCACCTCGGCTGTTACATCTGCAACTATCAACACTTCGCCTATAGTTCCTACTACAACTGTTGTGAGCATCACTCAACCTACTTGTGCCATAGCCACAGGAACAATCACTGTGACATTACAAACAGCAGGAGAAACCTACAGCTTTGACAACGGAGCCACTTTTCAGGCAAGCAATACAAAAGCAGGATTATCCGCAGGCATATACCAAGTCATTATTCAAAGCATAAGTGGTTGCAATTCAGCGGCAATAGCTGTTACCATCAACACACCACCTACCACTCCTTCAGCACCTGTTATCACTATCATTCAACCAAGTTGCGGCACGCCCACCGGCACCATTACAGTAACAACTCAAATTGCAGGTGAGACCTATAGTTTTGATGGCGGAGCTACATTTCAGGCAAGCAATATTAAAACCGGCTTGGCAACAGGATTGTTTAATGTAATAATAAAAAGTGCAGGAGGATGTATATCAACAATGACTCCTGCCACTATTAGTACAGCACCTTCGGCACCAACAACTCCAGTTGTCAGCATTACACAACCCACATGTGCCACAGCAACAGGTACTATCACCGTGACTATTCAAAATGCAAGCGACACCTACAGTGTTGACAATGGAGCTACTTATCAGTCAAGCAATATCAAAGCAGCGTTAGCTGCCGGAACCTACAATGTGATTATTAAAAGAGTTAGTGGGTGTATTTCGGCAACCACACCTGCCATTGTGAATACACAACCACTTTCACCTGCAATTCCCGTTATCAGTATCATTCAACCCACATGTAGCACTTCCACAGGCACCTGCACCGTAACTATTCAAAATGCAAGCGACACCTACAGCTATGACAATGGAGCTACATTTCAGGCAAGTAATATCAAAGCAGGGTTGGTAGTAGGTTCATACACTATCATTATAAAAAACTTGAGTGGATGCACCGCAACAGCAATGGCAACAGTCAATGCACAACCACCAACACCGGCAACACCTGTAACCACTGTTACTCAACCCACCTGTGCATCAGCCACAGGAACAATTGCTGTTACTTCACCCATCGGTCTCAATTACAGCATTGATGGAGTGAGCTATACCAATACCACAGGTACTTTTGCGGGATTAGCTGTCGGCTCGTATCCTGTAACGGCAAAAAACAGCAGCGGCTGTATTTCAGCATCCTCAAGTGTAACTATAATAGAATCAATACCGGCAATACCGACAGTGAGTGCAATACAGCCTACATGTTTAGTATCTACGGGAACTGTTAATATATCGGCTCCTACAGGTGCAATTTATTCTTATTCAATAAATGGAACAACCTTTCAATCGGGCACTGCATTTAATAATGTGACTCCCGCCACCTATACCGTGTCGGTAAAAAACACCAATAGCGGTTGTATTTCTACCAAGCCCAACATTGCAATTAATGCTCAACCAGCCACACCGAATGCACCAAATGTAACTTTAACTCAACCTAATTGCTTAATTGCGACAGGAACAATCACGGTAACCGATCCATTGGTAGCAGGAACCACTTTCAGCATTGATGGAGCCACTTATAGCAATACTACAGGAATCTTTAGCTCTCTTGCCGTTGGGGTCTATCCTGTCACTGCAAAAAACAGTAATGGCTGTATCTCGGCTTCCACTCAAGACACTATTTTATCCCCTATTTTCACCTTGCCTAAAAGTGACTTTACGCTTTCCACCTACTCCATCGACAATAAGCACAATTCGGTATCGGGAAGCATTACACCCGAAACAAATGTCTCATATCTCTGGGATTTGGGCGACGGCTCACCCAATATTACGGGTTCAGATATGCTCACTCATTATTACAACATAATCGGAAATGAAGGAGAAATAATAGTGACACTGACAGCGACAGATTTAATAGGCTGCAACTCAACCACCTCAAAATCTATCGCTATCTCACCCTTTATTCCTAATGTTTTTACCCCTAACGGAGATGCATACAACGAATACTTTATGCCGGGTTTCGAGATGCAACTATTTGACAGACATGGAATTTTGATTTATCAGGGAATTGCCGGCGGTAAAGGTTGGGATGGAACCTACAAAGGGCAGAACATGGATCCCGATACCTATTTCTATATTTTGCATTACATAGATAGTAAAAAGAACATCCTTACCAAGAAAGGGTATATTACTTTAATACGATAATAACGCAGTGAGAAACCAGCGAATGAGATTATATCAATCTTATAATCGCCTTTTTACTACATTTAATATATTATTCCAACGATGCCAAAGCTCTCAATATCAACCATTTTATGTTTCATCTTCTATTCATTTTCAGGGTGGACAGCTGCAACAAATCCAAACCTCACCAACCTTGGATTTGAAGCAGGCACATTTACCGGATGGAAGGGATATACATGGGAATATACTGTGTGCGACAGGAAGCCTTTGAACACCTCAAAAACAGCACAATCGCTCCCATTAGTATCACCTAACGATCTTCGCCGTATCACTTTGCTCTCCGACCAGGCAGCTTACGACATTAATACAGGAAACAAACTCAAAATTATTCCTTCTGGGTATAAATATGTTGCCCGTCTTGGATCAGAGTTTTCGGCTGCCGAGATACCTACTTTACCTAGAGGCTGGAATCAAAGTCTGCTTAATACAATGACCGTGACCAACAACAATGCATTGCTATTACTAAAATACGCAGTGGTATTGGAATATGAGACCAGGCATGAACAATTTCAACAAACAAAATTTCAACTCACGCTTTATGACCAGAAAGGCGATACAATAAAAGATTGCGCCAATTACACGGTATTTGCTCAGGACGGATTGGATGGTTTTCAATCGTCTTATACCTCAGATAATTACCCTGTGAGATGGAGAGACTGGACAACCGTAGGCGTAGATTTAAGAGCCTATATCGGACAAACCATTTCCGTCGAATTTATGACCAGAGATTGCATACTATGCGGTCATTTCGGTTACGCATATATAATTGCTGACTCCCAGCCTATGAGTATTTCCGTAAAATATTGCAGCAATGATACCTATGCCACACTCACTGCACCGGATGGATTTACTGGTTATACCTGGAAAAACAGCAGCGGTGTGGAACAAGGTAACCAACAAACTCTTACAATACCAAGTCCCAATGAAGGCGACAAATACACTTGCAGCCTGACCTCAGCTACAGGTTGTTCGGTCAATTTGGACGCCACTGTAGCCAAGTATCAACCTGTGGCCGATTTCAACTACACTTTAGAAGCCTGCAATAGCTCCACCAATACCGTCACTTTTACCGATAAATCGATAAAGAACCTTGCAAATCCGGCCAATCCAGGCGACTCTATCACTTATTTATGGAGTTTTGGTGATGGGGCAACCTCAAAATTAGTGAATCCGACACATACTTATACCTCCGGTTCCGGGTGGCACAACACCATATTAACCATCACCAGCTATCCGTCAACCTGTACCTCCACAAAAAACACTCGGGTAGAAACATTCTATCCGCCATTAATTGGTATAAAGGGCGATTCTTCTTTTTGTGCCAACAGTACCGCTAAATGGTGGGGCGAAGGTGCCAATCATTACAAATGGAGTAGTGGTGAAACCTCCGACACAATAAAAGTAAGCACTACCGGTAGAAAGTGGATGCTTGCATACTCAAGTACCGGGTGTGTAACTGACACCATCTTCAAAAATAGCATTGAAGACTCTGACTGGCAAGTAAATATGGGAGGTGATACCGTTTTTTGTGCCGGCAAAACAGCTACTCTTTATGGTTATGCTACTCAAAATTCGACAGTGCTCGACTCAATTGCTTATTTATGGAATCCGGGAAGACAAACAACAGATTCAATCATTGTCAATACTGGAGGCACCTACCTTATAACAGCCACCAACAAGCGCGGATGCAAAACAAACAACTCCGTGTATGTGAGGGAAGCATCGCTGCCCAGTAGCAATTTTACAGTAACACCCGCAACCATCGATTTCAAACGCAATACTGTGGTTTGTTTTATAGATTCGCCACAAGCTAATGTTGATTATTTATGGGATTTAGGAGATGGCACCACTGAATATCAAACAAATTTTAGGCATACATATTCCGTTCAGGGCGATGGTTTTGCAATTCCAATTTCGCTAACAGCCATAGATACATTATATTGTAATTCCATCACCACAAAAACAATCAGAGTAGCTTCGTTTATCCCTAACGTGTTCAGCCCCAACGGTGATGGTCACAATGAACGATTTATGTCCGAATTCGATTTGAAAATTTATGACCGCAACGGGATTGAAATATACTCTGGAAATGGCGGATGGGATGGAACCTACAAAGGCCAAAAAATGGATTCTGACACCTATTTCTATATTTTGCATTACACCGACAATAATAATATAATACAAACAAAAAAAGGCTACGTTACCCTGGTTCGATAATGCCTGCAAAATAGCACTTTCCCAACATTCAATCAAAAAACGTTAACGAATAATATTTTAGCTAAATAAATAGTTAATTATTTGATGGTTTGACTTTTAATCCTGAATATTGTACGTTGGAGTAATCGGTATCAGGACACGCACTGACGTGTGATTATAGTCCACAGAGACAGTTCTCTTAATCCAAAATCGTTTTATTTGCACCTAATGAAAAGCCGTTGTTTACTCTTTATACTTGTCTGTTTCTCGCTATCCATTCGAATCTATGGCGGGGTACCTTATTGCGACAACCTAAGTTTTGAGCGCGGCGATTTTACCAACTGGGCCGGGAAAGTATGGATTCATGATAAAAATGGAATTCAGAGCTTATTTTATCAGATATTACCGGGCAGACAAACAATAATGAATGACACCACAACTTATGATATAAATACCGGTGGCAATTTAAAAAAAGTTCCGCCCGGATATAAATTCTCCGCAAAGTTGGGAGATGCTGTCAAAGGAAGTTTAGGTGAAAGCTTGTCTTACACATTACTTGTCGATTCTACCAATGCCTTGTTTATCTGGAAGTTTGCAGTTGTGTTGCAGGATCCAGGTCATGTAGCTGATCAACAACCACGCTTTAATATTTCATTGAAAGATGATAAAGGGAATGCCATCTCAGCGTGTAGTCAGTACAATGTAGGTGCGGCGTCCAATATTCCTAATTTTCAAACTTATTATGCCCCAACAAGTGTTACCAGCACATGGAATCAAGCTGCTCCAATTAGTAATACGATAGAGTGGCGCGACTGGACTACAGTGGGAGCCAACCTTTTACCTTATTATGGGAAAAAAGTAACAATCGAATTTACTGCCGAAGACTGTACACCCGGAGGGCATTTCGGATATGCTTATTTTGTAGCCGAATGCCATCCTTTGCAAATCACCGTCAACTACTGCAAGGGCGATACTGCTGCCATACTCACTGCTCCCGACGGTTTTAGTTCTTACAAGTGGACAACGGGAAATGCCAGTGATACTACACAAAACCTGATTCTCTACAACCCTGTTGAAGGTGCCAAATATCAATGTTCTTTCACTTCTGTAATGGGTTGTTCTGCCACGCTTGAAAGCACTATTGCAAAATATCTACCTGTGGCCGATTTCACATCGCACATGCAGGATTGCGACTCAAACATCGTAAAATTCAACAACTTTTCGACATCAAACAAAGCACCCATTAACTACGAATGGGATTTTGGTGATGGAACAACATCATCTGATCTCAGCCCTCAACATAAATTTACTACCTCCGGCAGCGATCAGCAAGTTAAACTGACAGTGAGCAATCCGCCTTCTTCGTGCAAAAGCATTCTTTCTAAAACCATACCCTTATTTGCACGTCCATTGGTAGGAATATCAGGTGATTCTACTTATTGCAGGGGTGAAACCACTACCATTACCGCTTATGGTGGCTACCACTATCTTTGGAGCAATGGCGACACGGTTACCACAATAACAACAGGTTCACCCTCTAATTATTGGGTAATAGGATACTCCACGACAAGAGATTGTCAATCGAAACCCATCCTACGGCAGGTATTGGAAGAACCCGATTGGCAAATTTCAATAGCCGGAGACACTCTCTTTTGTACAGGAGACAGCACCGTTGTCACTGCGTCAGGAGCGGTCAAATATCTGTGGGACTCAGGATCATCCAATAATTCAATCACAGTCTCCGAAGGTGGAAATTACACGGTGGAAGGTGAAAATCTGAAAGGTTGCAAAAGATCGAACACTGTGAGTGTAGTTAAAGATGCTCTACCATTGGTCGATTTCACTTTGTCGTCAAACACTATTAACAATAAGTTTAACTACGTGACATTCTGCATACCGCAACAACAGGATGTAACGTATGCCTGGAATTTTGGCGATGGATCCACTGACACACAGTCGTGTGGCAATCATTATTTTGCACTCAGCGGAGAAGTCGGTATGTTTCTCGTTACACTCACGGCAACCAATAAAAACGGATGTGTGAACCAAAGTTCCAAAACAGTAATAGTAGAACCATTTATTCCCAATGTATTTTCTCCTAATTCAGATGGACACAACGATTTGTTCATGCCAAATTACGAAATGCAAATATTTGATCGTCAGGGAATTCTAATCTATCAGGGAACTAAAAACAGTAAAGGTTGGGATGGAACGTTCAACGGACAAAAAGTGGATCCCGATACCTATTATTATATTTTGCAATATACCGACTATTTGCAGCAACAACATACACGGAAAGGGTATGTTACTCTAGTCCGATAAAATTCACAGCTTTTTTTACTTTTAACACAATAATAGATGAACAAAAGATGTTTAAGATAAGAATACACTCATATCACCGGCAACGAAGCAAATACACTTCGTCATAATCCCACTCAATGTGAGAATATACTTTTTCGGCAAATGTGCCCTCTTTACCAAAAAGTTTCAGTGAGATTATATAGTGATATTTTATTTTTAATGCATTTATTTGCAGCACATTAAAACAACTATCAATTATGAAACTTTGGCACAAGCTTTTATTGAGTCTCATCTTTTTAGTGACTGATTTTACACTGGCAAATGCGGCTATTAACAACTTAGGATTTGAAACAGGTACATTTACCGGATGGACAGGCTACACATGGCTTTACAGCACAGAAGTCCCAACTATCAACACATCTAAAGTTGCGGGAATTATAAACCGACGTCACACTATCATATCCGATACTACAGCCTATGATTCCAACACGGGCAATGCACTAAAGAAAATTCCATCTGGATATAAATACTCTTGCCGTCTGGGAGATGTGATAGCTACCGGAGATGTAAACCCGAGATGTTGGGAACAAAGCTTACAATACAAATTGACTGTGGATGATTCTAATTCGCTATTAATCATGAAATTTGCTTGCGTTTTACAATATGCATCCGATCATACTGCCCTGATGGAACCCAGGTTTAAGCTTACCTTGTACGATGCTTCTGGAAATACAATCAACACCTGTACCAACTACGATGTTTATTCGACCAGTGGTTCGGTAAAAGGTTTTAACACCTACACCCCGTCAGGCTCTACAAATCCGGTCAAATGGAGAGACTGGACCACTGTTGGTGCTGATCTCTCGGCCTATAAAGGACAAACGGTAACAATAGAATTTATGTCAGCCGATTGCACCGGAAGATATCACTACGGATATGCCTATTTTATTGCCGATTATCAACCTATGAAAATTTCAACCGATTTTTGCGGCTCATCCGACACAGCCAAACTTACTGCTCCTACCGGATTTGAAAGTTACAAATGGAGGGATATGAACTCTCTCAAAATCGTAAATACCGATACCACATTATCTACACTCTCTGTCCCGATGTTGAACAAAGACAGCGTGATATATCACTGTATAATGCGATCGGCCACGGGCTGCATTGACTCTCTGTCTACTACCATTCTGAAATACAAACCTACAGCTTCCTTCTCCTCTAAAATGGTAGGAAACTGTACCGACGACAATGTCCAATTTACAAATAATTCCAGCACCAATCGTGGTACAATGAACTATCTGTGGGATTATGGCGACGGAACGACTGACACTATATCTACTAAAACTCATATTCATCATTATACAACATCTGGTCACCATTCGGTAAAACTAACAACCTACAATCCTCCCTCCACATGTTCTATAGACACAGTGAAAGACGTTGAATCTATTGATGTGGATTTGGTTGGGCTTAAAGTTGCAAAAGATTCAATTTGCATAGGCAGTGCAACCAGTGAACTTATTGCCAATGGTGCCTGGACATATAAATGGAGCATTGATTCTACAGCAACAGTTTTGGATACTATGAGCATTAAGAAAGGCTTACCGGCCAAAACGTATTGGGTAATAGGATACAATTCAACATACAATTGTTATTCAAAAAAACATTTTGCTACCATAAGCAACGAAAGTAACTGGCAAGACTCAATTTCGGGCAATCGGTTTTTTTGCAAAAACGACAGTACCAAACTATATGCCTCCAGTTGGTATTTGAATGCTGCCAACAAATCCGGCAATGCCAAAGATTCAATGATTTACTTATGGAGTACCGAAGCATCTTCCGATACCATTACGATAAAAAAAGCAGGCACCTACTCGTTGACAGCTATTGACAAGTGGGGTTGTTCCCGAATCGACTCAGCCACTGTGGTAGAAAAACCGCTACCCCTTGTAGAGATGAATGTAACCCCAACCTCAATCAATACTAAATATAATTCGGTAGTTTGCTCCATTAATCAGGAAACGAACGTGACCTATCTGTGGGATTATGGCGATAGTACTTTAACTGACATCGGCTCAGCACCTGCAAGGCATTATTATATTCCAACCGGAGCAAGCAACCACTTCACCATTACGCTCACTGCGACCAATACATCTACAGGGTGCATAAATTCAAACTCGGAAGCGGTAATGATGGAACCCTTTGTACCCAATGTGTTTTCTCCAAACTTAGACGGTCACAACGATAGGTTTATGCCATATTATCAACAGGAAATATACGATCGCTTTGGGGTGTTGCTATATCAGGGCGATAAAAATAATGCTGGTTGGGATGGTACTTACAAAGGAATGAAAACTGACTCCGACACTTATTTCTACATCATTTGCTATACTGACTTTAACAATCAAGCGCGCACAAAAAAAGGATATATCACTTTGGTCAGATAGTTTAAAAAATATTATTTAAATTTGCACCTGAAATCACAGACTTGAAATTGCAATAAAACGTATATATTATGTCTCGAAAAAATAGAGAATCAGTCATGTTGATATTTGTCTTTATGCTGGCTTTTGCCTCAGCAAAAGGACAGGTCACGTATGGTGACACTATCTTCTTTGACAATTTCGGACAACATATTACTCGTACAACAACACCCTATATGCCTGCCGGAAGCTATAAGTTTGCCGATCCGGCCTCCGGGTTAAGCGATGCAATTGTCATCAACGACAACTATTATGCAGTGATTGACCCAAGACATATAGCCGATGCAAGTCCATCGTTCTATTTTTGGTCTTCAAGCAGCCCCTTATCGCTTACTCCATCGGGTGCAAAAGCTTATACCACAGATCATACCGGAAATGCAAATGGAGCGGTAATGGTGGTAAATGCAGGAACTACATTAAATTATTTGTATAAACGTTCCGTTACTTTGAAGACCGGATTTCAGTATCGTTTTGCCTTTTGGATCTATTTAGTGACAAAAAGTTCGCAGTTTGCGATGGAAATAACCAACACTAGCACTAATGTAACCAACACAGTTTTAGGTCCTTTACTTTCAACCGAGGGAACTTGGATTTTATACACCCTCGACTTACCCGTTCCATTGTCAGCTACCGATGTAATCCAAAACGTGACTGTTGATCTCCAGAACAAATACGCATTGGTTGAGGGAAATGACTATTATATCGACGATATTTTGCTGAGTACGCTTCATACCGATGCCATGGTATTAACCGTTACAAATGATAGTCCTGCATGTGAAGGTTCGAATGTAGTCCTCTCCTCAAATATCACGGGAGGAGCCTCTCCATATACCTATGCATGGACTGGCCCCAACGGATTTACCTCCACCGCGCAAAGCCCCGTAATTTCAAATTGTACTTCGGCATCAAACGGCACCTACAATTTGACCATTACCGATGCCCTCGGATATACATCGAAAGATAGCACAACAGTAGTGATTAACCCTAATCCGAAAAGCGACTTTTTTCTTTCCACATACTCCATCGACAGTAAATACAATTCGGTATTTGGACAAGTGCTCAATCCCGACTCGCTTGTAACGTATGTCTGGGATTTGGGAGATGGCACCACTTTATTCGGGCCTGTTTTCCCAACTCACGTGTATAGTGTTACCGGCTTAGACAGTGAATTTCTGGTCAAACTTACAGCCACTGATTCCACCGGATGCAGTGGGAGTTTAACCAAAGCAATTGAAGCAGGTCCATTCATTCCAAACGTATTTTCGCCTAATAATGACGGGAGGAATGACCTGTTTATGGCAGGATTTGAACAACAAATTTTCGACCGGAGTGGAATTGAAATTTACACCGGAAGCAGTGGATGGAACGGCACCAACAAAGGGCAAAAAATTGATCCGGACACCTATTTCTATATATTGTATTATTACGATAAGAATAACCAGAAACATTCGAGAAAAGGATATATTACTCTAATTCAATAACTCAAAGAACATGAAGAGATTGTTTTTAATCATAACCGTTGCAATGCTTTTAGTTAGCGGAGAAATGGCCTTCGGCCAGGCCGACATTAGCATGACTACACATTGGAATAACCGAGCAAGTTACAATCCGGCTTCGATCAGCCGCACAGAATACCTCTATCTTTTCGGCAATGCACGCCACCAATGGACAGGAATTGATGGTGCTCCTTCGGTTATCAACCTTCAGGCATCGCAATATTTCACCGACTTGCATTCGGCATTCGGAGTCTCTTTGATTAGCGATAAAATAGGGCTTACCACTGTATTGAACCCTACGGTGAGTTATGCGTTCCGTATCTCTCCCAATATTGACCTTGACTCATGGTCACTGTCGTTGGGTGTAGCTGCAGGCCTGTTTGCCCGCACCATTAACGGTTCTCTATACGACCCTACCGATGATATCGATCCTTCTATCAGTTACACCGACAAGACTTCGTATAGCCCCGATGCCAACATCGGCGTTGAATTTCAATCACGTTATCTTATTTTTGGTTTTTCAAGCACACACCTCTTTTCCATCAACAAAGATTATTCTTTGTTTCAAAACACCAGTCACCGCTACGTGTACGCAATTTACAAAAATACCAATTCCGAATATTTCAATTTTAGCCTTGGCATGCAGATTGTCAACAGAAACAATCTTACCGTAATGGAAGGCAACACAATGATACGATTCAAACACCCGACAGGTCTTCATGAAGGTCCAACCGAGCTATTCGACGTGGGATTAAGCTATAGATCAACCCACCAATTATCTCTTTTACTTGGTGTAAATCTATCATCGGATTTTCGGGTTGGATATTCCTACGACTATGATTTCAAGCTCAACAGCAACCAAAGCGGTACGCACGAAATTATGCTTGAATACCGCATTCCGTCAAAAGCAAGTTCTGTCTGCGAAAGTTGCAAAGGCAGCGAAGATTGGTACTTTTAATCGGAAAATTGCGTATATTTGCATTAATAACTTCTTATCAGAAGGTAAAATCTGAGTTTTTTACACACATAAAATGCACTTATATGTTACAATCAGGAGATAAACTACCCGCTATTGATGTACTTGATCAAAACGGGAACCATTTCAATACAAGTCAGTTAGCAGGAAAGAAAACCATCCTATATTTTTATCCAAAAGACAATACTCCGGGATGCACCGCCGAGGCGTGTAACCTAAACAGCGGCCTTGGCTTTTGGGCACAACAGGGTTATCAAATTGTGGGAGTAAGTCCCGACAGCCCAAGTTCTCACCAAAAATTCATTGCCAAGTTCAGCCTCAATTTCACGTTGCTTGCCGATACTGAAAAAGCTCTGGCTACCGCATTTGGAGTTTGGGCAGAAAAAAGTCTTTACGGACGAAAATACATGGGCATTCTTCGCACCACGTTTGTCATTGACGAACAAGGATTTATCATCAGCGTTATTGAGAAAGTCAATACAAAAGAACATTCTGAACAATTAAAAAAAGCATTGTTGTAATTGCTATTTTTATTACACAAAACTCATTTTACGGCAACTGGATATCGGTTGCCGTAAATTTATACCTAACTTCTACGATGGAACAACCTTTTCAAATATTCAAACTCGATGCTGCCACAATCAACGAGATTGTAGCCGATCCACCTTCGCCTCATCGGCATGAATATGAAGAGCTTATCATTATTTTAGAAGGTAAGCCCGAGCATTTCATCGATTTTCACAAACAAACCGTGGAAGCTCCTCTACTTATCTATGTATCAAAGGGAAAAATCCATCAATTCAAACCCGACATTAACACCAGAGGGTGGTTGATACAGTATCAAAACGAATTTATTCCACAAACCAATTTTCATTTCTACTCATATTTTTCCGACAGTATAAACTTCTCTTTTCCGCAAAACAGTTGCCATAATAAGCTTGATTCGCTGTGCTCAATGATTTATGACGAATTCAACGAAACACCCCCAAAACTGACTGTAGTAAAGCATCTGTTATCAGCATTGCTTGCACAGCTTGAGTCGGATCACGATTCTCAATTAGCACAAAAACAGGCTTCTAACTACGGACATTTAGCTACATTCAACCAGTTTTTGAAACTATTGGAAATTAATTACAAACAGTCTGAAAGCGTACAATTTTATGCCGATCATCTACACACTTCGGTACGCAATTTGAATCTGATTTGTCAGACAGTTTTCAACAAAAGCGTATCAGAAATTGTAGAAAACAGGAAACTCATTGAAGCTAAACAGCTACTTGTCAGCACCAACCAATCTATTTCCGAAATCGGTTACGAGCTTGGATACAACGAAAAATCCTACTTTTCACGCGTTTTTGCCAAAAAAGAAGGCGTTACTCCAACTGAATTCCGTACCAAAGCACTTTCTATATTTGCCTGAAAAACTGCAATTCTCCACTTCCATACAGAGCATAAAATTGTGCTTATTTGGAAATGATAAAAAACATCACGACCTTTGCACCCGAAGTAACAACAAAATAATTATACATAAGAATGAAGACGGCAAAAATTATTACCGAAAAAGGAGAAATGACGGTTGAGTTTTACGAGCAGGATGCTCCAAAAACAGTGGCAAACTTTATAAAACTGGCTACCAGCGGCTTTTACAATGGTTTAACCTTTCACCGCGTTATTCCCGATTTCGTAATTCAGGGCGGATGTCCTAACGGTACAGGCGCAGGTGGCCCAGGCTATACTATTGATTGCGAGTTAGATGGCGGCAATCAGTATCACGACAGAGGCGTATTATCTATGGCACATGCCGGTCGCAATACAGGTGGTTCTCAGTTTTTTATCTGTCACTCACGCAATAACACTTCGCACTTGGATCGTAAGCACACGTGCTTTGGCAAAGTAGTAGAAGGACTGGAAGTGATTGACGCAATTCGTGCTGGCGATAAAATTTTGAAAATAGAAGTATCGGAATAAACCGACCGTAAAAACTTTTCTAAAGTTCGGGACTTTAGAAAAGTTTGCGAGAAAAGTTAGAAAACGAAATAATCAAACATCCAATCATCTGCAAAGAATATCTATCTTTGTAAATGGTTGGATGTTTTGTTATCAACCAGTAATAAAAAAATCACGCCCACTCATCCAAACGCATATTCGCTTACGTCTAATAAGTAAATGTAACACTCACCAAATTAATTTACAAATGAAAAAACTTGGATTCTTGCTGCTATTTACTTTATTAGCAGCTCTTAACACAAATGCTGCACCGGCAGCTAAAACCGATTCAGTGTCAAGCAAATCTGACAGCAGTTATCAGGCAATGAACGCCAACCAAAGAGAAGCTGCTTTAGTACAAAAACTCGATGCAGATCAACTCTTCGAGCTTGAAAAAATTCGTTCTGGAGCGCGAGACGAAGACTCACAAAAATTGAGTTCTCCTGGAATTGTAATGATATCTTTGATGCCTTTTTTTACCGCCATCTTAATTGTCTTCTTAGTAATGCGTTACAAACGCCAAAAGGAACAACGCTTTATGGCCTTGTGCGAAAAAGCACTCGAAGCCGGCAGAGACCTGCCCGACAATTTCTTTAAAAAACCACAGGAAGAAACACAAAGCCACTTGTTGAAAGGAATGATTTGGGTAGGTGTAGGTGTAGGTGTAACCTACGGAGCACTCGAACTAATGGGCGATCACTCCCCATGGGGATTTGGACTGATTCCGGCCTTTATCGGTGTGGCCTACATCATTAGCTACTTTATTGAGAAGAAAAACAAAGCGAACGACGTAAAGAATGAGTAATACCGATGACCTCAAGTGGGTCATGCAGGTGACGTTGCTCGGCAACAAACAAGCATTCGATCCGCTTGTCAGAAAGTATCAATCTCCCATCCGACGATTTTTTCTGAATCTCACGATGGGAGATTCATCGCTGAGTGACGATTTGGCACAAGAGACTTTTATTAAAGCCTATTTGCAGCTCAATACGTTTCAGGGGCTTTCGGGTTTTTCCACATGGTTGTTTCGCATAGGTTACAATGTTTTCTACGATTCGGTGCGTGCGCAAAAACGAAAAAACAACACCTCGCTCGATGAAGTGGATAAGCATTATGCAGTGGAGAACGATTTTTCGGCCGAAAAGAGTGATTTGTACGATGCTTTGCGTAAATTGCGCCACGAAGAACGAACAGCTATTTTGCTCTGTTACATGGAGGGTATGAGCCACTCGCAAGCAGCCACAGTGATGAAATGTCCGTTGGGGACACTCAAATCATACGTTTCGGCAGGTAAAACAAAACTGGCACATCATTTGCAATAACTGAATTAAAGAATCAAAACAATGAACGATAAGCAACTCACACAATTTTTTGCCGCACAAAAGCCGGAGATAACAGACAACGGCTTTTCGGACAAAGTGATGCACCGCCTACCCGAAAAACAACGCACTCCTGCATTGGTATGGATATTTGCAATAATCAGCACTATTGTGGCGTTTTCAACAGGAAGTTACCATTTGGTAATTCCCATTATACAAACTCTGATAGAGGAGCTTTACTGGTGGATACTGCCAGCTACCTGCGGTGCTATAGCGCTGATTTTGACCTCAATATTCCTGTTATATGAACGCACAGAGAGATCGTTCTCGTTAAATATCAATATCTGATTTTCAGGATTACTCTATATAACAAAAGCCTCCGCAATAGAGGCTTTTGTTATATAGAACCAGCAACAATTCAAGAACTGATTGTCTAGAATCTATTTCTGACTTCTTCTGAAACTCTCTTTCTTCTCCTTTGTCATTTTCTCGCAAGCATACTGAAAAATAAGCCGTGGAGCGGTCTCTTTCCATTTCAATAAAAACAACTCAGTAGCCTCGGGATTAATTTTCCATGCCTCACGCAAGTACCACCCAATACCCTGATGCACCTCACGTATAGGGTCGCTCATCAATGGTTCAAGAAAAGCGAAAAGCGGTACAATAGCCTCATGATGCTTTTTGATATGTTTTATTAATGTGACCGCCACTGTCCGCCGTTGAAACGGGTTTTCGGCTGACAACCATGGATTGAAATCTTCGATGCCGACAATCTCTTTTGCCATAAACTTCGGCAGAATCAACATTCCCAGCAAATCGGCATGTGCCCAATTGTGAATACCCACTGAAAACCAAAGTCCAATATGGTCGAATACGTCACGGCTGAATTGCTTATCAAACTCATCGGTCAATAGCATTGCAAATGATGCTTCTTCGTATTTTTCGGCAGCAATAAGTGGCGGTGCAGCTTCGAGAATCAGGTCAAGAGTCACGTCTTTTTCGTGCACTAACTCTTTTATCTTCGCCTCCATCAACGGTTTTCCCACACCATAGGCATGAAATTCGCCTTTGAAATAGCGACTGTATTTCTTTACATTATCCTCGTTGGTGTTCGCATTGCAAAAACCACGAAAATCGGTAATAAGTTCGTGAACTGTCATCTTTTATCGGGTTTATTTATCCCCACTGCCGGGCATTAATGTGTTTGAAATCAGTGTAACTATATCTTTCGGATCCTTAGAATTTTTCATCGCATCACGTATTTTTTGCTTTTGCTCCGGTGTGAGTATATCCACCATTTGCCTCATTGTATTACTCAGTGAACCAAGCACCTGACCAATAATTTCAATGGCTTGCGCGGTGTATTGCTTACTGAGTTCGGCATCGGGTTTATCGGCAAGCAGGTTGGTATTGACATTTTGCAACAATTCCATCAAACGAGGCACAATGGGTGCCAGACCTTTCGTCACCGAGTCTTTGAGTAACATCAGTTTGCCCATTTGCGCTTTGCTCAATGCGTGGGTTGTATCTTTTGGTGCAGCCGCTTTCTGTGGGCTCCACGTTACCACTATATCGCTTATTTTCTGTTTGTCGCGGGCAGTAAATTTCCGGTTGTCAATGTCCGTATTATCAGCTTTTTTCTCCACACTGCCCCATCCACCGAGTGTATATTTATATTCGTAATTCTTACCGGCAAAACAAGGCACCAGCAACGTATAGTGTCGGTTGTCCGTACGTGTCATTTTGTAGTTTCCGTCCTTGGGATTCCAATTATTGAAACTTCCGGCGAGAAATACCGCGGAATCTTTTTGAATACCTTTTCCGGGAAGTTC
>Ga0302271_10001764_pt1 | contig 20447 bp, 12 predicted proteins | sample III_Bog_N1_1_FD_198767 | JGI IMG/M metagenome (GOLD analysis project Ga0302271, IMG submission 198767) | Peat permafrost microbial communities from Stordalen Mire near Abisko, Sweden - III_Bog_N1_1 | ecosystem: Environmental > Terrestrial > Soil > Wetlands > Peat | place: Sweden: Abisko... | reverse complement strand
GCTGTTTGTCTGGAATGTGCTACGGAGTTTTATTTGAAGGATGGAATTTGTGTTTCAATCAAGAATTGTTAAGTGTAAAGAGGGCGCTAGTGCTTACTCTGCTCCTCCAGATACTGGCTAAGTCCTAGATAAAAGGGTTAACAAAACTTATTTTAAGTAGAAAATACTGTAAAAGCTAACATTAACCATGCTACTGTTGGTGATCATTCTAGCACTCATGATAGTTGTTTTCTGATCCCCCATTGCGTGGAGAGTGATGGGTTGACTATGTCCTGCAGCTAATGCGCAAGAGGATTTGTCTTGAGAAATACAGTTTGTATTATTGATCATTTAGAAAATGAAACAACAACGATAACAACCAGCAATTATTGTGTGGCTTACAATGAAGACATTCAGTGCGTGTAATGCTAGAATCTCTTCTTCTTAGCTGATAGAAAGTGCGTTCCTATCTCCTCATCAAGTAACTGTCAACGAAATGATGGAATCAATGAAAATTGTGAGGTTTGCTCTTAGCATGGATTCTAACTAATTATTCATAATAAAGATACAGATAAAGGACAAGAAGATTATTCATTATGCTTAGGAATCTAGAATTGTGTTATCTCAAATGGGATCGACCGTTGCTTTGCCTGCGAGGACAATCACATTGTGACTACCAGTGGGGAATGCTACGAGTTAGCAGCATCAAGCAAAATCTTAAACTGCTATGAGATGTCCTATGAAAGAACACCTAATTTGTAGAGCTAAATAAATATTGAGCCTAACTTAACCAGAAACCTCATTACTAGCAACACTCCTAACAATATTCCCCTTGGACTCTACTGCTTGCAGTGTAACAATTTGTTTTATTTAAGCCCTGATTAGCAAGAATGCTTGCCACTAAGCCCTGAGAGACTCCGTAATTGCAGTTTTTCTAATGGCAAACACGACTAATGCTCCATTTGCCAATAAGGATTTATCTTGCAAGTAGATCATATTCTCTCTTTTTGGATAACTTTTTGTGTTCGAAAGCCAAGCAAAATTAATAAACGGCTACTAAATCAAGGGTGCTAAAGATTTAACATTTAAACTATGGAGTTTTGCTTGAAATGCTTTGAAGCATTCTTCTTAAACTCTAAGAATGGATCATGCGAACCAAGAAATCAAGATTTTCTAAGAAAATGCTTAAGGTTCAATAAAACAAAAGATGAATGTGAGATCTGTGCGAGTGGATTCAAAATGAAGGAGTTTCAATCCATGAATAGGGCAATGCATATATGTATGAAACTGGATTAGCATGAGCAAGTAGAGAATTGTGCAGAATACTCACCTGGGACGAATAAATGCATCAAATGCGAGAAAAGACTCCAGTTTGATGTCATTGAATACATCCTGGATTAAGATGGCAATGGCTGCATAGATGTTTTGCATTTAATGTGCAGGACGATCGATGAGGCACAGCTAACATGCATCGAAGTGTTCATCCCAGACTGTGAGAAAACTGTTGAAGCACAGTGCGTAGAATGTAGCAATGGGTTTTACTTAGTGAAAGAGAATAACCCATAAGAGATATCATCTCAATCTATCTCATAGGTTGCCTGCAGGAAACATGAAATCATCAAGAATTGCTTAATTTACAGCTAGGACCACCAAGATGCATGTGATGCCTGTGAACCTTACTTTAGAGTTGTAGCTGGAAAGAAGAATTAAAATGAATGTGTGGCAATAACTTCCAGTAATTGCAAACACGCAAGCAGCTCAACTTGCATTCAATGCGAGGATAGCAGGTAAGAGATCACATTTATCTATCAATATAGTTTCTGCAAAAACTACATATCACAATTCGCTTTTATTGAGTCCAAAAAATGAAGCTTTTTATGATGCAAACTATTATTTATATTAAATCTCTGCCATTTTGTGTAGGTTTGGAATCGATATGAACACAGGAAATTGCGTAGAGAATTAAATCACGAAGTGTAGGGAACTCACAATAGAAGAAGGAATCTCGGGTAGATAATATTGCCACAAATGCTAGCAGGGTTATGTTTTATCAGAGGACAAAGCGACATGCAAGTGGATGCAGCCTGAGATGAACTGCAAGAACATAAATAATCAATCAGAAGACAATCATGTTTGCTAAGACTGCAAGGAAGGCTATTTCTTGAACATCAAAGGAGATTGCCTGAGGGTTAACTCGCCTTGTAGGATAGCGAATTGTTTAGAATACAGTTAGCAATCAGTTGGAGATTCGATGATCTGCAAAGGGTGTGCCAATAATTATGTCTTAGATGGACAGAATTAATCATGTTTACCTCTTGATCCGTACTCCAATATCAGTGAAGTAAAATCAGTTACAGAGCACGACAATGAAGCCAGCAATAATAGCATTGAAAGTACTTACAAACAGAAGCAGCACCCTTTTTCTTGGGTTTAATTGTTGGTCTGTTTGGCGATTGTGGTTGTTTTAGCTTTTCTGATCCACTAAATAATCAAGATTTGGAAGGCTCAGAAAGCAAACCAAGAGGTTTCTTAGGCTATGAAGACAATCATCAAGAACAAGAGTAAGGAATCGAGTTTAGACATAAACATTGAGATTCCCAGTAGCGATGGTACTACAACTGAAATGAAGATTTTACAAGGGAAAGATTTTGATGGAAAAGATAATTATTAAGACGATACGAGCATGTCTTTTGATAATTCCAAGGAATAGATTTCATGAGATGTGTTGGATCTGCAAAGGGAAATTTGTAGTTTTATTGTGTTGTTGTACATTTTCTTTTGTAATTTATTCCAATTCGAGAATCGCAGTGGTAAAGAGAGAGAGAGAAATCAACCCTTAAAAACAGTCTATTAATTTCTAAAAATCTAAATGCTGCTTGTCAATAGAGAATTGTGTCTAAGATGTGTGTGTTACTCTTAAGAAAAAAACTCAAAGAAATGAATTTGTTCTGCAATCATCTGGAATATCTTTCGAAATGGCTGTGCAGCAAATTCTTAAAAACAATTGTAAAAGGAAAATATTATAAATATATCCCACGAATAATAAAATCAATTAATTTATCATTTCTTTGTTTGTTTTGTGTAAATACAAACAAACTAAAAAGAAGGGAGCGAATAGCTAATACTAATCTACAAGCATTACCTATCCTCATTTTTAATTCTACTCCATATCTCCGAATATGTTCTTATATTCAATTACTTTTTCCTGTTTTCTTCTTCTCCCCTTTATCTTATCCTTAGAAACAATCTCTCATTGTGATATACCATATCACTTATCAGGATAATCTCAATGCTTGTAATGCGAACAAGGTTATATCCTTGACCGCTCATCGACAGCATGCCTAATCATTGAGAAAACTACCTAACTCAATAATTGTCTCTAGTCCTCCTTCTTCGGGGAATGCATGCGATGCCATTGCGGTTATGTCCTTATTGAAGAAACTAACCTATGTGTGCCAGCTACAACTGACTCCCTTCTTGGATGCGAAATCTCAAAGGGAAACAGCAGTATTTGCGTTAGACCAAGATATGATTTTGAAATACTAAAAAGTGATAACCCTGACGATTTAGTGCCTTAACCTGTGGAGTTCGCGAGAGGATCGAATTGTGAGATCAGAGACAGTAGAAGTAATTATTGAATTCATACAGTAATCATATCCTATTTTGCATTATATTTTATGTAATTGTTTATGTTTCAAAGCGCTTTATTAACTTTGTTTGTTTAACAAAATAAATACAAGCTGGCAGGTGCATGCAGTGTCATTCTGGCTATAAACTCATTTATAAGCTGCATAGTGATGTCTGTGAGAGAAGCTCCTTCACAATCGCAAATGAATTTTTCAGCTACTTTGATATTTCTGGTAAACTTCAAAGCAGACACTATCAATTCACTGTCATCGAAAGTGATGATCATCACCATGGAGTCTATCCGATAATTAGTAACTGCTAAACTTACGGAAACCATGGAAATAATGGGAGTCATTATTGCATAAAGTGCTTTGTAGGGAAGGTACTGAATGAATCCAAAACACGATGCTTGCGATAACCAATTACACTTTGTGGGCTGGTCTCCGATGCAGATGTTAATCTCTGTGTAGAATGTGAAGACAACTAAAACTTTTATTTATTCACCGATTAGGATAATCAGCTGCAGAAGTGCCTTCCTAGATCAACAGCAGACGATCCGACAAATGCTTGCTTAGAGTTTGTAAAAGGTTACCCAGGATGTAATCAGTGCATTACAGGGTAGATACCAACTTTCGCAGGATGCATTCTAGCAGGAATGAGGAGAATCGAAGAATTGACATATATCGATACTGACATAATAGCATAAACACACAGAAGATTAATTGACTCCAGCTGCTTAATCTGGGAGGAAACGTTAGAAAATAGTCAGAAAAATCACATCATTTTTAGACAATGCTAAGTCTGTAGAAAACCTATGATCATCAACGAAATAGGTCAATGCACTATTTCAACTGATTTAAACTGTCTAATCGCAGGGAAAAATGGTCGCTGCTTTAAATGCATCTCATTGATGTTCTACAATGAAGCTTAGTTCAAATGCATATTCATTGAGGACATTAATTTGTGCTACAGGAGCTCTGGCATTGAAGACACCTGCTAAGAGTATTTCCTGAAGGATCTCTCCGAACCCAATAAGATTAGCGACAATACCTTCTATGGCTGTGCCTTATTCAGAGAAAGAACATGTGAATGTATCCAATGTGAGAATTTGTTTCGTGTAGATAAACTCACAAATAATTGCATGATGCTAACTTACTGCATTGGCTGTCTGTACTCCGATGGGATAAGCGATGTTTGTCTGAAGTGCAAGAACACATTTAGCTTAGGAAGTAACGGAGAATGCTCATAGCAGATTCATCCTGTTAATGGACTGTGCATGCATCCTAATTTCTATTATGATTCTAATACCCATGCATGTTTGAAATATTCCTTCGTAAACAATGCATTCTGCTTTAGGTATCACCAGAATAGCAATTCATGTCTAGAATGTACTTCTTCAGGGTATTTCTTAGGAATGAATGGAGAGTGCTTGGTTGTTGAAGGGTGTCACTTCACGGATGGTATTGGAAAAAAATGCTATTTAGCGAGAAAACCATACAATTATATAGATGATTAAGGTGTTCCTTAGCAGACAAAGGATATACTTTGTATGACGAATTGTATTGACAGATCATGTGGAAACTGCAATATGTCTGATGGAACTGCTGGATTACCTTTAAATGAATATTCATGTATAGCTCATTCAGAAATCAGCGCAGAAATTCTCAAAGGATGCCTTCACCTGACAACCAAAGATGAAGATAGCCATTTCCACTGCGATCTGTGCATGAATCTAAACTACCCTGACACAGAAGGAATCTGTAGACCACTAAAAGACTTAAATTGTATCGCTAGCAACGGGCGATCTGAGACCTGTTTGCTATGCATGAAAAATACAATTTACAATGAATAAACTAATACCTGTGAGAGGTTAATGAATCCGCAAGGAACTCGTTTTTGTGAAATGTGGGCTGCTGCTGGTGGTACTTGTTAGAAATGCTAGGGCTTATTTTATTTAGAAATCGACAATACCTGCCAACCGATTGATGACCCTGATTGTAAAGAATCAGATGGAATCCATAACGAATGCTAGGTATGTAATAATAATACTAATCCTTGGAATAGTTTAGGACCAGTGCTTTGTGTTCCTGTGTATTGCTCAGAAGTCGAATACTCTACAGGGAATTGCTTGAAATGCATGGAAGGGTTCGAAAGAGTTGAGCACTTCATCGGTGTGGATAACTAGAATGTCAAAGTAAGAAGAATAAGATAATGTTGCCAAAGTAGTTTTTCTTAAATATTACTTTCCTTTAGTCCTAATTTGTTTGATTTTGTTCCAAAAACAGCGCTATATTTGCTAAAAGTTGAACAATCCGTATTGCGCTCGAGTAGATCCCTTTCTCAACTGCCTCCAATGTGAAGACGGATATTTCTTAGCCTAGTAAAACCTCCAAGCAAAAGTCGCTTGTCTACCTATCCCTATCGAGAATTGTTTATAAATCGACTTTATCTTCTACCGTTGTTTCCGATGCAAGCAAGGATACTCTCTGGATGCTGCTCGTCATATTTGTCATGCAGTAGTAGGATGCAAGGAATTCAATGAGAAATGCATTCAATGCTAGAAAAACTATTACTTAGATGAAGGATTCTGCGTGAAGATAATTCATTGCAAGGAATAAATCAACAGGATATGCAAGTAATGTGATTCAGGATATTATCTGCACTTCAATGAGCATATTTAATTAACCTTCGATCTTGAGAATGCTGTGTACTAATAAGGTAATTCAGTTCCTGGATGCTATGAATGCATTACAATAGAGAATTGCGAAGAAAGTCATGGGTTTGAAAATTCCTGTTTGAGGTGCAGACATGGGTTTAGAGTTCAAAAGGGCATTTGCATCAGAAAGACCAGTGGTTTATGTGCTATTTACGATGACGCTGAGAGTTGCATTTAATGCTAAAATCTATTTTATTTAAAAAATGGAGTCTGCATGAGAATTAACTAGGAGAGTTATTGCTAGATCAGCAATGGAATCGATGATCAATGCGAAGTATGCTCCTTCAGGGGATATTCATTAAATACTGACGTTAGATCTTGCTAGCTGATTCCAGACTGCTTACTGTCAGATGGCATAGCCAACTGTGTGAAATGCACTCAAGGATACATGATAAATACTCAAGGAGAATGCGAAGAATTGACGATTTCATTCGATCACTGCAGAGAGTTCTCCTACGAACGAATCAATTACGTTTAATATTTGACACTTTTCGAGCTGTATTAAAACAGTTTCTCCAAAGAAACCCTACAGTTATATTAAGATTTTTAGAGTATCAACAACAGTAAATCCACTCCTTTATATCGCTTTTACCAGATAGTTGAAATGAAAAGAGCAGTTAATAACGATTATAATCAGTATCTATCCAGCAATAAATAATACGAATATTCGGAAGAACTCAATATCCTTGAATAACTCAGCAAAGATACATCCCCAAGAATCAAGTGCATACGATGTGAAAGTCTCTTTACATTTTCGAGTTCACCTAACTCCCCATGCGAATCGTTAATACCTTAAAACACAGTGAATTGTCTTTATTCTGAAGGATTCAACTCGATCTGCAGTGTTTGCTAATAAGAACGAGTCGTTAAACAGGACTCTTCTAATCTGAACCAAATCAGCTGCATGCTAGGGAAAAAAATAGTAAATTACAATAACAGAGGGTGTTCGTTGTTCTCGAAGTTAAATACTTGCTTGAAGTGTTTAAAGGGGTTCTATATGAGTGATAGTGACAACTTGTGCTACCTGAGAAATCCACTGAATAGTTGCAGCGAATTCAACACTGTGAAAGATGAGTGTGTAACTTGCAGGAGTGGGTATACTCTAGAGAAAATCATTGGATAGGATAAACCCTTCTGTATGAGACTGGATGTCAGTAAGCAAGTAGAGAATTGCTAGGAGTACAAGTCAAACACGAATATTTGTGTGAAATGTGAAAAGAAACTGAGATTAGATATAGTGGAGTTTGTGATAAATAAAGAGTAGAATAAATGTGAGGATGTGCTGCATTTGATGTGCAAGGAGATGAATCAGTAGAAGATTGGTTGTGAGGTAGAGTACATTGAGAACTGTGAGAAGTATGTAGATAGTAAGTCTTAATAAGGAGTTAAATGTTTGAAATGTCGAAATGGGTCTTATCTCTCCATAAATTCAGAATCTTGCTTGCCACATGTGCTTATTAAAGACTGCCATATCTACAGCTAGTCTACGATGGATACCTGCGAGCTATGCAAAGATTTGTTTTTTCTTGAAGGCTAAGGGAAGTAGTGCACGAGAACTACTCATGCGAACTGTAGAGCTCTAGAGGGGAACACTGATGTTTGTTTGGTTTGTGAAGAGAGGTAAGCAAAGTTTTTGCAAATAAAATATTTAAAAAATAGTGAGTTTCAAGCTTTCATTGACTTATTCTTTGATGTTTGGTAGATTTGTAGTGGATTAAGACACAGGATAGTGCATTCTCAGTGAGATCCCTCATTGTGTCAAGGCGAAGAATATCTCAATTCTTGACATAACATCCCATTAAATTTGCCTTCATTGCTAAGATAATTTCATTATTTTGGAGAGCAATCCCACAAATTGCATTTTGCGAGTGCTTGACAGGAATTGTGCTGTGATGAACCCATAAAGAGTCTGTTTAAAATGCAAAAACAACTATTTACTGACTAATCAAGGTGACTGCATCTCTACAGCAATTAACCAGTGCTCAGCTGAGAGGAATTGCAAGATTTATGATTCTTCATCAAGTCCTGGGGATTTAATATGCCAAAGATGCCAAGAAAGTTATGAACTCTATGGAAATTAGAAATGCAAGCGGATTCAAGATCTAAGTCCAAGTGATGATGCACCTGGAGAAACTACAGGATAGTAACTTGACTTAGACAAAAACTAAAAACTAAAAGGATAGAGCCCAGGGAAGGTCACTAATGATAATATATTGGTGTTCATAATAAGCATCAGTTTAGTAGGAGTATTAGGAGGGATAGCGTTTTTTTTGGTGAACAGGAGACTAAAAACTTAACCAAGAAGCAAGGCAAGATTACAAGATGTTGTTGAAGAGGAAGAAGAAAAAGAAGGAGAAAGACAGTACTTCGAAGGACAACAATAGTAAATCTAATTAGATATTTAAATGAGCAGACTCTCATAAGAATTCCTAGATTCTGACTGTTCAAATGGATAAACTGTGATCTGTGAGGGGAAAGAATCAAGATAAAAATTCGATTTCTTATGAATTCTTCTTCAAACCTAATTTTGAATCCAATCTTGAAAAAGGAAACTTGTTTGAATCAAACATAGCTCCTTAGCGAGTACCTAATCTACAAATAAGATGTGAAGTTTAGTTTATTAAGCAATTTTTGTTGTAATTGTGTGCTTTAAATCTTTTCTTATGCATAGTTGTGTTTGTAATAAAGAAGACCTTGGAAAGAAAAAAAAAGAATAACCAGATTATTATTTATATTTTTTTTAGATAATAAAAAGACAATTTCTACCCGAAAAATCAAAAATAATAATTCATTAATTCAGGATTTCATCAGCAATACATACACCTCACAATTCACAACCACAAAATCGATTACTTCAACAACCAATATGATAAAAGAATTATTTTCATTCTTTTTTATTTTGTGTTCTTTTCGTGGTATTTAATCTTCTGTGGACATTGCTCATTGCGACATCACAGAGCATCTCGAGGAACATGTTCTATGCTTGCGATGTGAACGTGGATATTACCTAAATTAGTCAGCGACTTCATGTGCACTCACAAATAATAACAACTAACTCACTAATTGTCTTTAGATATCCTTCTTTGGGGAGTGTATGCGATGCCATTGTGGATATGTTCTCGAAGAAGAAACTAATCTATGCCTGCTCGCTACATCTAACTTCCTCCTTGGATGTGAAGTCCTCAAAGGAAACAGCAGTAGTATTTGCTCAAGACCAAGATAAGATTTTCAAATACTCAGAAGTGACGCTGAGAACCTGTTAGATTCTACTGTAGAGTTCGCAAGAGGATCGAATTGTGAGATCAGAAACAGCAGAAGTAACGAATAACAGGCATTAAAAAAATGCAATTTGTTGTGATTATTTTCATAAAGTGAATACGTTGGTTAGTTTATTATAATCTCTTTCATTTGTTGTTGTTGATTAACTTTTTTTGAAACTTAAAATAATAGCTGGTCGGTGCATGCAGTGCCATTCTGGATATAAATTACAAGAGATTTTGCATAGCGATGTTTGTGAGAAAATCAAATCAAAAATTATTAATGAATTCTTCAGCTACTTTGATGCTTTTGGTAAGCTTCACAGCAGACACTATTAATTCACTGTCGTAGAAGGTGATGAGAATCATGGAGTTTACCCTATAATCAGCAACTGCTAGAAGTATAAAATTGCTGAAATTACAGGGAACTACTATTGCTCTAAGTGTTTTGCAGGGAAGGTGCTCAACTAGTCAAAGACTCAATGTCTGAGATCACCTATTGCGCTCTGTGAGCTAGTTTCAGATGATGATACTAATCTCTGCCTTGAGTGTGAAGATAACTAAAACTTTTACTTATTCACTGATCCTGACAGCAAGCTGTAGAAATGTTTGCCTAGATTGTTAACAGAAGATCCAACGGATGTATGTTTGGAATTGTTTAAAGATTTTCCTAGATGCAAGCAGTGCATTACTGGACAGGTACCAGGATTCACTGGATGCATGCTAGCAGGAATTATGAAAATCGAAGAATGGACTTTATTAGGGACAACCAGTGGTGGTGGTGGTGAATTGGTTGCATAGACTCAGAGAAGATTAGTTGAATCAAGTTGCATAATTTGGGAGTCAACCAAAGAATAAGAGGATAACAAGGATAATCATTTAATAAAAAGAAGAAAATGCTTAGTATGTAGAAAATCTATGATCATAAATGAAATTGGCATGTGTACTCGATAAGCTGATCAGAATTGTCTTATTGCAAGACAAAACGGTGGCTGCTTAAAATGCATCCCTCTAATGTTCTACAGCGAATCCTTGTTTCGATGCATATTCATTAAAGATGTAGATTTATGCTACACCAGTTCTGGCACTGAAGATACATGCTAAGAGTAGTTCATTAAGGAGATTTCCGAAAGCTAAGAGGATAATAGTATTTCCTTAAATGCATGCAACTTGTTCAAAGACAGGACTCTTGAATGCATTCAATGCGATAACCTGTTTTATATTGATAAACTTAGCAAGTACTGTAAGGAAATGATTAAACCCATTGGATGTTTGTATTCCGATGGGATAACTGATGCTTGCTTGAAATGCAAGAACACATTTAGGTTAGGGGAAAATGGGGTATGCAATGAACAAACTCATCCAGTTAAAGGTCAGTGCCCTTATTCTAATTTCTATTACAATCCTGATTCCGATGAGTGCTTGGAATATTCTTTCGAAGGTTAGAAATATTGCTTTAGGTATCATTACAATAAAAAGGAGTGCTTAGAATGTGTATCTGGATTCTTCCTAGGAGAAAATGGAGTGTGTTTGCTTGCTGAAGGGTGCAGCATCACTGATGGCATTATCAATAAATGTTATTTCGCAAAAAAACCAAATAATTACATAGATGAGTTTGGTGTCCCTTAGTAAACAAAGGATGAGTGTAAGACCAATTAAATTAATAAATCATGTGGAAACTGTGCTTTGCCTGATGGAACTTAGGGAATACCGTTGAATGACGATACATGTATATCTCGTTTAGAAGTCAGCGCTGAAATTGTTAGGGGATGCTTTCACTTGAAAACGCACAATGCTGATGGAAAGTTCCATTGTGATTTATGTTTTAATAGAAACTCACCTAACTCTGAAGGAATCTGTAGGCCTTTAAAAGGTTTAAGCTGTCTCGTTAACAATGGCAAATCTGAGACATGCTTACTCTGCACGAAAGACCATTTTTATAATGACTAAACATAATCCTGCTAGCCTTCTCCAAATCTATCTCATCCCCCTCGTCTTTGCTAAATGTGGGCTAATAATATTTGCTTCCAGTGCAAGAATTTATTCTATTTGCATGAAGGCAATTCCTGTCAGCCCATCGACGATCCTGATTGCGAAGAATCAGATGGAATCCATAATACTTGCAATCTGTGTGTGGATAATATCAAGAATCGTCTATCATAGGAATATTGCATTCCAAAGTTCTGTCAAGAAATCGACACAAACACAAGTAATTGCTTGAAATGCTTTGAAGGATATGATCTCATTAAGCCGCTTGTCAGCGATAAATACTAGAATGCGAAAGTAAACTGCAATAAAAAATAAGATTTTTGTATTGTTTGTTCTCAATTAGAATTACTCTAAAATTGATTTGTTTGTGTTTTATTTCACACGCAGCACTCCTTTTGCACTAAACTAAACAACCCTCATTGCATCTAAATCGATGTTACACTTGATTGCCTTAAATGTGAAGATGGCTATTTCTTAACTTAGTAGAACCTCCATATGAAATTCACCTGTCTACAGATTGCTATTTTGAATTGCTTAGAAATCGAGTTTTTCTTCTAATTATGCATCCGATGCAAGGAAGGATATTCCTTCGATCATAGTCATCATTATTGCTGGCCAGCTGTTGGATGCAAAGAATTCAAGGATGCATGCATCCAATGTGAGGAAGATTATTATTTAGATGAAGGATTCTGTGTAAAGATATTCCATTGTCAGGTATAAACTAATAAAATCTGCAAATAGTGCGATTCAGGGTATTATGTCCACTTCAATGATAAAGTTGAATTGGCATTTGATCATCAAAATGCAGTATTTCAATAAGAAAATACTGTTCATGTACACTATGAATGCATAAAAATCTAAAATTGCTAGGAAAGTCATGGAATCCATGAATCATGCTTGAAATGTGTAGATGGTTTCACTGTATTTCAGGGTATTTGTGTTCGAAAGAACTCCACAAATATCAGAAATTTCTGTGCTAGCTACGATGCAAATGATAACTGCATTCAATGTAAAAATCTGTTTTTCTTGGAAAATGGAGTTTGTCGGAATATCCGTGAAGGTAGTCATTGCTAGATCAGTGATGGAATCAGTGAAAACTGCTAGCTCTGCTCGTTCCGTGGGTGTTCCTTGGATACTGATTAGATAACTTGCTAGATGATCCCTGACTGTATTATTTCAGATGGGATAGCTAACTGTGTGAAGTGCACTCAAGGATACATTGTGAATTCTAACGGTGCATGCGAGAAATTGATAATTTCAATAAATCACTGCAAAGTATTCTCTTATGCAAAAGTCGATCCTTTTTCTTATTTAGGAATTTATGAACTGTATTCTGTGAATTTCTCCTAAGAAGTTAAAGAGATATTCCCTTAATTAGACATTATTAGCAGTAAAACCAATGAGCATTTTCACTTCAATGAATTAAAAAGGGTTCAAATTAAGAAAATAATTTAAGATGACAAATACAAATATCTTGAGGAATTCAACAAAGACTCAACAACGAGAATCAAATGCATTAAATGCGAGAGTCTCTATGCTTTATCGTTTTCTCAAACTCAGCCATGTTCGAATTTAAATCAGTTGAGTACTACGAATTGCCTTTTTTCTGAAGGCATTAGCTCAATCTGCAGTGTCTGCTAATTTGAAATGATCCTAAAATTAGATGAATCAAATTCGAATTAAATCAGCTGCAAACTAGGTAAGAGAATCTTAAATTATGATAACAGAGGGTGCTAGTTGTTTATGAGGCATAATGATTGCTTGAAATGCTTATCTGAGTTTTATTGGAGTGCTGATAAAAATGTATGTTATCCAAGGAATCCACTTAGCAAATGCCGTAGATTTCATCCAAATAAAAATGAGTGTTTAACTTGCAGAAGTGGGTATATCTTGGAGAGTATCCGCTTGGATAATGGAGACACTGGAGTATTCTGCATGAAACTCGATGTGAGTTAACAAGTAGAGAATTGCTAATAGTACAAGCCCAACACAAATGTATGCATTAAATGTGTGAAAAAACTAAAATTAGATGTTGTGGAGTTTGTACTCAGGGAGTCCACAAACAAATGTGAGGATGTGTTAGGCTTGATGTGCAAGGAGATGAATCAGGACAGTACTGGCTGTTTGGTTAGCTATATTGAGAACTGTGAGAAATATGCTATCAATAGTCTGGTTTTATCAACAACAAAATGTGTTGCTTGTAAGAATGGCTTTTATCTTTTTGCCAACAAATAATCTTGCATTCCTCATGGGCTTCTTGAAGGTTGCGAGATCTACAGCTAGTTGATCCCAGACACCTGCGAATTATGCAAAGATTTGTTCTTTCTGGATAGATAAAGTAAATGTTAGAGAAATTTCATTGAGAATTGCAGGATCCAGCAGGAGAAATCTGATGTCTGCTTGCGTTGCTAAGACATGTAAATAAAGCAAAAAATTTAACTTAAGAAAGATTGAATCGATTTTTAGGTTCTTTTATGAGAAAAAAACATATTATTTTTGATGATTGGGTAGGTTTGTAGTAGATTAAGACACAGGATCTTGTGTTGGCAGTGTAATTCCGAATTGCATTGAAGTGAAGGTTTTCTAGGTTTCTGGAGAGAAAGACAGTTAAAAATGTCTTAAATGTGAAAATAATTTCATTGTGGAAGAGAATAACCCCACTAAATGCATTCTACGAATGATTGATTACAATTGTGATATCATTACTGAATAAAGAGTCTGCGTAAAATGCAAAAACAGCTATTTTCTGAATAGTCAAGGCGACTGCATTTCAACAGCAACTCACCTATGCTCTGCTGTTAGGAATTGCAAGATTATTGATATTTTATCAAGTCCTGTGGATTTGTTATGCCAAGAATGCCAAGATAACTATAAACTCGATGGAAATCAGAAATGTTAACATATTTTGGATATTAGTACAACTGGCGATACGGATGAGGTAATTACTGAATAGTAACTTGACTTAGACAAAAACAGAGAAGGAAATGCATAGACTAACCGAAAAATCACTGATGATCACGTTTTTATGTTGATGATAAGTGTTGGCGTAGTTTTAGTAGGAGGGATAATTTATTTTGTGAAAAGGAGAATTTAAGGATCTTCAAGGAAACCAGGATTGTAGGATGCTGAAGAGGAAGAAGAAGAGGCAAAGGAAGGAGAAAGACAAAAAGTATTTGAAGGACACGAAGAATCAATTGAATTAGATATTTAAATGAGCTAACTACAATAATAATAAAGTTCTGATTATTTCAATGGATAGACTGTAATCCTTGAGTATAAACAATCAATTCAATAATTTGATTTCTTATGATTTCCTCAAGAGCCTAGCCGTAGGGCATATACAACAAACATAATTAACTTATTGTTATTTAACACAAAAGACAAATAAACCTTTTTGAAGCTGCAAAACAACAATATCTAAAAATGTGTTAATAATACATAATATGCTATTTTTGTAGTTCTTAAATGCTCTAAATGTATTTCTTTTATCATTTTCCATACAAAAAGACAATATGAAATGAAAAGAATACGTTTTTTTAATTGTAAAAATCCTACTTTTCCCTAGAGCTTCAATTTGGATAATAGTAGTTGTTATTACTAGCATTGCCTTGACTCGCAGGATTGCCTTAGATAAAGTTAGGTTGGTTATTATTTCTAGCTTAGTTTGGGTGATGGTGATTGTGGTTTCCTTATGGGTAAGTTTGTTGTTACTGATTATCGTAAATAGGAGGCTAATAGTACGGTTATTGATTGTTTCCCCCGTAGTTGTATTGCTAATCGAGTATTGCTTGATTGCGTTGTCTGTTTGCCTTCGATTTATACACGAAAAACACAATTATCCCAACCAGAATCAAGACACCACCAACAACAATAAGCGCAATAGCCCATCCTGGCAAGTTGAGTCCACTATCACTTGGGTCAGCTGTAGATTAGGAGAGACCTAAGAAAATGACCAAAAATTATGATAAAATTGAAATTTCGCTAAACTAATATCTATTTTTCTTGTAAATTATTTTACCAATGGTTGTGTTGGTGTATGTGAAGATCGAGACATATCTCCTCATAAAGACATTTCCAAGAATGATGCTTACCCCTTAAGTAGTTGTCGTATCGAACGACTAGATCAAAAATTAGCATAAACCTTATCCAATGTTGTAAAGATAAAATGCTTATGGAATTGAGTAAGTTCTTAAGACGCCCGTGGTATCTGCCATCTAAAATACAATATCTGGAAGAATTGAGCTGCAACTTACAACGAGGATATAGTTGGAGTTTGAATAATAAGTGTAAGCATTGTAGGTGTATTTAAAATAGTTTGATAAGCTCGTGTAGATGTTCTAACTGAATGCTAAGAATGATGTACCAGAATCCACAACCAACCCTGATAAAGCGGTTAGACTTTACTAATATGATCCCACTGATAAGGAATACCCTTGAATGGCCCATCGCTGAGTGGCAGCAAGTCCAGTGAGGATTACATTGTGGAAGAAAATCTAAGAAGCATCAGTTAGCTTCTGAGGATTGAAACCGCCTAGAGTTAATTAGGAATCACTCGTTGCGAACCCTAAATAGAAGGAGAACATAGCGTAGGGGATTTAATTAGCAGTTTAAAGGTTCTGTACAAATGATTTTGAACCACTATTGTTAGTATCATAAGCTCCAAGACCAAATAGACCATCTGCCTGCGATATGAAGAAAATAGGGAAAATATGAATTTCAATACAGGATTTTTGAAATAAAAGATTACCTTAAATGTCTAGAAATTTGACATTTAATTGACTGAAATTAAGGACTGAGTGACAGTTGAAAGCCCAGGGAAAGCTACTTGAGTTGTGACGACGACACCTTGGACGTAACCCTTTCCATATGTGATTTACTAAGGGGTGTTAGTGGAAGTGCAACCATCGTAGGTGACGCAATTGTAGTAATTCGAGAAACCAAGCTAAATAAATCACCAAAGAAAAATGTAAGAATTAAGAGATGAAGATAAATCTCTTAAGTCATAACAGAGACATAAAAGAGTGAACCATTCTTTTTGTCCAACAGTTTTTTGGCTTCTTACCGTTTAGCATGTATTCTAGAAGTTCGTGCAACTCAAGCTAGGAATCCACAAAGAATCAGAGCCTGTGTCGAATACAACTGTGAAACTCTGTTATTTGATACCGATGAGAATATTTCCATAATATTATGCCTGAGAGTAATTCGTAAGGGATTCTTATGATAATGTGTTAATCCCTGTGAGGATCTTCAAGTTGCTAAGAAAGTCATTGGATTTATCTGAAGGTTATTAGGACTTTTATTAGTCTTTTCGCTGAAGAGGAATACTCAAGTAATCACCCAAGCACAAGGACACGCAAGAGAGAAAAATGATTAGAGTGAATGTATGAGAAGGACCAGTCATTTTAATGAGTTTTGTTGGTTGAAAAAACAAAAACAAAAGAAGCAATTATTTTTTTAAATGATATTCCTAAGAGAGAAATAATTAATTTTTTGCTTATGTGTGGGATCGATTTAATCAATCTTGCAGATAGTAGAGTGAGAATGCTTTGGATAGATAATACAAAAAGGAAATTAATTATGTTTTGTGATTATTTTGGATTTGCTGATTAGCATGTTCACCGATCAGCAAAGAAATGCAAAAAATAAAGTGGATGTCAGGAAGGGGGGTGGAAACTCCTTTTTTTATCCATCTTTCTAACTTTGGCTAATATGAAATGTGATAAACTACAGTTAATTCTGAGCCATTGAAAGCTCAAAAAAGTATATCAGCCTTCTACTCTTTTTGATTTAGTCAATCATTGAGAAACTAAGAGAGATTTATCATTTTTGCATGATTCTGTTGTTTAAAGATTCAAGTGTCTCAAAGGATTCTAAAGAATAAAATGTAGTATTCAAAAGAAGATACACTGACATTTTAAATTACGTCTTTCTTTTCTCTTTTCTGTCGCACCTAAATACCAACTACCTACCACAGAAGGTCAGAAAATCAAAAGGAGATCAGTCCTTCAAGAACTTAAGTAAAATTGAACAGTAAAAAAAGACACATAACAACAAAGAATCATCTAAATAAACAATACCAACACGAATTCATTTTTATTAATTATCATTTCTCTTCACATCTTCCTATCGAACTCATTTACAACTTCGATATCTTCAAATATCACACTGTTCTTATCTCCAATAGTAGAGAATGCAAATACATAATCTTTATCGTTTGTTATCTTTGATTTATCATCAAACTCTGCAACTAAGTCATAATTAGGAAGAGACGCAATCCTTATGAATTTCTTGCTTAAGTCAATACGTATTTCATACCTACGACTATCATTATGATGCCAATAATTCGCATCGCTGTAACCGAAATCATACCCCAGATGAAGCTACTTACCTTTAACCATCTTAGAGATCCCGTAATGTCCAGATATCTCATTGTAGCACATTTATTAATTGCCTAGCTTCCTATCGAGCCTTGTCGAATATGGCATCAATCCGAAGAAGAAATAAGGATAAGGATCCTTAGGATTAGTTTGAGCTTTGATTGTTATGATATATTTCTTAGTCGGGATTAGCTGCTGCTCAATGAAACACTGAGTTTCGGCACCTGTACTTGTGATCTTAATCGATTTATCTTTGAGTCTCTCGATAATTGGAGTGCTTCTAAATATAACGTCAGACAGGTTCGATGGTAAGAAAGTTATTTAGTTAATAATTGAGTTGATACTCTTGTTGATAGAGGTCTGCTAGGCTTCATTCATTTAATTAGAGACAGGAGGAGATACATAACATTGGTTTGTAGGTGATGATGACGATGATGATAATGATGATGATGATGGTGATGATGATTGCAATTGTTTTCGGTTAAAGAGCTCTAAGGATTCGATATCCTTGAAGATATTATCAATGATCTTTTAAGGCTGTTAGAGTATCTCAATGCTATTTCTTTGTTACTTGAATCGCTTGATCTCAGGAATCAGTTCATTTGCCTCATTTTATTACTTTTCCTAAAACCTATTTAATTCACTCTCCAACTCAGAAACCTATCTGGAATTAGACTGGATTATTTCTTTGAATCGCTCAATAGAAGAGACCTGCTAGTACTTCTCCAGGATATTGACTCGAAGATTATAGAGACTTTCCATTGATTCCTGAGATTTATCAATCAGTTCATTGATTTTATTTTTAAAATTCTTCTTTAATTCCTTGAAGAAATCCTTGATTTAGGCATTTGCTGTGTCTATTGAAAAGGAGGAGACATCGTTTATCAACTTCTCGTTGAGTTCCTTGTGGCTGAATGGAACATATTCGGACAGATTTGCTAATGTTTTAGCCTCTACGATTCGTGAAATAGGAATACAATCGCTGGGTTTGATGGCTCCTTTGCTTGAATCTATGCATTCTTAGCAGATCATAAGCAAGCCTTTAACATTATTCATTTACACAAACTCACAATTGTTGAATTTATGCTGTTTGCACTTCAAAGAGGAGGATGAATCCATGGCTTGTTAGTAAATTGAATAATCTTATGTTGAAAATATTACTTAGTGTGCTTTACCTTCCTAAAGAATAGATTTAATGAATTGTTTATTTTCTTTTACTACGTTTTGTAAGTTTCTTTGATTTTCTTAATCCCAAAAGTAATCTGGAGAAACAATATTTTGATATGCTTAGTTTTTTGAATATTACTTATTTTCAACACAGAATTTACAAGAGAATAAGAAAACTTTGGATATTTTACTGCTTTTTATAATTAATATAAATTAAGAAGCAAGTAGTTTCTTTCCAGACCCTTCTCTCCATTTTATAGGACATTATTGTAAAACAAGGATTCAAAAGAAAATAAACTGATTTTAAAAAGAAGATGACCTGAAATTTTGAATTATTTCTTTCGTTTTTCTCTTTTCTGTCACACCTAAATACCAATTATCCACCAGAAAGTCACAAGATTAAAAGGAGAGTTTATCAATTAGAATAAAAGTGAAATTAAGCAGTAAAAAAAAAGATATGAAAGGTAATTAATTGAAGAGAAAGATGAAGCCACATATAAAAGTAGAATCATCTAAATAATCAACGTCATTAAAATTTAATTTTCTTAATTATCATTTTCTCTTCACATCTTCTGATCGAACTCATTCACTACTTCGATATCTTCTAGTATCAAGCTGTTCTCATCTTCAAAGTTAAAGAATGCAAATACATAATCTGTATCTTTTGTTATCTTCGATTTATCATTAATCTCTGCAACTAAGTCATAATCAGGAAGACATGCAATCCTCATGAATTTCTTGCTTAAGTCAACTCGAATTTCAAACCTACGGCTGTTATTATGTTGCCAATAATTATCATCATTGATATTGAAATCGTTTCCGAGATGAAGCTACTTACCTTTAATCATCTTAGAGATCCCGTAATAATCAGAATACTCATTGTAACACATTTTTTAATTGCCTAGCTTCTTATCAAGTCTTTTAAAATATGGCATCAATCCAAATTAAAAATTCGGAGAAGGATTCTTAGGATCAGTTTGAGCTTTGATTGTTAGGATATATTTCTTAGTTGGGATTAGCTACTGCTCAATGAAACACTGGCATGTACTTGTGATCTTAATCGATTCATCTCTGAGTCTCTCTATAATTGGAGTGCTAGAAAATAGATAGCCAGGTGGCTTAGATGGTAAGACAGTTATCTAGTTAATTATTGAGTTGATACTCTTATTGCTAGAGGTTTGCCAGGTTTCATTGGTTTAATTAGAGACAGGAGTAGATACAAAACATTGGCTTGTAGACGATGATGATGATGATGATGATGATGATGATGATGATGATGATGATGATGATGATGATGATGATGATGATGATGATGATGATGATGATGATGATGAT
>Ga0302271_10001762_pt1 | contig 20466 bp, 12 predicted proteins | sample III_Bog_N1_1_FD_198767 | JGI IMG/M metagenome (GOLD analysis project Ga0302271, IMG submission 198767) | Peat permafrost microbial communities from Stordalen Mire near Abisko, Sweden - III_Bog_N1_1 | ecosystem: Environmental > Terrestrial > Soil > Wetlands > Peat | place: Sweden: Abisko... | reverse complement strand
TAAAAGCATGATTGCTGTAGATATCATATTTTAATTTTGTTTTGACGGTAGCCATAAAATTCTCTGCATTCCCTTTGTCCATGAAAAACAAAAACAACGATTCTGCACTGTTTCCTGTCATTCTCAAGATTTGTCTCTAGCAGCTCTCCATGACTAGCACCTCCAGAAGCTAGGAATCCTTGATAATAAGCACATTAGATAGCTTTTCGTCTGCTGATATGTGTGGGTTTTAGAACATCCTTGTGAAAAACGATTCGCTGAATCTGAGAATTCGGATTTCATTTCGGAGGACAACTAAAAACCCGTCTTCAAACTTCCCCATCGTTCCCTCACGAAAATGCACTCTAAATGTTCCTAAGAGCTTATCCTTCTTGCCTTCTTGTTAGTTCATTTAGTCGATCTGTTTTTCCTGAAAGAACAAAACAATAACAAATGTTACAATTAGATTTGGTAAAAGTTTTAGCGAGAACTTGAAAGACTGTGTGAATTTCTCAACTGTGTTACCAGCACAAGTTCGTATGTTGCAGATTGTGAGATGCTCAGGATAGCTTGTAGGTATGATTTTCTGATGATTTTCTTCTAAAACACATCTGCATATGTAAATATCCTGATGATCTCCTATCGCATCGAGTGCATACCACAAATGTACGTTCCTAAGTGAAATAAATAAATAAATATTATTCAAAACAGTAAAATATTTCTATTTTTACCAATAAGACTAGATAATGATATCATGACTTGATTTCTGACATCAATATCGAGTGGTGTTTCTTGTTTTTTGGCAAATTCTGTGGAGGATTTCATAAAAAATGTAGCAATTATCACAAAGGTTTTAAACTACTAAAACGGCAGCACTCTTTGCATTAAGCTCTCCAAACATATCAAATTTGATTTCAGCAAACATTCATTGAATTGATCTTCCGGTATCCCGAAGTTTTTCACTTCACTCTGCTCTTTCGTGTCACCTTGGGATATGTCTTCAGAAACATGCCCATTCCAGTTGAATTTACAAATGTTACTGATCATGGTGCTGACACATTAGCACAGTAGCTTAATGGTAATTTTTATGTCATCTGTCAAGGGTGATTTCTCGTCTTCTTGGATCTTTTTCTCGACAATTTTAGTTATCTCCCCGCAGCATTTCGCAACGATCTCAAATGTTGGAATGTAATCGATTTTCTTGCATTCAGAACTCTGCTGAAGCATGAAGTTGACAACCCAGAGATATTTAGCTGCTATATTACCATCCGTCCAACCTGCCCAGTAGCACAGCTGACTTATGGCCTTAATGTCTTGGGGGAAGAATGAAGAAAAACATAAAGAAATACTATCTAAAATAAATTAAATAATTTTGTTACTTTATCTAAGTTCCAGAGACGATGTGATTTACTTCAGCATCGATTTATCATCACAGTTCTACGCCAATGCAAAGATACCTCTCAGCATTGCGGAGACCATCAATGTTCTTAACTTCCTGGGCACATCAGCTGTCTACTTGTAAGAATGAACAGGATCGGGTTTGTTCTTTTTCTCGGAAGAAATTTTTGAAAATCTTTCAAATGCGTCCTAAGAAGCATCGTCTTTTCTGAGAAGGCCTGGTTTCCCACCTGCTTTCTTACTTTCCTTAGGTTTCACAATAATTGGTGACTGAATAGCTTAATCAATGTAATTTTAGATATTGCCATCTTCCATTTCGGGGGATAACAGAATGAATGCTTTTTTGAGTTCCTCCATGTTGCTGCGAGAGAAGAAATTGTCTGGAGTCTTGTTCTGTGCTTAGTGGGCAAGGAGACCTGCACCTTTGTGAATCTAAATGTCATCTCTCAACCGATAGACGATGCTGAGCATGAAGTCTTTGAGATCACTTTCGAATCCTAGTTCGCTGAATTGCTTCTTTAAATCAGATTCCAGTACCACTACAAAACAATAAAACAAATTAAACAAAAAACCAAAAGGCAATATTGTGGCTTCTTCTATTTATAAATATTCCCACGAATATTCACCGTTTCTATTCACTTACTTGATTTCTACGAAGCATTGCTGCCCATGAGAAAATTTATGAGAACTTAAATAATATTGCAGCTCATGGCAAATTTAAACTCTTTAGTTTGATCACTCATTCGTGTCTCCCTTGGCCTGATCACTAACGGATCCTTAATCTCCGCCCAGAGCTCTAACTCTCTATTTTTTCGATCTTCGAACTTATTAATGATTTTAGCATTGATTTACTCGAAATCATACAGCAAACAAAACTCCTTAAGATTCTCTCCTGGCTCTTCGAGAATTACTTCCAGGTTATCAGCGATTCTTGATAGAATCCTAAAGGAAATGTAACTATAAGGAAAGAGAGAATCACGTCCTTAAAGAATCGGCAGGAGATACACGAGATACTTCCCAGCCCAGCATCTCTCGATTTCGATGGGTATGCAATCAGCTGAAAGACACTGTTCTTCAAGAAGCAAACACTTCTTGATGGTTTATCCCATGTGCATTGACTTTGCAAGTAGCCGAAGTTCGTCCTTGGCGGTTAAGGAGATTAAGAAACTCACACATGCAGAAGCAAGTTCTACTTTCTCATCTTCTTCTTCTTTTTCGTCACGCAAGTCCCTCTCCATGTTGCTCAAGAGACTGCAAAAGAGGGAGAAACATTACACACAAAGCGCAATAATAAGAACATTTCTTAGACTTTTAGAATTAAAGTAATTTTCAATAATGATCTTTTCTTACATTCTTTGCACGTCAAGTACGGAGTTTTCAGCGTAGATGACTTGGAAATCCTTCGATTTGTTGTCATCACTGAGAATGCAAAACTTACTTGCTATCATGAAAATATTTGACAGCACTTTCTCTGTTTTTCCAGCACCAAGACTTTTATAGCTATTGGCAATGTTGAACAGCACGCAGATCTACTAAGATTTCCATTAATCTATCGGGACAGTCATGAGACACTCCATGACAGTGAGTCTAACTGTATCATTAGGTATAGCTAGACATTTAAAGAGGTTGTTTTCCCTGCCTTGCTACTCCAAAAAAGTAGAGACTTATTCGTATTCCATCTCGAAATCCTTCTTGACCTCTGTCGCATTTCTCTTATAAAGTTGCTTGGTTTGCTTTTCACTAAACCACTTAAACAGCAAGACTATCTCATGTATCAGCCCTTGAATGATTTCTTCATTCTGATGCATCAGATTCACTGCACTCACACCTATCAATAACAAAAGCAAAAGTCAAGAAGTTTCTCTTTACATAAATTCAAAGATCATATCTGTTTTTACCTAGATATTTGCAGAGTTATTCGTATTTATTATCTCCTAAATACGGTAGTAATTATGAGAGTTTCTATGTCTTTGTTTTGATTGTGCTGAGATTACTTTGATCCTGCACAATAGTCCCATTATCCAATAGAGACCGCGTGAAAACGCATACAGCAGAAAGTAACACAGGATCCACAAATTCCAGTGAAATTATTGTAATCAAATCGAGAATTATTGGTGAATGCTCTTGCAATTCTTTCCCCCTGAATTTATGGTAATGATATATACTGCCATATGTTTTAATCAGCTCCGAGAACTTAACATATCTCATTCTTAATTCTTCCTTTGACAGCTATCTAACCCCATCATTCAAGGTATTTCCTCCTTTCTTGAGGATCCGCAGAAAATCTGAGATTTCATCCTCCAGGATCTACATAAAATTCACAGATTTCTCCCTAGTGTCCAAGAACAACTAAGCCACTATCCCACCTATCTCCTCCTCGCATTTACAAGCGTTCTAAATGATCCTAAGACACTGTACGTACTGCTTGTTGTAGGATGTTTTCAGGAATGTACTAAAGAGAATCAAAACTCTATCGAAGAAATTTATTGGTGCGTTCTCAGGGTCAGAATCATCGTCTATGACTTGCTAGTTTAATTTACTTTTCTTTCCATTGTTCTGATCATCATAGCTGTCACTATCTGAATTATCTTCCTCGTCGTTATCACTCTCTTCATCACTGTTGTCTCTGTTGTCTTGTGAGTCAAACGACCCTTCATCTTCACTTTCTTCACCTTCCCCGATGACTTTTAATTTTTTCTCAGTTGCACTTTTCCCAAAATGATCATCCAAGAACTCATTTTTACTCCGTTTCAAGAGCTATTTCACTTTATCCTTCTTGCAGCATATCAACGATAGAAGCCTACAGATAGATAAAATTTAAAAATAACAAGATTTGAAAAGAACAAGAATTTAATAATTTCAAAGTTTACTCGAGGACTTTCTGATCGACTTGGTAGATGGAGTTTTGAATCACAAACGGCTTGAAAGTGTACCTTATCACCATCTATATAGTTTAAACATAACAGAAAAATCTGAGAATTTAGAAGTTAAACAAGGGATTACAATAAAAACGCAAAATAGCAGGCTAGCTAAAAAATACTCAACTATTTCTTAAAATAATCTCATTTTTTTTATTTTATTTTCTCTTACTTAAGAAACCCAGTCATTCGCTCTGCTGGAGTGTACTGAGGTATACACAAATGGATCTTCCATTATCAAGAGTGTATCAATCAACCCGGAGATCACATGCAAAGGGATGCGCTCGATGTTAATCCGGTACATATATTTAAAGCACACTTGCTTAATAATCTTTTTAATCTCAGACACTGACCGATCGGAAGTCTTAGCTACTTCATTGATGACTTCGAAACATTTCAGCCCGAAGTCACCAGTAGTAATCCTAGTCATTCTCGCTAAGATAAAAATCAAGTTCTTCATGTGTGCTTGCTGGGTGTTCAAAAACAGCACGCAGTTCTAGAAGAATTCATCAACGAACTTTCTCTGTTTTTTTCAAAGAAAAAAACAACATTTTAGATCTCATCATAAAACCATAAATTTAAGTTAATTTTCTGACAATTTAAAGTTGTTCCATTGGATCTTTGGAGTAGAATATACTCGCCCATTCTTTAGGTGTTCTCATCAGCGCTTCTACTTCCAGACCTAGTTTTTTGATATACGTGAAGCACTACACTGGATTGTTATTTCCATTTTCTATCAAATCAACCATGACCGCTAGAGCTGTTGGTTCAGATTGAGTTTACTATTCTCCTTAGTTTTTTTTGGAATCAAAATTATTTTCCAGTGATTTCATGTTCTTTCGGAGTGTAGAGATCTACGATGGTTTATAATCTACTCGATTAATAGTCACATTTTTTTAAACTTCTGACATCATGTAGTAAGCGAGAAGATCATACCACTCAGTGTCTTCGTAAGTGTCAACAAATGGATTGTCCAGCGCATTTATCTCCTCCAGTTTAAGTAACTAAGCGAAGACTATCAGTAGCTTATTGAGCATGGATGAGTCTTTAAAAGTAATCTTATTTGAATTAAAAAAGAACTTTTTAAGCTGCTTTAGATGGAGAATCTAGTCCTCGCTTATGGATTGTATGTAATTGTGAGATATATCCAGATGTGTGAGGTTCTCGAACATAGTCCAATTCTAAGGGAACTATCTTAGCAAGTTGTATTTTAAAATGAGTTTCTTCAACTAAGGAATTCGCAAATCGACAGTTTCCAGTTTATTCCCCTAAGCGCCTATGACTTCGATCTCGCTGAACTCGTTGAGTTCGTTTATTGATTTGAGTTCGTTGTTGTTGAGGTTAATGTGAGTGATTTTCTGAACTTTTGGTAGTTTAGATAACCCAACTATCTGCTTGAGCTTGTATCTATCAGAGCTAAAATCGAGTTTGTTCAGAGTCAGCTGATCTCGCTAGTTGTAGATCCTAGTGATTTCTTCTTCATCAATTTCTTCGATGATTTCTTATCCGTCTTTGCCACTATTTTTGTAGAGATTTATTTCTTGATCGCTGATGTCATTTCCATGTCTACGATGCTTGGATAATTGGGAACGAGAATGATCAGCGGAAGCTATAGGAGAAGGAGAAGGGAGAATGTTTGAAGAGTTGCGATTCATTGATTTTATTGAAAGATGAGAAAATGTGTATGTGTATGCGCTGTCTTTTTGTATTTTACCTCCTGCTATCAAATGAAGAAATACAAGATTCTCATCAGAATTTTTTATTACAAAACGTAAAATGAGAAATAAACACATTGCTTAATTAAAGGAATTAGATATCTTAAGAAAATATCAGAAGCCTTCGCTGAGGTTAAAATGATAACAATAATTTAAATAATTATAAGGTATAAAATCTCATTTTTATTCTTGCAGAAATCTATTTTTTGTTGTTGCAGTGTTTTTCTAGTCTGCAATATCTCTGAAAATCCTTCAATATTTTTCAATGCTTGTTTTTCTTAGATAACATTCAATTTAGATGTAACATTCATCATCTCCCATGCCACCAAAATTGATCTTAGTCTTGTATGCCTGTTTCTCTTTTCAAATTACTGAGAACTTTAAAAAATCCTCCTATTCAGTCTCTTCATTTCCCCCCTCCTTAGATCAGTTTTTGAAAAGTTAGAGCCCAGTGTTTTTCAGTTATTTCTCATGAATATTTTCCTTTTTCTTTGATAGATTCTCTCCTGTTATTGTTAGTCCTACCATATTTGCAGCTGTTCTGGGAAATAGCACCAACAATGAATAATAAAAAAATCATTAAACTTGTAAAAAAAGGTATTTTTTCTGCTTGAAAAAAACAACATAATATTTATTGTATTTTACACCTCATTCTCCTCAAAAAATGAAAGATGAAGCTCGAATCACCCTTACAAGCTCCCTATGAAATGGCGCTGTATTGTATTTTATCAACATTTAAAGAGAAGAATGTCGACACTATTCTTTTGACAACTCTTGTCTAAATCAAAGAAGGTGTTTGTATCGATTTACAGAAAATTAAAGATCTATCCTAAAGATATTACTATAGGTGATACGAATAACTTCCCATCCATATAAAATACCCACCTTGAAATTCTGAGTTGTAATAATTGTTTTACAAACGGTAAAATATTTTTTACATACCTATATCAGCAAATATTCATTATGTTATTTGGACCATATTCAATTTTGGACTGGTTTCTGCGATCGAGAATGAATTGGATTAAGAAATGGAGACTCACAAGACAAAATATTAAAATAGTTTTAGGTATTTCAAGAGAAATCAACATTTTTTTCATTTCCTGGATTCACAATCTTCGAATTAGAAAATTCCTTCTTAGTACCGCTGCCTTGCTCTTAGTAGCTTCAGATAATGTTAGATTTACCATTTATCAGCCACATTTGAAGTGCAGTTAGCTGAGTTGACTTAGAGGACATGAGAATCATCATGAAGGAACAAATCGATTTGAAATTGTTGAGCTCCTGCTGTTAATTGATGGAGAGCAGTAAGGAGATGTTGATTTTTTGAGAGCTGAAAGAGCTTTGGCTTTTTATTGGAGTTAACTGATCGAGTTCTCTATTTGATCCCGAAATATTCTTAGGAGCAAAGTTGCTGTAAAAATTATACGAATTTTTACTGTTGACAGTTGAGAAAGGATGAACACTTCAAAAAGGAGGTATTCTTGATGATGCTGTAAATGTTGTTGTATAGATAGATGACATTTTTATTGTGTTTCTGACAGGACTTTTTCAATTGAACTACACGGCTTTCTCTTGATTATGCTGAGATTGTCCACACATTGGTATCGCTGCTGTTTTAGATGTGAGTAGATTTCAAGGGTTAAAAATTGACTTTTGATGAAGCTGTTCAATTTGGTAGACACTATCGAATCCTTAGAATCAAGAGGTACCCTTGACCTAAAAGAAAGATTCTGAGGGTTAAAAGTGCTTGCTTTGAAAGAAAAGTGATTTAACAGCTGTGTATGTACGCATGTCGCTATTGGGGAGATTCGGGTTGATCGCGAAACTGATAATTTGAGGGATTCCGAGAAGTATATATGGGCTGTTGTCACCCACCCAGGCGAGAAGTCTTTAATATGAAGCCACTGAAACTGTATGGGTGAAGGACAAAATTATTGTTAATCCCTTAGTATTTCTTAGCGTTAATTGGACTATCTATCTTCTCTGAGCTACCTCTCTCTCTTTTACAATCCCTCAATTAGCCACAGGGGTTGTGAGAAAAAAAATAAGAATTCTAAATTTGTTTTCTTCCTCCCGTTTCAATGTGTTAATCTTTGCCTCTTCCTTTCTTTCCCCAGGTTACATAATCAAAAGCACCTATCTCGAACATTTTTTCTCTGAGTCATAATTAGAGTCTCTGATTCATATTTGGTTGTATTACCCTGCATTATTACATAATTGCTCACTAATCTATTTTACTTCATTTTAATCTACCAAGGCGAAGAGCGAAAAATAAAATAATAAATAAATCACGAAAGTCGGAGAATAATAATCTTTTGGAAAATTAACCCAAACAGAAAACTAAAAAATGGAAGCTGATGCTTAGATGCCTGACCAAATTGCAGTCACCACATTGTTTGAGTAGATTAACTAGATACGATTCTAATAACAATAACAATATTAGTAACCAAATCAAATTGAACAATAACATCAGTAGAACATATCACACTAACAATAATCCTTTTAGCAGTATTCAGCTTTGTTTGATCAGTTGAAAAAAAAGATGTGGTAGCAGTATTAGTAGATGATTAATTAGAAGAAGATGGAGCTGGAGCTGAAGGAGTTGAAGGAGTGGTTTAAGGTGGAGTAGAGGTGGTTGTCTTTGAGGTAATAGACGATGGAGAAATTCTAGAACTTGAATCGACAAAAGTAGTGGTGGGATAATTAGTACTTGAGTTATTTCTGGAAATGATGTATTCCAGCAGGAGTGCTATTGTTCGATGAGAAAAGATTCCTATTGCGACTATACTAAGAAGACATTGCCCTTGAGTTTATTTACTCAAAGCGGGGATATCTAAAAAATAATAACTGAAGAAATTCGTGTAGTTCGAGGAGACATTCATAACTGAAAATGAATGGTTGAAACTCAGTGAAGATGTGAAAAAAAACACGCTGAATGATATTCAGAGAAAATTAGACACAACAGACTGATAAAAAATAAGAGCTAATAATTATGACTCACAGTTCCTTTTGTCGTGTAATTATCAACAACAAAAGCTAAGACCACTTTATGTTATTGCAGTCTTTATATTATTCTATTTAAATCGAATAACTCTTCCCCTTATGATTAGTTTTCCTTTCAATTCTTTGAGTGTTTTCAAAATTATTTTTAAGAAAGCACTTGAATAACTATTTTATTGATTTGAAAGTCCCATATTCAGAGTAATTATTTCTCCCAAAGGATAAAAGACCTAATGAATCACAAGAAAAGATTAAGAAGAAAAGAGTAAAAAACTTAATAAATACAAAGCTGCATGATTCTCACAGACAATATTATTAGGAGAAGGAGATTTTCAACCTAACCTAATAACTGCCCAATATGAGATGCAGGTGTCCTCAAATAATCTTCTAAGCGAAACTAGCTTAGAAAGCTTAGAGAACAATAATGAATTGCTCTTGATTTACAAGTTCTGTCTAACTTGTAACTCCAAACAAAGGTAGTTGAACATTGAGCATAAATTCAGATATGTGTGTATCTTCATCTCTTAGGATTGATCTTTTCTCTCTATTGTTCTTAATGGTTTTGAATTTTACATTATAATGTAGTTGTTTATTTCTTTGGTGTTATTTCAAAGCACGATTGATGCTTTTCATTTTCCTTTGGCATGTTAGCCTTCTCGTGCTCTTTTTGTTTTCTTTGTGTTTATTTTGCTAGTTGATTTCTTTTAATCGACTTGAGATGATGCTCATGTCCAATGTGTTATCATCCCCTCCCCCAATCCGCTGTCTTGCTTTTACACTTTGAATTGTCTGTATTGATCTTCAATAGTTTCCTTTTGCTACTGCATTATTTTGTTAAGGGAGTACCTCAGATTGCCTGATTTGCTCACTTAATCAGACTCTCGATGCTCAAGAAGGTCATAGCTTTTTCTTCTCATATTCTAAACTCTCTTTACTGTTCTACGACATAAATTTACACAATTATTACAAAAATAGAAATTGATTCTATTTTTTTCTTCATTAAAATGTTGGTCATCTTGATATCAATGTCGCAAACTTAATCATGTTCCATCTGAATCTGGTGTTTGTTATTATTTTTCCACTAATATTTTCCTTTTTACTTGTTCAATAATTATTATTTCTTCATCAAAAAAGATATTATTAAAGTACAAGATATTAGAAATATTTTTACAATCTTTCTAGATGTTAAAAATGATTATTTTATTAATGTAAAGTTTTCAAGGAACTTTTAATATCAGTCTTAGTTATTGAGATAATCCGATAGCTCTAGATGGTAATAAAGCTATTTTTAGGGACTCCTATGACTATTGTTAGTTAATCTATTAATCTAATCAGTTGTTTTGATGAAAGGTCTAAGTTTACTGGCTGTGTCTGTAGTTTCTCGATGTCTGTACTTGGAGTGAAATCATAGTCGCAGTACTCATTCTCAAAGTATTTGTCTTTAGGTTACTAACCTTCTAAATGTAAAACTTTCAAATTCTTTTTTGATGAATTGATAATTAAAAAATATTAGGAAACCTCACTCTCTAGTGATAAACTATTTTTAAATGAAAATAAATGATGAGCAAAGAACAAAAGAGTTTCCTTTCAGATATCAAATCAATCAGAAAATTAGAAATATTTGTTAATAATCATAAAAAAGTTCGATATGAATTTGGACAATTTTGTTTGATATCCAAGTTCATTTAAAAAATCTGAAGATCAAACTAAGGGAATTTATTCTGAAAATCTCAACAAAAAAAACTCATTGAGTTAGGAAGAGACGTCAGATAATAACATTAGTATGCATTGGTTACAGAAAAGACTAAAATATAATCAAAATTACTTTTCTTTGCGTTTTATTTCTGTAAATATCATAAAGTAAAATATGCTTTTATTGATAACTATTATCAAAGAATTTCAAGATAAACCTCGTAGTTCTTCTCTTTGTGGGTTCTTCAATAATGTCTCAAAGAAATGGTATAAAATCTTGCATGTTGATCCATGGAAAGAAGTCTCCTTTTTGTAGTTTTCTCCTTGTCAGGAATATTCTGAAAAAACTACAGTTATTTAAGCTTATTTTTCTTAGAGAATAGGGAATTATGATTGGTAATCACCATCTCAAGCGCAACCAAAATTGCTCTTAATGGCTCGGTATGCTTATTTTTCTTTTCAAATTACTGAGAAATTCAAAAATGTTCCCTAATCATATTGTCATCTCCCCCTTCTATTAAAAGGTGAAAAAAGTTAGAATCCAACATTTTTCAAATATTTCCCTATTTTTTTTTAATTGAAAGAGTCTCTCCTCTTATTTCCAAGGATTAAAAATCCACACCAGTTCTGGGAAATAATATCAATAATCATTAACCTTCAAAAAAATCCTTAAACTTACGAAAGAAAAAAGAGATTTTTTCTGGTTTAAAAAACATAATATTTATTGTATTTTACTACTACAATTTTCCTTCAAAAACGACGATGAACCTTGAATCATACGAGCAAGCTCTTGATGAAATCGAAGCTTATTTATCTTCCTTTAAGGAGAAGAACGTTGATACAAAATAATGGGCAACTCCTGTCTAAATGAAAGAAGGTGTAACATCAATTTATAGACAGCTAAAGACTTATCTTAAAGGATAATTCGATAGATTACATGAATAGATTCCTATCCCTACAAAATACCCACCATGTTCTTCTTCTATTTCTTCTGGAGAGGTACCAACTGAACTCAATGAAAAAAATAACCATCTAAACAATGGAGAAGGTGACTTGACAACGAAAGTCAAAAAAGAGGGGAAAGGCTTCACTGCAACAAAGAACTACATCGCGAATAAAATCAAAGCGTCAAAGGAATAGCCGGATTAAGCGTTTAATTCAGATACAGCATCTTCTGGAGAGGATAACAAACCAAATGGAGAAGTAAAAGCAAAGACAATTTAATTTAATTCTATGTTTTTTAACTTTTCTTGAAATTTTTCTAGGCTTCAAAAGATGAGCGATGGAGGTAGAAATAGTAGCTGTAGTAGCAGTAATAGCCTTAACATATCCCTGATGATTTCTAGAAGAAACAACGAGGGGATAATAATACAGACGTATCTAGGGAATTCTTCCTGACAAAATACAAAAAGCGTGGTGCTGAAATAACAGAAGAGCAAAAGTAAATGATCCGTGCTTACTTTAGATAAAATTTCAGAGATCGACAGAGAAATAAAGTGCAGATCTGCAAGGAAATATAAAAGGAATTCGACTTGAAATTCAGAGAAGTTTATGATTTCGTGACATTGGTCTTGAATGAAGAATTCAAAGTACCGATTAGGAGGTATAAGAGGTATTAGTTTAGTAAACAAGGATCAGATTCAGATTCTGAAAGTAAGCAAAAGAATAGATGGGAGAATATTACAATATTTATCATATGTTTTTCTAAAATTTATTTGATTTTTAATGTCTATTTTTTGATGTCTAACAATAGAAAACAAAAACCCTTAGAATTCTCTGAAATAAACCAATTCGTAAGATTCCATAGAAGAGCCTAGTTCAGAAGAATCTTCAGAAGGAATCGAAGGACTTATCTAGAAATACGCTGGGCCAGTAAAGAAAACGAAGATTTAATGATTGAAATCTAAAAGAAATATTCCAAGAACAATTATGAAAGAAAAAATGATGTTTTCCTATATTTTAAGCTTAGTTTTTTAAAAAGAAAACTTATGTTTTTTGTATGTTCATTGCAAGCATAATAATAGTTTTTAAATAATTTTTAAGGTAAAATGTTAATCTAAACAAACACTACTATTTTTCTGGGCATGTGTAATATCCAGCTTATCAGCATCAATTAATGAATTTGACTTGTAAATAATTGAAAAACAAACAAAAAAATACTAACTTCAAATCTCAAAAATCAAAGAAACAACTAATAAATAACCAGCAAAAGCAAAATAATAAGATTATCGAGATTTAAGACGAATACACATACGCACGCAGATATCGCTTGAAGATAATCTCGAGCAATATCTCTCTCTTTCTCTCTCCTTTGGACTCTTTATATTTGTCTGGATGAATGCAGCAGCCAAGAAGACTAACGAGACAGCGATTGGTCTTCGAAAGCAAGCTATCACTCAGAGCATTCGGCTTGCTGCTAAAAAAACAGAAGATATTGCCTTGAACATCCAAGAAAAAGTCCATCTTTTCGTAAAACTATCATCGAATATCTTCTACTACCTGAGCAACTAAGAAAAACAAATTGCTATCAATGACAACCTCTTCGTGTGTCTACAGTTGGTGTATGTCTGCTAGCTGGTTTCCCTCTTAAAAAGCTTTTCCCCTCATATGATAGATTCTACAACTAGTCGTCTGTTTATGGGTCTACTCGAACAAATCAGAATCTACCCATTGCTGAGTACAATGTTCACTTCGGAATCTAACATCCCAGCATACATCCTCCTAGGTTTGTTGATACTATCGCAGCTAGGAGTTATCGCTTTATTGACTTATCTAGGACTTGCAAACACGCGTGTCGAATCCAGTCATGTGAAGAAACACAGCACATTGATACTTCTGTGCATAATATACTTGCAGATCCACAAGTGGTGGATATTGAACATTAAACTAGATCTATTGTTTTCTTTGGCATTTTGCTATGACAGCAAAGCTCAGTTTTGCTAGGATTAATTTAATTTTTCAGAATCTTCGCTTGGCGTGAATGCGGCACTTGGTTTTCTGCTATTTATTCTCACTGTCGTTGATCATGTATTAACGCTGTTATTCTGCTCATCGCCTTCGCTAACCCATACGTTTCCTTTGAAGCACACACATTCAGTCGAAGAGACTGTGGAATTCATTGTGTTAACACTGTTGAGACTGTGTTTTCATTTAAATTTCATCGTCGGAATTCTATCTTTGTTGACACTGACTGCAATTATGCTAGGGAAGTATTTTTATAGGTTTCCAGTGTACAGAGCATCTCTGAATTGGATATATCTTGCACTAACATTGACGACTGCGTTCATCGGAATTGTGTTCCTCATCAGACACCTCGAGAGAGAGTTCTCAGATGCATATATTTTGCAACTAATCGTAAGATAAAAAAATTGGATTTTTTTGAGCAAAATTCATATTATTTAACTAGTTTCTTAACTTTTGCCAATTTGATTAGCTCATCGGGTTGAGTTTCTTCCTTGGTCTTGGTTATCAGGTTCATAGACACCAAATTCAGCACGTTCACGAGTTTCGCTTTGCTTCTCACTTTAATAACTAAAATCCCTTACAAATTTGGTCACACATCTAAGAACTCATTCATTTGAAACGGACACACAAAGATGTCCCATAAAACTCAATAATTCTCATTGGAATCCTAGAAGATCACTAACGGACATGTCTTGATCTTTGCTGTCCCTGTCAGAAAGAGCATCAATCTTCGAATTTTCATGAGAACTTTTTTAATACTAACCAATCCAATGGCCTCAAATACGCATTGCTACCCAATGGCAGCAATTAAAAAGTCTAAGAAGCACAGAAAATTTATGTCAAAAGGACGATTTTACATCACCACAAAAACCCAAAGCTATAACATCTCAACGAAGATGAAGATCACAGCAAAATCAATAACAGCAGTAATATCAACAACCCTACTCTCTTATAAACTCAAGGCTTGAAAGATGATAAGCAATCATTATTGACGTTCAACAAGAGTTAGTTTACTTATAATACTTCATAAACCCAAGGGACAAATATGCTATTTAATAAACTGCAAACACACACGAATCTGAATTAAAAAAAGACAATCAAGAGCATTTTAGAGAAAAAGAAGAAACTCTTCGATGCTATCACTAAGCAAACACAAAAGGAAGATGGATTAAAAGCGAGTAATTCTCTCAATAACAACACGCCGCAGAAAAATCCACTTTTTAAATTCAAGCATGTCTCCAAAAAAGTCAACAGCAGGACGGATAAACTCATGCGAATGCACACACAGACAGTCGATACGTTACTCCATGAACATGAAGAAACAGCCCTCAAAAACAAGCGTGTGTTTTTTCCTATTCTCCTCCGAGATGACATGGAATTCGGAAAATGGATGAATACTTTTATTGAATATTACTTCGAGAATTTCCTGGATATGCTCCTCAAAACGAAGAGGTTCTCACTCGTCATGGAATACGGTGTGTCGTTCTTATACTACTAGATACTCATGATGGGTAGGAACACACAATATCTTCTTATTTTTGGGGGTCTAATAATATCTTTTTGAAACTTTAGGGAACTGCATTAAGCCGATGTACTATTCCAAGAAATGGTTCAAAGAAATACTGAACTAAACTGTGTTCTTTCGGATGATAGATTCCAACATTTAGTACCTAGTGGAGAATCAAATTAAAGGCAAAGATAAGGCATTGAAATATTCGATTCTAAGGAAGGATAATCTGGAAGCAAAGCAATTCGAGAGATTAGAGCAGTTTGTGGTGAAATAAGAACTCAAGACACTGCTAAAAGAACATGTTAGAGATATTCTACTCATGAAAATGATCTATTACTAGAATCTTATTTAAGGTAATAGGAGCAAGTTTATAAAAACAAGCCATGGTTTGTCATGATGAAAAGGAACTTTATTTGAAATAATAACAACTCAAATATTTCAATTTTCTACTATTCAGGATTTGTAATATTTTCTTGTGTTTTTCTTTTTCACTCCTAGGTTTCAATTCCTTGAACGAGCTATACACTTAAATCATAATTCTCTGCAAGGAAATCGAATCCATTCAGCTCTAACTACTTCAGAATCTCCGAATCGAAACGGAATCCCCTCACTACTTACGATTACTTGTGATAGTCAGTGTCTGGCTTCAAAACGATTAGATGCTTGGGAGATAATATGAAAAGAAACTGGAAGAAATCGCTAGGAAAGATAAATATAAAGATAAAAACACTATCTAATCTCTCACAATTCTCAAAGGAAACGTTGTCTCCATTATCGCTAGCTTTAGGACAAAAGAAGGAAGAATCCTCAAATATTCTGAAAGAACTCCCAGCTTTTTTGGGTACAATAAAGTTGAATTTGATTCGCTTTAAACCGTCAACGATATCATGCCGAATCTGATCTCTTAGAAGCACGAACTCTTCATAGATAGATTCATCGACGAAGGCACATACAGAATTCTTAGGACATACCGTGTGACTTTGGCTAGATCCAAAGAAGGGTATATTTTACCTGTGAAAGTCTACATAAATTATTTCTTTGAAATTCACAATGATTTCGTATTCTCTGGGCTGATTCTCAAGATCAGCACTCCGTCTTAGTTTATATTAGTCGATCGTGATGGGTTTGTGGAGTCTTCCACGGAAGGCTTTTTCAATTTCCTAAAAGCACTGCAGCCCTCACTAACGTTAGATTGTTTCTAGAACATTAGTTTTTTGCTATTAGTGACCGAATTCGGATAGCTATTAAAGGAAATGACTGAAAAGAATGTCAATGATCAACTCAGTAACATCAAAATCGAGATGTGGCTACCACAAGGTACACTCCTCTATCTATCTCATGATTCGTAATAGTTGTTGTTGCTGTAACAGCTTGAGCAGAATTATGTATTTTCTCTCCTTAAATTGCTAAATTATTTTTGTTTTTGTTTTTCATAGAAATCGATGCGTATTTCAATAAATTCAAAGCATCTTGGAAGAGAGACTGCAGGATCAAAACATTAGAACAAGTAATTGTAAGTACTTAATCTTAATTTGATTATGAAGCGTTTGGGTTTGATGTGGATATCAATATAACTAGAGAACACTTCAAACTTGTAAACGGAGAGAGTTTATTTATCTATGTAATCGAGGTGACTAAAATAACTCCAATATTTCTGCACGAACTCTTCGATGGCGCTCCTAAATCAAGGGTTCAACGGGCTATATTCAATAGGCTCTCGAAGAATACAATCTTCAGCTTTCATGAAGAAGATGAAGATGACTCATTTCATGGAAGCCCAGGAGGAAAGATTCTCGATAGTCGATAATCATACGCTTCACCGTATAAAGACAAACAATCCATAAAATCAAAATCGAGTCGGTTCGCAAAGAACATGCTGCAGTCTATGAAAATCGCTGATTTTCTCTCATAAGAGGATGATAACGAATCTGACGATAAAGATGGTAGTAAAGACGCCATGCACAATTCCATTTAATCAGGACATAGTCTTAAGAAAACTAAAACTACCAAAACACGAGGGAAATCTGATAGAAACCCACTAGCGAGCATATTCAAGAAAGAACACACAAAGAAAATACCTAAGTTAGCTAAAGAAAAATATGAAGATCCACTAGACATGACATAATCTAAGGAATCCTTGAAGAATAGTGGAATTTAACATCATGAAAATGCTGCTAATTCGGGTGAAGAAGAGAACATCCATGAGTTTATCCACACTGAACACAATCAAAATAATCATTCCTTTTTACTTAACAACAGTATCAGTAGCACTCAACAACCACTGAATATCTTAAGTCATACTGAGAAAAACCATGTGGATCTAGATTAAAGTGGGTCTGTAGGTTAGTCCGCAATACCGTTTTCCTAGAAAGAGTCCATTAAAAAATAATTAATTGAGTCTAATCACTCTGAGAATCTAGTCACAATTTCTGATTACTACTCATACAATAAAGGAGATCAATCTGAGAACATCTCCGATAGGTAATAGACTGATACTCATTTTGCACCTTAAACCACTGAGACTACTTGCCTTGAAGCGTAGCATTATTTAACTCTCAAAAACGAAGAGCTAGATGTTACTAATCATGAAAATCCGATGATTTAACAACTAAGTCCATCATTTACCACAGCCAATGAAATTACATTAATGGGAACGGAACAGCAAAATGACTAGATTGTGTTTCTTGACTATCAGTAATATCAACTGGATTCTTATGAAGTTTCTTAAGAATATCAACTAAGATATGCGTAAATAGGGAATTCTTAGAATACTCCGAAGTTGAGCTAGCAAATTCAAGTGCCATTATCAGTATAAATCACAGGAAATCTACAAATTGAAGCAACACATCAAACACCCAGACAAGAACATCAAGAAATATACATACCCTTAGCACTAATCAATCATAATTCAGAAATAACTTAAAGCAAAGAAAGTGATAAAATGCTCTTTTCCAGCAAACATCTTATGTCGAGTTCTGAGATTTCTAAAACCAAAAAAACTACATCGTTCGATGCATCTGCAATTCAAAACTAATAGCATAAAGACATATAAATAGCTATCCGAAGAGCTAATAGCAACGGGAAGAATCATTTAAACAAAGAGTAATAGCATTAAGTACTCTCAACATCCAAAGGCGATGACATAACTGATGAACGAAAACTAGATTCTAGCTCTTAGCAATCCAGCAGAATGAGTGTTATCTCAGGGGAGATAAAACGAATATTAAATCGTGTTGATTCTAATAAAACACCTAGGTTTATCATATTACTGTATTGGGTGTTTGTGCTTATGGTGCTATTCCTTGGGATTACATCCACAGTGTTATCGTTAGCTTCGCATACATTTGTTGATGCAGTAATCGAACAAATTACGCTAGTGAACACACTGTCCACGGAGATAGTCTTTCCGTTAGCTAGCTTCTTGTCAGCGTCTTTGCTATATAAGCTCTCCCCAAGTGTGCTGCCATGTAATATTCATTATTTTAAGATATTTTAACATGAATGTTACTTTTTCTCATTTTATAATTTGTTCTTATTAGGGAGTGTTAGTCTCGCAAGTGACACCTTCTACACTTCAATCTCCTCTACCTCATACAAAAACTACCATGACTTTATGGTCTCTTGGGTGGGAGGAGGATTACAAATAAACTCTGCTGATCCTCGGGTGTTCACATAATCCATACAAGGAATCAATTCTTTAGAATCCTTCGATTATGGATTAAAGAGCAATCTGAAAGATATGCACTTTATATTATAAAATATAAACTCCATTAACTTCTCCGATGATAGGTTCTCTTCTCTTGCGTAGACACTACCTAGTCTCACTGCTATTCTCGAGAATCTCTCTCGCGACAAATCATCGAAATCTACTGACGATCTGGACAGCTTACTAACTTTTACTCTAGTTCTTTTGATTTTCGCGATAATTTGCTTAGCTCTTTAGTTCTTGCTAATTCTGCTGCCATTTCGAAAATGCTAACGAACTATTGAAATCTACTTGAATAACACTACTCGAATCACTGAGCCTGAAGCACAAGAGTAGATTCTATGGTTAGCGTAGACTATTTAGCTGCTGAGCTTGCAGAATGAAGAATATCTCATTAAATCACTAGGACATTCGTTTGAGTTAGAGAATCTTAATGCTTCGGGGGAGATACAGAATAACAAAAATAATACAAATAAAACTAATACAGATCTTAGGATGTCGACTAGATCGAGAATATAATCATAGCTGTTGTAGCAGTAGTAGTAGAACTAACAGCTAAAAGGAACTAGCAAGTAGCTTTACAGTAATAGCAATGAATAGCGCACTAAGTATCTCATTAATAGAATTAAAGAACAAAATATGAATTTCACTGCATTTATCGCAGTGTTCTTATTATTCTTCCTCCTAGCACTTGTCAACTTCCTAATTGTAAGATCATCCTTAAGACTTCCTTTATATATATTTATCTCTTTCTAATTATTCTTTTTCTCTCTTTTCTCTAGCTATTTCTTCAGACACACAGTTTCGCTAAGAGTCTCTACACACCAATTCAGCAGCAAAATACTTTCCTGAAGAACATTTCATCTTACATCACCCTGAACTCTGATTTCACAGTGCTGTTTGTATAGGCATTACTCATCTCTGCATCAGCCAGTAGCACATTAGTTTTTGATCAAAATGTCATCTAAAATGACTTCGCAGAGAGATTACAAATAACAGAGGATTTCTTCTCAAAGACATACCTGGATATTACAATCAGCAATCCATTCACAGATACTTTCAAAACAGCTTGCAATGAATTCAATTCGGGTGATATCTGCTATTTCGGAAGCCTTGGAAATAACTAATAATATCCTACAGCAATCTGCCAAGCATAGCTGAAATCCATAATGGTCGAGGGATTCCTGTTTGTGCAGCAAGCTGCGCTAGGAATTTATAAGGTTTTTGAGGATACTATTAGTATTGTTTCCTCGAATGCCTCCAATCAAGCTGAGAAGACACAATTAGTGAATTCTTAACTTATCTTGAATGAAGCATTCACTGAGCTTGCTGGAGTGTTCCTTCAAGGTATTTCGCATAGCGTGGATACCTACAAGCAATAAAATTTTAGTTTATTCTTAGGATGCACTTCAGCAGTGCTACTGTTGTTCTCCGTATTGGGGGCTCTCTCGCTAAAGCGCATTTTCAATAATTTTAAGTACGCATAGAGATCTATTCACTTAATTCCGTACAAGCGTCTCCAGGAGGATTCTACGACGAGATATCTCCTCAAGAAGATGCTCAATCTCTGATAATTCTTTCAAT
>Ga0302271_10001761_pt1 | contig 20475 bp, 7 predicted proteins | sample III_Bog_N1_1_FD_198767 | JGI IMG/M metagenome (GOLD analysis project Ga0302271, IMG submission 198767) | Peat permafrost microbial communities from Stordalen Mire near Abisko, Sweden - III_Bog_N1_1 | ecosystem: Environmental > Terrestrial > Soil > Wetlands > Peat | place: Sweden: Abisko... | reverse complement strand
TAGTTGCTGCGAGCGGAAACTAGTTATTCTGGCTGCTGAAGGAAGCTATTAAGAAATGTGAAGGAACTCTCATCAGGAGAGATCAATTAAGGTTATTGCTGCTATGGATTGTTTTGTTGAGATTGTTACTGGTTTTATTGCTGATAATGCGGTGATAATAATGATTATCCTGGTATGGGAGGATTTCCAGGCAAAGGTTAGCCTGGTTTTCCTAAGTATTAATACAATTACTGCTGCTGTTAGTAATCAAATTGAGCGTTCCTCTACTGTACTTTTGCAATATTAATGGGGAACTTTTACTATTTAATGAGGGGTGTATTTGTATCAGATTGACTTGCTAAAGATCAAAAAATAAAAAATAATCGTCTTTTAATTCACCTTAAAAGCATAATTTATTAATAGATCATCATACCTGCCTTATAGGTAGTAGCATTGTCTTATTCGAGTTGATTCCCAGTAACTTAATTGTTAATATTGTTGTTGTTGCTGCTTGTATTCATAATAACTTACTAAAACTGTTATTATTAATTTGTATTGAATTAGGACTTTCCTTATTCTTATCCCTGCCAGTACTGCTATTACTAATTCATCTGTGGCTACTACTGTTACTATTAATCTTGTTACTACCCTCTGTAATATTACTACTACTGCTACAACTACTATGATTATCTCATTTACTACTATTACTATCCAGTTAGTTATGATACCATAGTTTGCTCTTTTTTATCTTAATCTTGAATAATAGTACTTTTTAGAGGTGAGAACGAAGAAGTTAGTCCAATCATACCTCTTGCATTTGTAGTCCTATTAACCTAGTTAGTCGTATCATCTTCTATGAACAATTAGGTATCTTTCAAGGTATTTCGAACGTTCAATTATGCAGCTGTTTGTTCTAGCAGTTATCTCTTCGCAGATCGTTCTCTCTTTCTTCGCTCTGCCTCCGATACCTCCTAACCAGAGAGTTAATCTCGCTTTCTCAGTTCTACCCCACTAGCTAGCTGTTGTGGCTAAGCTAATGCTTGTTGCTATTATTAAAAATTTCCAACATTACGTCCTTAAGCTTATGATTTGCTGAAGAAATAATTTTTCGATGGATCCTGCTCGGAATAATTAACTTTATCAGCAGCTAAGGTGGAATAAATATCCTATTATCCTTATTATAGTTGGCTCTTCCTATCATCATATCCACCTTGATTCTTATATGGGCTAATATTACTTTTGCGGTTATTCCCTGTCTACTAAGGTAATATCAAATCTTCCATGTTTTCTCCAGTTTATAACTCATCTCGGAGCATATCCAGCAATGTCCTTGCTTTCCTGGTGGCTGAGATGTTCCTTCTTTGCTAGAAATCACTCAATGCTGATGCTTTCTAAGCATTGTTCCTCTAATCAAGCCCAGAATCACCTCCTGCAATTTTCTTCTTCTTAGGCAATCGAATCATAGCTAAATTATCGTCATCACCATCACTGCCATTATCATCATCATCTCGATTAAGCCCAGGGAAGATCATTGTTGTTCTCTCTTGGGTTTTTAACCTCTCATATAGTTTTCTCTTGAGTTTTTCTTTGTAAGCATTCACAATGACTTTAGAGAATGTCTTCTGAAACTGTTCCTTCTCTTCATGTAGACTCTCCCCGCGCTGATAAACTTATGCAAAAAAATAAATCCAGTCATTTTTAAGGAAGCCTAGAGAGATTCTATCTATTAGGATGGTTTACTCCTGTTGAGATCATCAAACGGACTAGTGTCTCTGTTGGTGAAGTACTTGGCATCTTGCTCATTGAAGACTATTGATTCATCGGAGTCGATTTCAAGTAGTTTTTCAAGTTACTCATCGTTAAGATGTTCATCTAAAACTTCATCATTTTCCTATTAAACCTGCTCTTCGATCTGTCTCTTCAATACCTCTCGCTCACTCTCATACCCACTCAGTTCATCATTTCCATCAGCATTGTTGTTGTTATCTATAACGCGAGTTAAACCATCACCACCGTTTTTAGAGGATAATTCACCATCAATTGCAGCGGATGATTTCCTGGATCTCTTTCCATCAAGGAGGTCTTTCCCAATAGTTTTAGGACTACTGCTGCTTTTTGCTTGGGAGCTTTTCCTATCGCCTTAGGAGCTCTTCCTGTCGCCTTGAGAGCCTTTGCGATAGCTGCTAGTTTTGTTAGTCTTATCGTTTAGCAGTCTCATGTCTTCTTCATCGAATGCGAAGACATCCTTTTCGACGGGATTCTTCTGCAGTGACATCGATTCTTCCTTCTCATCGAAAACGTCCTCAACGAGTTACTTCACAGCTGGGAAATCTTCCTCATCGATTTATGCATTCTACGCTTCAGCTTGCCAATATATTACTTGTTCTTTGACTTCATTCAGTTAAGGATTCAGTTCTTATCTGACACGCAGAACGAACTCATCAGGTAAACCATACTCGTTGTTGCATTTCACCTCCTAGTCATCCAACTCTTGCAGCAAACAACACGCAAAGTGAAAGAAATACTAAGATATCTTTTAAATTTACCTTACAATTTCTTGATGCGTTCCTTAGCTGCTTCGTCGTCTTGAAAGATCTCCTTAATGCGGTAGTAATACCCTGGGAAGGTATATTGCTCATGGTAATTGAGCATAATGAGTTTCGCTGTTGGATAGGTCAGCTAGGTTTCCTTGGATTTCTCGAACATCTCCATTCTCTGTGCATTCATATACTAGTCAACAGCCTAAGCGAATTTGAAGTTCTTAAACAATGGCTTCATGTCGCCAAGGGAATTCTAAGATCGATTTGATTTCTTCATTTTTTCTGGTAGGTCTTTGTTTTTGATCAAGTTCTTGACGTGTATGCGAGTGTGTTTGGCTTGGCTTATCTTAGCCAAGTCTTAATTCAAAAAGATTGGAAAAAAGAATCCAAAAAGTTTAAAGAAAACGATCTCCAAAGAATTAGTAAAATCTTTCAACTTTTTTTCTTCTTCATAAAAGCACCTATTACTTAATGAATAGAATCCAGGGAATAATTAATAAGGTTAAATATCACACACATTAAGAAGGACTCTTTTTTACTTCAAAAATAATTAAAAAATCAAAAGAATAATTGATAAACTTCAAAGGCCTCCCCCATTTTTTTGTTTTTTTTTCTCCTTCATCATATTCTCTTATGTATTGCTATTTTCCTTTTTCCCTTCAGTTCATTCATAAATATTACTTCAGTTTACTAGTGGATTAGCATTTCTAAAGAATAATTTAACATAAATACACCCTTCATTGAATTAACTGGTTTGAATATGAAAAAAAAGTATTCCATTTAAATGAATATTTTTTGAGATAAATTTACAAAATTTTCTTATGATTTTTGAAAACAAAAATTGAAAAATCAAGAATGGTGGGAAAAAAATAAACAACTAATAAACTTGGGCTAAAAGAATCAGAGTGAAAGAACGAAAAAACAAAAAGAATAAAGCAAGCGTGATAATATTCAAAAGAACAAACAAATGCACAGAGAGATTTATATTCCTCTCTCTCTTGGATACACTAAATTCGTTGGGCGATTCTGTGATTAGCTTTTCAGAAAGGGAAAGATCTTTTTCGAGGAATAAAATTTAATAAAAATAGGAGACAATCGTCGGTTGAGGGAGGGCAAAGATTCTCTCTCTCCCCTCCCCTTCTTATTTTCGAAGTCGACAAGAGGAAAACTAATAAAATTAGAGATTTGATTTTTATTTTTATTTAACAAACATTCAGAAGAATCAAAATATAAAACAAACATGAGAAGTACAACTACTATCGCAACAGTCCTTGCTGCTGCTCTGGTTATGAGCCTCTGCGCAGCTCAAATAAGTATCCCTCTTCAGAAGAGAAACATCCAAACCGACGCCACTGGCTACGCTCAAGAGACATTCTACACATTTGACCTTGAAGTTTTAGGTGATAATCCTTAGAAACTCGCTTCAGTCGTTGATCTTCAGCAAGTGAATAACTTCGTCGCTGACAGCACTTGCACTAATTGCTTGAATGCTACCTCTAACAAAGAGGAGTATTTCTCATGTGGCAATTCTTGCGGTACTGAAGTTTCCGATGATCCAGCTATTAAGTTGGTCGGTGGAAAAGTCCGTGTGAATAAGCACAACACCATCAACAGAGATGTTCTTATTGGCGAGTAAAAAGTCACTCTTAAGTCACTTGTTGATGCTACATCTCTTAAGGATGGCAATTTCGTAGCCACTGAGAAGCTCTACTTAGAGTAAGTCAAAGCAGGACTTGGTTTCGGTGCTGATACCGGAAATGACGTGAATAGCTCACTTTCATAGATTTTAGCTGCTAACAATGTCTCACCCAGAGAATTCTCATTGTATTTCAACTCAGAAATGGGCAGAGTAACAAAGATAACTGCGGATTAGCATAAAGTGATTATATTTTAAAATTATTTATTTTTTGTTTGATTTAAAGCTCATCATTGGTAAATCAGAGAATTTCTTCGGTTAAGGTGGTAAAGCATTCAAAGCCATCACCGATGAGACTGACTAGACTACATCTTGGACACTCAAGGTTGGACCTACTCTCAAGGTCGGAGATTCTCCTTTGATCTCTACTCAAAGTGAAGAGACACCCAGCTCAGGTAGAAAAGAAATAATAAAATGGTTAAATTAACAAATTTACTAATAACTTTGTCATAATTAACAGAACCTGAATCTCTCTCTCAAGCCTCCCTTGACAGCACAACTAAGTTCGTCGTCGTCCCTTAGACTACCTTCGATAGACTTGACCGCACTTTGTTTTAACATAACAACTGCGCTGAAGATGCCACTCTCTCCAACATCTGTGACTGCTCCGGCACATGGGTTCCCATCGACATCAGTCTCGTTGTTGACTACACTGTGAAATCCTTAGACAACAATCTTCAGAAGTTCACTCTCGAATCAGCTAACTATCTCGAGGAAATCACATCTGGAGACAACTCAGGCAAATGCTTACTTCTCATTAAATCCAAAGAAGGTGTCACCGATTAAGATTTCACCCTTGGAACAAGCTTCCTCTCCAGATACTACGCGAACTTTAACTTAGATGAGGAGACCATCACATTGTCTGAATCCAAGGGAATCGTACCTAACGCACTTCACATTGACAATAACTACAGACTTCCATTTATCATTGCTGGCAGTATTCTAGCACTTGTACTTGTTGGTGGACTCTTGTGGATTCTCAAGTCTACTAAAGCACCTTCCGATGCAGATGTCCTCAACGCAAGCCATCTTGGTAAGTCTAGAGTTTAACCCACACCTGCTACGACTATTAGCTATCTCGTGAGATCACCCAGATAAATTGAATCACTCTAATAGATTTCATAGTACGTTAAGGTGCAAGGACCAGGTGGTTCTCCTATCCACGCAAGGGTTATCAACTCACCTCAACGCAATCTCATCTACTCACAAGCATAACCTTAAATCCAGCAATACTATCAATAGTGAAGAAGAACGCTGAGGAGAAATTAAGATGCAGTAGTTCATGTGAAGACGCATTTTGAGAGGGATAGAAAAAACTGAGTAAAAGGGTTAAAGACATGTTAAACCCATTTCAAGAGCAGCCTTCTCATAGAGGATATATATGATCCCTCCTTTCTTTAATAATTATATGCGTGGGGGAGTATGTGTCTGTGTATGTGTGTCTGTTTGTTTTTATGACTACTCGTATCTTAAATCAAAAAGGTATTTAATTTATTAATAAAATAAAAAAGTTTTGTAATTATGTTTATCTAAGTATTTCTTCTCTTTCTTTCAAAACTTAAAACCTTCTTATTCTCTATGTACCAGACATAAGATATGAGAGAGCGCACACTACTCTTAGCCCCCCTAGAGTATTCTATTAAACTCATTTGAATCAAAGATACAAAAAAAGGATTCAATTTTTCTTAAAAATTATATTATTATTTGGATCTTTTCCAAAAAATATTAGATAATTATTCCAAATTAATTTATCATAAAAAAGATATATTCGAATCACCTATGCAAGAAGAGATCAACTACAGCAAAAAACAGCTCATCACGAGCATTGCTGTCCTAGTAGCATCGTTGCTAGTCATTCTAGTTGTAGCTGCTGTTACATCGATCATCTGGATTCCAGCTTTGATTATCTGTGCGCCTTTCCTGGTTATTTTAGCATTGCTTATCAAGTTCACACAGGTATGCCATGAATACTTCTTTTTTTGGTATACTGTTTCTTAATATTTCTGCTTTTCTTTTTCATAATAGGTTGGTAAGCCATTCTAGCAGATTTACTACAATCTCTACGATTGGCTGTTCTACAAATCTGAGAGACCTCGTAAGTTCTTATGGAGTTTCATCTACAACACTATGTGCATGATGTATCCTTAAACCTAATGGAAAGCAATGAACTATGGGTATTCAGTACTCAGTGATCAAGGCAGTCTTATCAAGAATCTTAAGCCAGAAGACGAAGAGGAGCGATTCTGCTTGTAACTCTATCACTACGTTGCGACATGTAACAACAACAAAAGAGAGAGAGAGAGAGAGAATTATGAAGATTTTGCTCCCAATAATTCAGAATATCTGTTTTTTATCTTTTCTTTTTGCCTTTTAGAGTTCAATTCTGTGAAGAATCTATAAGGTTTGAAGATCTTGGAGGTTGGTAGTGGCCGTGGTGGTGGTCTCAGCTACATTTCGAACTACTTATCCCCAGTCAATTGCATTGGCGTTGATTTCTCTGAGAACCAAGTTAGATTCTGCAAGAGTCACTATGCCGCAAATGAAAAGATCTAATTCTTCTAAGGTGACAGTGAGCATCTTGATTTAATCCCCGAAGTCGAAGCAAACTAGTTTGATGTAGTAGTCAATGTCGAAAGCAGTCATTGCTATGGAAGCTTTGAGGCATTTGTGAACTAAGTCAACAGAGCACTTAAACCTGGTGGTGTGTTCTGCTTTACAGACTTTAGGACCCTCCAAGAAGCTAATGAGCTGAAAGCATATCTTGAAGGACTTCCATTCTTCGTAACATAAATAAAAACAGAGATTTTGATGATATTTATCATAATGGTTATCTAACTTAAACTATTTAAAGACTGTGACGAAATATGAAGACATCACGATCAATGTGATTCAGAGTCTCAAGCAAGATGAGAAAAGACGTAGTAGTCTCATCGAAGGCAATGTCTCCAAGAGTAAACAACATACATAATCTCATTTTAGTAGCATCTCTATATTTATTATTATTGTATTACATAGTGCTCAAGCCGTTCTTCAGGAAATTCAGTGGGCTGCAAGGTACACGAATTTACGAGGAATTCCAAGAGAAAAAGACACTCTATGTGGCATATATCCTCCAAAAGAAATGAGAGAGAAACAATGTTAATTTGTTGTGAGATTTGTAAATCCATGTTGTATATTAATGGTGTCAATAGATGAGAAGAGAGACATAGAATTAAAACAAGCAATAGTTGGCAGTTTAATGGGTTTTAGGGAGGTTAGAGTAAGCATTATGAGTATGTGTGCATGTTGGTACAAGAATTGTTGACTAAAAAATCAAGATAAACATAAATATTTACATTACGTAGGAAGAGATAGAATATGATCCTAGCGAATAGCTGATTTGTTGACAGATTCAATTCTTCATATTCTCTTTGAAGACTGTTATTATTTATTGTTAATTACTATTCTAACTGCTATGATTTACTAAATTAGATGGCGAACTAAGCTACATAGCGTTTATATCATCTAAATCTTGTTCTAATCCATCCTGCGAAGCAATTGTGTCCAGTACAATCACTGGATCAAGTTAATCGCTGATTCCACTGTCCTTTGAAACAATGATGGGAATTCCTCTGCGTTCAAGCTAAGAATTTACAGGAGCAATTTGAGAGGCTGATGATGAAGTTGCTTGATAGCTGAGTGTATTTTGAATAGTTCTGCTATTATTTGGTGAGTCTTATTAGGTCTTTAAGCTAAATGAAGACGTTAATTTGCTTGATCGACTTGGCTTATCCTCTCCTTCTCCGAATTTAGCTGTTAAACGTGATCCAGTTGTTCCAGATAGGTTCGATTTATTGGATGAGTAAAATACTCGTTTAGGATTGTGAGACTATTATGTCATGAATATATTCGCTTATTGCTAATCGTTGAGACTGTCATTATTATCCTTTTTGTAGTTAGGAATGATTTAATACTACTTTTATTATGCTACTGCATTATGGTAAGAGTACGAAGGACTGTATCTAGTCAGACTTCGCGTATTCTTGAAATCATAATCATTTGAATGATCTGATTTCTACCAAGGCATAGCTTAAGCTGTCGTTGCCGCTGCTGCTGCTGAAACTGACCTAGGAGGAGTGTATTTATCAGTTAAAATAGCTTATTGTTATTCTCCAACAAATTCTTTATCCTTTTATTCGTTTAATCTTTTATTATATCCTCCCTATTACCCTTGAGCTACCCCCTTTTCTCCTGGAACGATGTTCTCATAACTCTCATCTACTTCTTCTGTCTTCTTTTGATCCTAAATCATTTCATCTCTCTCCTCCAGATTATGCTATGAAAAGCCTTAAAAAATATTACTTTTAACCTAGAATGGACTAATCCCAGGTACATTGCTGTTATTATTAGAATGATCAATCTATTAAGATGCTTAGTAAAGGTTATTCGTATCCTAATTTATCTTGTCTTTGTCCTTGCCATTCTCATTTTAATTCTCTGCATATTCTAAGATCACAGTATTTTTACTCTTCTTGGTGAGAGATTTCAAATTGCCATGGATATCCTCCTCTGACAATCGATCTCTTGTGATATTCATATTGCTACTCTAACTAGCTTAGCTTTGTAGATCTGCTTCTAACACTCTACGCATCGCTTCTAGGATGTCTTCTTAGTTCTAGATACCTTAAGGTTAGATTATGTTATTAGATGTAATTTTACTATCTGAATTCTTAGCAGAGCCAGTTTAATTATCATTTTGATGACTAACAAGAGGTACATGAGTATTTCTGGCATTAGGGCTAGACGAATATGCTAAAGGCACATCTGAGAGTGATTTAGGATGTCGTTCATTCTTCTTGTTTTCAATCTTTATCTAGCTAGTATTTTTATTGTTTTAAATCTCCAACTCACCATCATCATTGGCATTATTACTACCAATAACCAAAGCTGTTTTGATAGTATTATTCCAATTCGTTTTATTCTTATCATCAATCTATATATTTTCCAAATGTTTTCTCTCCGTATTTGACTTTTGCAATTGAATATCTTTAAATGCTCTATCTGATAAATTCCCAGTTGAATGTGTTGCTACCATACGAGTCCCAATTGTCTATTATTCTCCCCTTGTTTCTTAGCCTTCAACTGTTCGATTTAAAGTTGTATCACTAAGTCTATTCTACTTTTATTACAATTACTTTTATTGCGATGACAATATTGGACTCAATAGACTGCCTTTACGAGTGAATAACTGATGATTTATATTATTATTACTGTTACCTATCCCTCCACTTTATCCAATTCCTTGGTAGTTCTTGCTGAGAATCCTCGTCATACTGAGACTATCAGATCTGTAGGATTTCTATGAGTTTGTCCTAGCGCATTTCCCATCATATGAGCTACCTTCCCCTGTGAGCTAGCCGTTGTTCATGATCGCTAGGATATTATCCTCAATTGCTTGTTTTCTTTGAAGTTTCAGATTTTCATCGAGGAGGTCTTCGTTAGGAGATGACATCATAGCTGGATTAGGTTATCTTGAACTGTTTGATTCTTAGATTTAAAAGCTAGCCTTGCCATTGCTGTGCTATATTTTCTGTCTTTCGCCACTAGAGTCACTGCTGGATTTGATTGTCTACAAGTTGTTCGTGTTGTCCTATTCTGTGTAGGTAAACCCAATCATCGCTGCGTTGCTAGGCTGAAGGAAAAGAGAGAGAAAAAAAGATGAAAATAATCCAAGGAAATTAATGAAAAATTTGTTTAAGCATGTAATCAATGAATAAAACATAATTTTGGCTACATTATGCTAGTTCCTAGTTATGGATGTGCTCTTCTTATAGGGCTCATCGATGGAGATGGATTTTCGCAGCATCATTGTGATCTTCTACTAGATTGCTTTAGTGTCACTCTTTTCAAACCAAGAAAGCATTGTACTTAACCTTATCTCTCTGGTAATTTTGATCTTACTTTGATTCCTAGTTACTGCTATTGCTGCTGCTAAGGTTCAGGTGTGAACTAGCTGTGATTATTCATGAGATTTGCTTCTGAAATTGGTAAATATGATTCCTACTGCACGTAGTCCTTCTGCTTTACATTCACTATCGATATGTAAGACAACATACTGGCTTGTCCATACTTCACACTCTTATCCACTCCCAGAGCTGCAAAACAAATATGAAAGAAAAACTACGAATAAATGAATATGATCTACTAGTGTTGAGCTTGGACATATCGTAGTTCCTAGTTGCGTTGAGTTTCCTTAAAGAGGAAGTCTTATGCTCTATGCTTTACGTTAACTGCCTCGTGAACTCTTTACCAGATTTTCGACCGGCTTTCAATAGATCAAATTTTAACACAATTTCACATCAACAAAGCAACATTACAACCCCCTCTTCTTTTCATCATATTACATACATGCTAAGTATTTGGAGTTGAGTATCTCACGGAGAGATTTTCGTTATTCTGGTTTGATAGCACACATGGTAGCGATGAACTCATTGATTTCAGTAGAAAACGAGAATTCCATTTTAATGTTGCCAATTTTCTTCTTCAATTCTGACACTGTAAGGTTGGGATACTTCATCAAGAAAGGTATCGCACCACATATCATCTAAAGAATAAAGAAAACAAGGGTAATGAGATGATTTATTGATGTGATTATCAAGATAACCACAATCACTCAAGGCTAATAATTATTATTTTTGAAAATACTTCAATGAAGATGATTCCAATGCTCCATATGTCCGATTGCACCATGAGCTTTTCGTAGATCAGTAGCTCGGGAGCACTGTAGAGACTCAGGAGGTTCTTCTTGTTTCGAAAGAGATTCACATCAGTGAGTTTCAACTCGTCTTTCCCAACTAAGATATTGTTGGGTTTAAGATTGCTGAAAATATAAACACGCAAAGAGAGGAGGTTAGGATCTTAGATATAGGAGGAACAAATACAAAAAAGTTGTTTCTTGTGATTTCCTTGCACATTGTTTGTTTGTTTACCCGTGGATGATTTTATTCTAATGCAGAACATCAACAGCTTGAAGTATCTTCGTTATCCACAGTTTCGCTTCTTTTTCTGAGAACGGTGTATCTAAAAACAGCGCTAACGACCCTCCTTTCTCGTGGCTATGCAGAACGCTCAATCCTAGTGATTAAAGCAGAGGAGTTAGTCACATATCAGATGAATTTGATGATTTTTCTATTGATTTGTTACTTCCATCTTCGTCAATATTGATAGCTTTGAGTTTGCACAACGCAGAAGTAGTTTTCTAAAGTCTCCACAGTGCTAGAGCCTTTTCTCTGTCTAAATCTAGCTCTCTCGCGAATTGAGGAGAGTACTAAAAGCGTGTTAATAAGCGAAAACAATATTCCTTGCTTACTTGTTTCACGAGGTATGTTTGCCCATTGAATTAATCGAGTGCCATGATGTTCTTGCGTGGTAGATCTTCTTCTCCTGGTTTGTTCTCGTACACAATCCCAGGAGGGTTAAATAATTACTAATCATCTTCAGTATCATCTTCTTCTTCTTCTTACTATTTCTTCTTATCTTCATCTTCTTAGCCACAAGTATCTCTTCTTTCATCCTCTCCCTCATCGTCATCTCCATCTTCTTCTGCTTCCTCTTCATCTGCCAGATAACTCTTCTACACACCATCTTCTTCATTATCTTGCGTTTAATCTAAGCACTTTCTTGTATTAAAATTCGTTTAGATCTGCATATGATGCTTAAACTAATTCGTTGCTCCTCTGTTTGCTTTTCTTCTCCTCGCAGCGAGATTATTCTTCAACTTCACTATCACTTTGCTTTCTTCATCGCTTTCCTCATCAACTTTGTCAGAAAAACACACACAAATATCAACCAATCTACCAATGGAATAACTATCTATCTCTCCTTTCTACTTGTAGTTCTAATTTGATTACATTCTCTGATAGGTGTAGTGTCATCTTGCAGTAAGATTGCGAGATTCTAATGCTTTTCAAAGATTTCGCGTAGGTAAGTAGTGTCTCCAATGGATTTCACTGCTAACAATGGTTTTCTCTCTGTGTTTGAATCGTGTCTTGATGTGGTTGTAACAGTTTCGACATTCAAAAACATGGATTTATTGGTTCTTTAATATTAAGCAGTGATCTCCTCAAGGTTCTCTTCTGTAGATTTCCATGTAAAAAAGTCATTAATTGATACAATAATCATCCTCTTAATCTTTAAATCTTACAGCGATGAGGAATATCCAAGGAAGGATGCTAGGTTCTGATTGGAAACTCAGGGCTTTTAATTCTGGGCGATATCTCTCTCTGTGGGAATTACATGATGTTTAGATGTTACAGCTTAGGTTATTACTGCACATCTTCATTTTGGTACTTGCTTTGTGTGTGCTAATAGTAGCTGGGTTTGTTTCCCATTTGTAATAGTTCGAATTTAGCGCAAAATCATAGAAACTGATTACAAATCAGAAACAATAACACATAACCCAATTGAATGTTTTAAATAATAATAATCTTTTCAGTGTATCTTTTGCTTCAATTGGTATAAAGAAGTAAGAGAACATTATGGAGATACAGATGCTCTTGTGTGTGTGCTACTTCTCTCAACAATAAAAAATTACATGGATAGCTTACTGAAATGAAGGTATTTTAACATTTAAAACTGTCAAGATTGGCTATTTCAGGATTATAGGCACAGTGCAAATATGAACAAAAATAAACCTGTTTGGTCTGTTTGGAAAATAGTCTAAGAATAGCCAAGTAATTGATTACTCTTCAATTCCATCACATAGAGGACAAAAATACTCTGAAAAACAAAGGATTCATCTATTCTTGCATTAAGTGCATATGCCCATTTGAGCTTTTTGCCAGGTATCCAAATCGGCAAAGTGCATCTCAAGTCTTTCTGTTTTGTCCTGAAATCATTTATCTTTTACTTTTCTGATGACTTTTTTGCAGTTTTTATTAATGGAATTAGGACAACCTTTATGGCGAGGCAAGCAAGATTTGGTAGATTCGTCAGGATAAGTTCCTGTCGGACATTTCTCAACACATTTATTTCTTAATAAATAAGTGAGGAATTAGCATTTTAAACATTATGTACTTGAAGGACCTGAACATTTAGAGCAAGAAAAATCACAAAGTTTGCATAAGCCATTTTCAGGATAGTAGCCATTTGGGCAAGTTTTCCGACAAACCTGAATTTCAAAAGAAAAAAAAATGGAGAAATTCTTTGTATTATTGGCTTAAGTAATTCTTTAACAAACCTCCTTTGTTCTCTTATTTTATCCATATTGGCAAATTTTCCTGGTGAACAAGCTGAGACACATTTACCATTTTAAGAATAACCACTGCAAGCAAGTGAGCAATCATCTAATGTTCTCCCTGGATTGCACATGCACATTTCACGTATGCAGATGCCATGATAAGAGCAAAAGTTCTAGCAATTCCTATTGCCACAGATTTTTTGAAAATTTGCAGGGCACTTAATTTTCCCAATAATTTAGTTACCAAAGAGCACTCTTTTAACTTTTCCTTTATCAGCTAAAGTGCATACGAAAGAAAATCCAACCAGGTACCTTGATGTAATAGTAATAACAGTGTTATCTTTAGAACACTAATACTGATGACATCTCTCTTTAAAACGAATATTCATCTAATTGATATAACCAGGATGAACAATATTAGACTCAAAGCACTTGGTGTTAATAGAGTGATCGTTTAGGAGGCTCTTCATATGTTTTTGGTCATAGATTTTTGTATTGATAGGATTGTTACAAAGATTTTTAAAAAAAGAATTAATTATGTAGCAATTATCACTGTGCTCGGTTATTAAAGCTTTCCCCCAAAGGTAAATCAGCAGAGTACTGGCTTTAAAAAATATTTATTTAAGTGAATGGGTTACTGGAATCATATTATTCTCATCTTTTTCAAAGATAATTTAATAATTTCAATAAATAGTACAGATTTTGCTTCTCAAACTATTTATGGGACCAGAATAATCTTTCAAAGTAAATAATTATTTAGAATTGAATAGGATAAAGTTAGATAGTGAAATTATTGTTTTTTTTATGGATTTTTTATTATTTTGTGAGTAAGGGGTAGATCATTTTTTCACTTATTGAAAGGTTAAAAAACTAAAATAGGGAGAATTTTATCAATTAAAATTATGTTTTGAAATATTCTTGCAAGAATATTTCACCTGCATTGTCTTGGTTTTAATATGCTTTTTCTGAGCCTAAAGTAAAGATGCAGTATTTCCATTAAAAAAGGGCTAAATACCTGTGAAAGTCGAAATGAATCGTTATCACCTTAATAATGAACAAAGAATTGATGGACAAGAAACAAAAAGTCCAAAATAAAAACCTTCATAGATCTATGACTGACACTCTAAGCTATCTGCGATAGAGCTCTTAAACCAGATAAGGTAATGATTTTAGGTGACTATGGTTGAAAAAGATTACCAAAAGTGTCTGTGAGATTTTTTTTTAGTTTTTTAAGAAAAACAATTTAATAAGTCTCACACACACAATAATCAGAAGAGATTGATTACATACAATTGAGGTATCTGCATGTATTTTCCAGCTTACTCTGCTAGGGATAGCAGAGAAGAGTAGTCTATAAAAATAGATAAATATCATGGGAAATAATGCTTATTTTTTCTAAATAAAGAAACCTTAATCTCAATATTGAGTTTTAGATAAAGATGTTGTAATTGATCATTTAAAAACAAAGAGAAAAAAGCATGATTTAGAACTTGATTTGATTTCATAATTGTATTTCATACAAGCAATTAATTAGTTATCATTTCTTTATGCTAAATACTATCAAAATTAGATACCAACCAAATCAGCATAACTTCAACACCCATCGTATAAATTATTATTAAAATAGACGATTTTTTTTATCCTTTTTTAAAGCATTTTCAACATCTTAAGGAAATACTTCACATTTCTGCACCCATATTAAATATCCAATTATTTGAATTGCAGGTAAATAAAATAGTAAAAGTTAGAAGACTAAGTAAATTGCTAACATTTAGAGAGAAATTATTTAAATAGTATTATTTTTTAAATAATTAATTTAGTCCTTTTTGTTTAGTAGCAGTTTTATTATTATTCTTGAGTAGTATTATCAATCTTTATGTCGATACTTGTCTGCTAATGCTACTGCTTTCACGTGTGAAAAGATTAATAGAAATACTCTTGATATTCCTTACAAAGAATCTACTCTTAGATAATCAATGATTGGTCAGTTAATTCTTCTATGTTTGAGAGTGTTGTGCCTGTTTTTCAATTAATTGCTAGCTCCCAACAAGAATTCAGCTTATTACAAGGATTTTCAAATAGTGAGGGCAATAGAACTAACAATTATCATCTCGAGATTACCATAAGCTTCTACAAAACCTAAGCAAATGGAATGCTTTTTGTAGTAATACAAGATTAATAAAATAGACTTGTTGTTGTCTTTGATAGCCAAATAATTAAGTTCTTAATGAAAAACAGTATTATTCTCTCTCGCAGTTTGACAACAGTTTGTACAGAGATCGCATTGAATTTAATCAAACTTTTTGATTCAAAGTTAAAACAATGTAAATAGTTCTTTTGATAATTATGTGGTGCTTGAATCGAATAAAAGAATCAAATCGGATTTTAAATAGGAGAGAATAGATTACTCAATGTGTAACATAAAATATCACAGATTGTTATCAATAGCATGTGCGCGAGTAGATACATTACTCACATAATGTTATTGAATTCGCTTACAGTCTCCAATTTTGTTATCGTCATCTTAGTCTGCTCCTTTAACCCCCAGAGAATGAACCTGTAAGGAGTGTCAGGTTCAATCCATTTTGGGTCGTCGATCTAGACAACTGACTCATAGTTAGGCAGTGAGCCGACTTTGAGGATCTATCTTTCGATATTGATCCTCATTTCAAGGCTTCTTCTTTCTAGAGATTTGTCATTAGTCCATATGGCCTTTCCCTTCATTAAAGTGTTGAGATGACCTGCACCTGCTTCTTACTCAGAGTAAATCAGATATCTATATGGATAGTCAGTAGTATCTTTCTCAGAGTCAGGAAGCAAACCAAACTTAAAGAACTAATATTATCCTTTGGTTTACTCAAGCTTTACATGCACGATGTAGTTAGTTTAAGGATTCAAGAAAAAATCCAAGTAGCAAAAACCATCACAATAACCCTGAGTATCGTTAAAGAATTCAAGATCTTGCTTATTGTTTTTTGTTACTGACAGTTTTTTAGAGTAATCATAATTTCCTAATACAAGGTTGGTTCTCGGCAATAAATCTGTGGGTTTGAAGGGTTGCAATAATTGTTTCTGTTTGGTTGTTGTTGAAAATAACAGAACGGTTAATAATCTGTTTCAACATAGAGTAAAATTATCCTCAAGATCTTCATTAATTCCTGAAATACTTCCCTCATTAAAACTTCCACTCAAGAGCAAGGGGATTCTTCAGAAGAAGAAAGAATATCTTCATATTGAAGGTATCGTAGCATAAATAATTTAAACAGAGAGAATCATTGGTCATGATGAATAATAGCCCTTGGAGGGATTAATTCATTCAGAATGTTGTAAATAGCATTTTGAGAAAGTTTAAAATCCTTTTATTTACTATTACACTAAATCTTAAGATAATATTTCTCAAGAGTTATATAAAAAACAAGAATAACCCATTAAAGGTGCATGCCTGGGGATGCTTCTCCTTCAAAGAGCCACTTAAATTAATTTAAATGGAAGATAATCTTAATTCTGATAGGTATTTAAATATCTAAATAATTTTTTGAAGAAACTGAATTACCTGATAATTTTATCTTTTAGTAAGAAACGCTAGTATCCATAAAGCTGCTCTTGTTGATTTTTATTTTGAAGAAAATGAGATAGAGGTTCTAAAATGGCCCTCTATATTACCCATAGAAAATGTATAAAAGATGAATTGAAAGTTTTATAAAATCAAATAAATAATTAGGAGGAATTTGTTTTAGGCAGCAAGTGAAATATTTTACAATTTTGAGATTGTTAAATAAACTATCACTAATTCAAATAATCCTAAAAGAAAAAGATGTAAAATGTAATATAGGGTGTTGCAAAAAATTTTTCGCTACTTCCCTTTGAATTTAAGCTGATATTTATATTTCTTTTTTAAAACCATCCAATTGTATTTGCTAGCATCCCTTTTTAATATGCGCTGCTAATTAGTTTGTTAAATAATAAATCTATTATTTAGTATCTATCCCTAAAGTTTCATCTAGACACTTAAGAAATTCAAGCTTGGCTGATTATTATTTTGAGCAGTTATTTTATTTACATTATTAGCCAGTTGGTTGCTGAATGGTTGAGACTATTTCTTTTCATTGTCATTTTTATCGCAGAAATTGAACAAGCTTTCTTCCTCCATCTAAAAAAGTTAATAAAGTCTAAGAAATCATAAAATTAAAAAATTGTAATACTTTGTCTGTTTGGTCAGAGATTTGGTTTGAAAGATTTCTATTTTAGTCTTGCAATTGTCTAATAAGTTACCTCTGCTCTTGTAAAGTTTTCTAATCTTCCCTCATCTAAGCGCTACAATCATTCAGTTGCACTTGGAGTTGATCCACCTCTTATTGTTTCCTCAAAAGCTCATCTCTGGATTAGTTACTCTATCAATTGAGGAAGAAGAAAGGAATTACTATCTTAAAAGTTGTAAATCAAAATCTGAACATTTTAAAAGTACCTCTTTTACTTCGTAATTAGGTCTGGGAGGATGTTTCTCAAAAAAGTTTATCTCTTTGAGAAGAGAACTAATTTTGCCACTAGTTTTGTGGGGTTGATCAGTCGAGAATTAATTTTTCATAGTCTGGAATTCATCATAGATCAATTTAATTTCCCGGGTGTTCTTCTCAGAATTCTTAATGTGTTCATTAATAAATTCCACTAATTGTGCATCATTATTATCTTGATAGAGAATCAGCTTTAAGTTATCAATGGAGACAATTTGCTTCCAGCAGGCAAGGTACCGTTGTTAGATATCTTCAAACTATGCCAGTTTTAGATTTTAGGTTTATTTGCTTTTTTCAATCTAAACTTGGATCTAATTAGTGAATTCTGCAAAGAAAGCGTTGATTTATTATTATTCAGAATTCAGTATGTCAGAATTTGATTGCAGCGCTTAGTGAAACTGGAGCTGAGGGTCATTAAGGACAGGATACGTGAATAAATCACTGTCCCATGATGCTAAAAGTACATCCTTAATCTGAAAGTAATTATTGGACGGGATAATATCCTATTCTACACAACTGATGCAAATTCTTGCATTTTTGACATTAGCTTTTAGATGCAGTAGATCGGCATTATTGAGAGGGTGTCTTGTACATTTTTGTGAAAGAACCTTTTTGATTTCTGCATTCGGTTTTAGCAAAGGTTTGCTTGGATTTATATCTTCCATTTCTTGTATCTAGCTTCGTTTGTAGAGGTTGAGTTTTCTCAAAGTTTTATCAATTTAATATTTATCTTTGTTAGAATCTGCTTGATCTTTCCCGCCTAAAGATCAAAATCATTAATAAGAATACAATAATTGCAATTATTCAATTATCTGCAAACATTCGATTATTTAGTTCCTTTTTTGTGTAGTTGCTGCTTCATTTATATTTTCCTTCAGTAGAATTATCATTCACTGTAATCGTTGTCTGTTAATACTGCTGCTGTCGCTTGTGTAATCGATTAATGGAAGTATTCATTCTTCTCCTGAGAAGGAATCTACTCTCTCTCTTTCTATCAATGCTAGTCAGTTAATTCTTCTATGTTTGAGGGTATTGGGTGCAAGCATCTCAATTAATCACTTGTCTTCAACAATTCTGCTTGTTTCAAGCATCTTCTAATAGTGTGGGCAAAGAGAACTAATAATTATCATCTCGAGATCTCCTTTAGCTTCTACAAAACCAAAGCAAATGGAATGTTATTTGTAGTAATGCAAGATTAATAAAATAGACTTGTTGCTGTCTTTGATTGCCAAACGGATTAAGTTTTTAATGAAAAGCAGTATTACAACTCGTTCACAGTTTGTACAACAGTTGATAGCTGCAATCGCATTGCTTTTGATGTTCAATAATAGTTAAAAATAAAGTAAATAGTTCTTTTGATAATTCAACTTTGTTTATCTCCTTCCCATAACCAAATAAACTAATCAAATGAGGGTTTAAATAGGAGAGAATAGATTACTCAATGTGTGTCATAAAATATCACTGATTGTTAAACAATAATAGCATGTGCGCGAGTAGATTCATTGACTCACATAAGGTTATCGAAATCGCTTACAGTCTCCAACTTTGTTATCGTCATCTTATTCTGATCCTACAACCCCCAAAGAAAGAACCTGTAAGAAGTGGCAGGTTCAATCAGATTTGGGTCGTCGATTGTCACAACTGACTCATAGTTAGGAAGTGAGCCGACTCTGAGGATCTATCTTTCGATATTTATCCTCATTTCAAGGCTTCTTCTTTCTAGAGAATAGTCATCAGTTCTTACGTCCTTTCCCTTCAGTACAGTGTTGAGATAACCGCCACCTTTTTACTCAGAGTACAATAGCTATCCATAGAATCCCCCAGTAGTAGCAGAAGAATCAGGAAGCAAACCAAACCAAAAGTCCTTACTTTATCCTTTTGTTTACTGAAGTTCAACATGCACGACGTAGTTAGTTGATCGGTCCAGAATAAAGTCACAGTAGGACAAACCACGATAATCACTCTGAGTATTGTTGTAGAATTCTAGCTCTTGCTTGTTGTTCTTAGATACTGACCACTTTTTAGAGCCGTCCCAATTTGATAAGATAAGGTTGGTTCCCGGTAACAAATTCGCAAGTTTGGCTGACTGCAATTGTTTCTGTTTGATTGTTAAAAATAAAAGAACGTTGAATAATCTGCTTCATTTTAAAGTGAAAATTATTCTCTAAATCCTCATTAATTGGTGAAATACTTCCCTCATTAAGACTTTCATGCAAAAGGAAGGGTATTTCTCAGAAGAAAAAGAATAATTTCTGAAAGGTTAAGTTGCATAAATAGTCTGAAAGAGAATCATTCGTGATGATGAATTTACAGCTCTTGGGGGGAATAATTCATTCACATTAGTGAAATAAAGAAATGAGTGTAAATGACCATATTTTGAGGAAGTTTATTAAAGTATTATTTACTTCCCTTTACATTTAAATATTTATTTTTGTAAAATCTGCTAAAGTATTTGCTTGCATTCAAGTTTAGGTTTGGGTTTTTGGTTGCTTTATTCAACAAAAATATCTCTTTTTTATTATTTTCCCAACA
>Ga0302271_10001760_pt1 | contig 20486 bp, 21 predicted proteins | sample III_Bog_N1_1_FD_198767 | JGI IMG/M metagenome (GOLD analysis project Ga0302271, IMG submission 198767) | Peat permafrost microbial communities from Stordalen Mire near Abisko, Sweden - III_Bog_N1_1 | ecosystem: Environmental > Terrestrial > Soil > Wetlands > Peat | place: Sweden: Abisko... | reverse complement strand
GAAGAAGGAGATAGTATACTAAGTCAAAAAGGAATAGAACAATTTGAAAAGAAATGTTTAGAATATCAAAATAGGTTAGAGACAACAGGATTTACATATGATTTTCAAGGTGGCTTGAGTTGGGAGTAGACAAGTGTTTAAAAGATGTCTTTCATTGGAATATGTATATCTTGTACAATATTAGATAATAATATTAATGAGGTGGTGTATTTATGGACGATGATAGTGTACATATTACTTATAAGTCAAAGAGATTTAAACTATGCAAAGTTGAATATTGTGGAAATTTTACATTTGGATTAGGATACTGTAAGCATCATTATTATAAATTTAAAAGGTATGATAATCCATTATATGAAAAAGATAAGGCAGAAATAAGATTTTGTCAAGTAGAAGGGTGCAATAATATTCATGTAGCAAAGGGATATTGCGCTAAACATTATTCTAAATTTAAAAGACAACAAGCTAAAATGAGTGAATAAGAGTGAATATAACTAATAAAAATTAAAAGGAGTAAATTTAATACTATATTATATGATATAGAAATTGGAGATATTCTTTAAACTACAAAACATATTAGAATAATACTTGCATTATAAATTTAGATATGATATAGTATTATTTGTAGGGCAGTAGAAAACAGTTTAAAAGAAACTACATAATATATTAGAATAACAGTTGACATTGAAATGAAAATAGTATATAGTATTACTTGTAGGATATATAAATGCCTTACAAACTAAATAACAAGTTAAAATAATAATAAAGATGTGAAGGAGAAATGCAAAAATGAGTAAAGAAGTTAAAGTATTAGAATCAAAAGAGGAACTAGGAATATTTAGAAAAGAGCTAATCAAGAAAGGCTATACCGAAGCAAATCTATCTTATAAAGCAGGACAATATGTACTTACATACTTAACTGGACAAGTTGATAAATTTGGTTTAATGGAATCTGGATTTATTAAGGAATCAAAAGAATACAAAGAATTTAAAAAGAAGAATAAGTTCTTTAGTAAAGTTGCTTAGGATAATGGCTGATTAGTTTCAGCCTAGTATTTAAATTCAAGTGAGGTGAAATAAGTCATGTGTAAAGTAAAAGAAGAATCAGAACTTACTAGTAGAGAATATGAAGGTTACATATGGAGTGGAAAAGTTAATAGGATAAGTGATGATTATAGTTTTGAAGAATATAATGATGGTGAATAGGAAGCTAATAATAAATTGGAAGATTTAATGATAAAGAAAAGTATTTTTAAAGAAAAACAAGTTAAGGGTATTTATTATATAGGACGACGTAATTACTATGATAATAATCTAAATATTTATTTAAAAGAAACAGATGAAACAGAAGAAGAATATAAATATGAATGCAATCTTGGTATGCCATTACTAAATAAAAATGATTTATTTTACATAGAAGAAGATGATAAAACGGTTGTAATATCTCAAGCTATAAGAACATCAAAAGATGGAGTATTATACATATGCAAAAATAACATTATAGAAGATAAAGAACAATATAATTTAATTAAAATTGAAATGGACAAGGAAATTGAAAACAGAAAAAATGTTGAAATTATAAAACAAGAAAATGAAGTAACAGGAATCAGAAAATTTATTAAAAAGTTGTTTAAATTATAAAGTGAGGTGATGATATAAATGAGTAATAATAGTAGTAATTCTTCAAGTAAGGGATTAGGTTTAACTAGTATATTAACAATAATATTTGTAATAGCTAAAATATTAGGATACATAAATTGGTCATGGTGGTTAGTATTTTCACCAACATTAATAGTTATAGCATTTGTAATTTTGCTTGTAATATTAGGAATGATAGCTAATAGTTAAGAAAATAAAAAGGAGGAGATAATAAAATGAGTAATAAAGTAGGTTGTGGTATATATTTATTTGTACTAATTCTAAATATAACCGTTGGAACTTGGTCAGTAATTGAAATACTATCATGGTTTGGAAAGTCAATACCACTTATAGCAAATTTAATAATAGGATTATTTGTAGGTGAGTTTTCAATTCCAGTAGCAGTAGTTGGTTATTTATTAAAAGTTTTTGGAGTATTTTAAAGAAAATTCAATTTTCAACAATGGCTTAAACAGAGAATTACAGAGGTTGAATAAGTTAATAAATAACAAATTTTATTTGCTTTTTAAATTAGAAAATATATTAAAGTAGTAGTAAAGGAGGTGATGAAAAATGGAATATGGTAGTTATTCAAAAAAGTTTCAAGAAGTGGCAAGCTTATATATCAAAGATAGTTGTGTTTTAAAATATAGAGGTGGAGAAAAGTGTCATCTTACAAACGAAGATATAAATAATGAAATTAATAAAAAGAATAGAGTTATAATTGAAAAAGATAAACACTTATATTGTTATTTTAAAGATGAAGAAAAGAGTAGGGTTACTGATATAGTAGACTTATTGAAAAATAATAATTTAGATATTAAAACTAAAGTAGAATTAGTTTAAAAATAAAAACAATTGTATTAAGACTTATTCAGTGTAATAAGAATACATTAATAATATATTAAATTAACAGAGAAAATTAGACGAGTGAGATTAGTCAAAATTATAATATGAAATGGAGAGAATAAATTATGGCTAAGGAAAGAATATTTGATGTACCAGAAACAAAGGGAGAATTTAAAGTAAGAGGAAATATTAAAGGAACTGCTAAAGATAGTTTTTTTGAAAGTAAAACAACAAAGGCAGGCAAACCTATGAATGTTCTTAAATTTGGAGTGGAAGTAAATAAAGATAGTACAGTTTATTTAGATTTAAACCCAACGGAAAGAGATGATGTATATTTTTACAAGAGACCAGCAGTTAAAGGAGAAAAAGGAACAACTAAAAAAATACCTTGGTTGAAAAGAGCAGATTTTAATGAAGAAGGATTTAGTTTAATAGGAATGAAAATTGGCATTAATAAAATTATTGATGATAAAGGAAAAGAAAAAAATGAAACAAAAACTTATGCTGAATTTGATGGTGCTGAAGTATTATCAAAACAATTGAAAGATAATATGGGAGTATTTATTAAAGGTAGTATTAAATATAGTTCATTTATAAATGATAAAGAAGAAGTGAAAAGAAAGGTTTCATTTGAACCAAATCAAGTTAGTGGTGTTAGTAAAGATATAGATTTTGAAGCTGAGGATTTTAAATCAACTAATGACTTTCAACAAACAATAATATTTATGGAAGCCGTAATGGACGAATCAAATCCAGATGATAAAAAGGGAATAATATCTGCAAAAATAGTTACATATAACTCAATAGAAGATACAGAATTCATAGTAAGAGATGGAAAATTATTTAAAATGTTCAAAAAGAATTTAAAACCATATACTGCTATAAAAGTGCATGGTGAAATTTTCAATAAAGTAGATTCAGAGGAAGAAACTGAAGACGATGGATGGGGAGAAAAGAGCACATTTGATGCCGTTAATAAATCATTTATTAGAGAATTAGTTATTAAAGGTGCTGACCCAGCAACAATAGATACTGAAACATACAATCAAAAGGCGATTGATAAAGCATATGTTGCAATTAATAGTACCAAACAAGCTAAAGAAGAGTTCGGAAATGAAAAAGCAGATGAATCATGGGGAGAAGTAAAAGGAGATTCTAGCAATTCTGACGATGATGATAATGGCTGGGATTAATAGATAATTATAGGGGACTATCCCCTATATAAATAACTAATTAAAATAAATAATGAAATGGAGAGAATAAATATTATGGCAAAAAGTAGAAAAGGTAACGATATTCAAAAAACATTGAGCTTCTTAGTTTACGGAGACCAAGGAACTTGGAAAAGTTCAATAGGAGCTGAAGCACTTGCTTTGACTAATCCAGATGGTTCACCTATGAAAGTATTAATTATTGATTCAGAATTTGGAGGAATAGACACCGCGTTAGAAAGAAAAGCAGAACAATATGGGTTTAATACAGAAAATGCTTACATAATTTATACAGAAAGTTATACAGAAGTTATGTCATTATTAGATAAAGCTAAAAAAAATGAACCGTTTTACTATTATGATGATGAAGGAGAAGAAATTGTAGAAGATGGACAAGAAGTAAAAGATGCTGATGGTAACATATTTAACCCTGACTTTATAGTATTAGATGGTTCAACTGTAATATATAATGCTTCATCAATTGCTTTGACTAAATTTTCAGAGAAGAGAGCTAAGGTTAAATCAAAAGCACAAAATAAAACGGCAGAAGAAACATTAGTAGCCGTACAAGGTGCTGGTTTAGAGTTGAAAGATTATAACAAACTTAACAAAGAAAGGTCACAAGAATTAATATTAAAATTAATTTCTACAGGAAAACATCACTATGTAACTGCTAGAGAAGTTGATGAAAAGAAATCAGTTAAAGCAGATGATGGTAAAATACAATCAGTACCAACTGGTAAGAAGCTACCAGACGGATTTAAAGGAATGGGATACAATGTAGGAACTGTATTAAGACTATTTATTAATGAGGTTGGAGATGTTAATGCATATGTTGAAAACAAAGATAGAACAGGTGTATTTGGTCAAAATGTAGTCATTGAAAGTCCTTCATTAACAATGTGGCAATCAGTAATTGATAGTAATAAGGGTAAGAATAAAATTGAAATGAATCCATCATTCCAAGAATCAATTGAAAAAGAATATAACCAAGAATTAGAAGATAATCACTTAAATGTAAATGATGATGATATGTCAATTGATGATTATTATACTTTAATTAAAGAAAAATTATCAGAATTAACTAAAGACAAAAAACAATTGGTTGGTAATAAAATAAAGACAAGTGGATTACCAATGAAATATGAGTCCTTAACAGACATTGAAAAATTAAAGAAATACGTACAAATTGTTAGTGAATAATATTATTTAGGGAGTGAATTTTTATATTCCTCCCTTTTCTAAAAATTGATTTGGAGGAATATTCATGGCTAAAAAAGCAACTAGAAAATGTGCAGTATGTAAAAATGATTTTGCATTAGATTCTATTGATTACATAAAAGATAAGGGAAAATATATTGAAATTGAATGTTACATACAAAAAGAATTAAATAAAGGATTAAATATTGATATAGTACATTCCAAACTTGAAATAATTAAAAAGACAATGCAAGTAGAACAAGAAGAAAATACAAAAATAGAGATGGAAAAAGAACATAACAAGTTAAAAGCAAAAAAACAAGAAGTAAATAGAACAACTAATAAAAATGAGTTTATAAAATATTTAATGGAAACCTATGATATTTCAACATTACCGAAACAGTTCTATTTTAAAATTGCTGAAATTAATAATGGTAATGACAAAAGAATATCCGAGGGAATTACATATGAAGATTTGTTAAATATGTTTAAGAAGAAAAAGACATATTTAGATAAGGTAGCATCAAATAATGTTACAAAAGGTAAAGAAATGAATGGATATTCTAGATTAAATTATGACTTAGCTATTATTATAAATAAATATGATAGCTATAAAGCATGGCAAAGACAACAACAGTTATTACAAGCTGATTTAATACAAAAAAATAACAATTTAAAAGATGAAATAAAAATAGATTATTCAAAAATAAAAGCAGAACAATCAAGAAATAAAAATGAAGTAGATATTGGAGATATATTAGACGAGATATATTAATGAGGTGGTGACATAATGGACGAAACATTATTACAAAATATACAAAATGAAATATTAGTTGTAGGTGCAATGTTTAAAAATACAGATTTATACATAGAGCATGGTAGATTTATAAAATCAAAATATGATTTCTCAGACGAAGTTACAAAGTTTTTTTATGATAATTTCGAACTAATGTATAAAACTTTCACTCAAACTATAGATGAAAATAAATTAAATACATATATGAGTCAAGATAAAGACAGATTAAAAGATTATAGGAGATATGGTGGATTTAAAACAATAAAAACATGGATGAGTTTATCTAACCCTGATGATTTTAAAAATTACATAGAAATAATAAAAAAGTATTCATTAGTAAGGGAATATGATAAAAAAGGTTATGCAGTACAAAAGATAATGAGTCATCCAAAATTCAATATTATGAAAGCAAATGATATATATAAAATCATTAGAAGTGGTGCAGATAAAATTAGTACAGAAATATTATCAGATGAAGAAACTATAGCAATGAATAATAGTAATGTAGATTTCGTTAAAAAATGGTTATTAAAACCACAAATGGGGCTAGAAATACCTTTTAAATTATTAAATGAAATGTTTAGAGGTTTGAGACTTGGTAAGATGTTTGCACTTGGTTTTTTAAGTAACGAAGGAAAGACCAGATTAGCAATATTATTAGCATCATTCATTGCATTTGTTAAAGGAGAGAAGGTATATTTAATAGCAAATGAAACAGATGAGGATGATATTAGAGCCTGTCTTCTAACTACTGTTATTAATAATGAATTTTTTAAACAAATTCATGGAGTTGACATAGGTAAAGTAGAAAGAGAAATAGTATTAGGAATTTATAAAGATGATTTAGGAACTGTAATAGAAAGAAAATCAAATTCAGATGGTGAGTATATAGAAAGTGAAGATGACTTTTTAACAAGAGTAGAAAAAGAATCTTCTGCTTATAGAAAAGTATTAAAAGTAGCTGAATGGATAGATTCACAAGAAGGAAATACCATATTTTTTGAAAGATTAAAAGATTATAGTGATAACAATTTAGAATTTAAAATACGAAAAAATGCTTTATCTAAAGGTGTTAAATATTTTATATACGATACATTAAAGGGCTATAAGGACGAAAATTGGGCTATATTAAAGCAAACCACAACCATGTTAGCTGATTTAATGGGAGAATTAAAGTGTTGCCTATGGGTTGATATACAGTTAACTGATGACTCAGTTTATACAGATATTTTTAGTTTTTCATCAAACAATATAGCAAATGCAAAACAATTAAAGCATGTACTAGACCATCTTATACTTGGAAAAAGATTGATAAAAGAAGAATACCATAAATATAAAGTAGTCCCTAATGAAAACATGTGTTGGGGTGAAATAAGAGAAATGGACTTAGACTTAAATAAAACATATTATGCAATTAAAGTAGATAAAAATAGGTCGGGAAGCAAAGATAAAATACCAGTATTAGAAGTAGATTTAGATAAAAATATATGGTTAGAAATGGGTCATTTAATTAAAGCAAGTAAGTAGGTGATGAAGGATTATGACTGCTCAAGACATACAAGAATACATAATTATTAATGATAAGTTAGAATATATATTGCAAGAATTAGGTTGTCATAATATTAAAATACATGACAACAATAGATATATAACTTGTAGTTTTCCAAATGGAGATGCTAAAAAAGGAATGTCAATTTATATAGAATCCTTGGTGATTGATTCATATACTAGAAACATTAAAGATAAATATGGTCACTCAAACTTATTTACATTAGTATGTTTTATTAAGGATTTATATTTTCCATTTGCTTTAAAGTGGTTATGTGAAACATTGGGGTTAGACTTTTATCAAGAAGAACAAGAAGAAATACCTAAGAGTTTACAACTAACTAGAATGCTATTAGATATGAGTGAAGGTATAGAATGTGATGATGAAAAAGAATATATAAAGCCAATAAGCGAGCAAATATTAACATATTATTATCCTTATTTAAGCAAATTATTCAAACAAGATGGTATATCATATAGTACACAAAAAGAATTTGAAGTAAGTTATGACTTATCTACAAATAGATTTACGATTCCAATTAGAGATGAATTAGCAACATTAGTAGGAATAAAGGGAAGATACGCATTAAAAAAATGTCCAAGTTATGAAGATAAGTATATCTATTTAGAGCCATGTGCAAAATCTAAATTATTATATGGCTTATATAAAACAATGCAATTTATAAAAGAAGAAGGTTTTGTCATTATTGTGGAATCTGAAAAAAATGTAATGTTGTTGTGGGACAACGGAATAAGAAATGTAGTAGCAATAGGAGGACATATATTATCAAAAGTACAAGTTGAAAAAATAACTAGACTTGGAATAGGAGAAGTAGTCCTTTGTTATGACGAAGATGTACACAGATTAGATAATGGGAAGGTAGATAACAAAAGTTATAGAGAAGAAGCCAATAAATTTATACTACAAATAACTGTATCAGCTATGGTAGATATAAATGGAAACATATTAAATGAGAAACAAAGTCCTTCAGATGATATAAGTATATTTAATAAAATGTTAAAAGAAAGAAAGGTGTTACAAAATGGAAAAGAAACATAATATAGATAATATATTAAAAAAATTACCTATACACAATATATTAAGTTATTCAAGAATTGATACTTTAAGTTGTCCACGAAAATATAAAATTAAATACGTAGATAAGAACTATCCAAAAGTAGATTCCTTAGCTTTAAATTTAGGTAGTTTATGCCATAAGGGGCTAGAATTAAAATATCAAGGAGAAGATATTAATTCAATATGGAATAAAATGTTAAATGGTTGTAAAGATGGTGAAACAACATTACTAGGTATTAATCAATTAAAAGAAGAGTACCCATTTGATTTTGAAGAAATAAACTCTAAAAGTGGATTAACATATGAAGATAAATTAAAAACATATAAGAATCAATTATTTACTGAACAATTAGAAGAAGATTGGGAAGTTATAGGCACAGAAACAGAATTTTTAATATTATTTAATAATAAGGTTTTAATTAAAGGTTTTATTGATAGGGTTGATAGAAACAAAATATCAGGAGAAATAAGGGTAATTGATTATAAAACGAATAATAAAGAATTTGAAAAAGCTAAATTAGCTACACCATTACAAATGTATATATATAGTTTAGCATGTTATAAAATGTATGGTAAATTCCCTAGTTCATGTATTTATGATTTGATTTTTTTAGGTGAAAAACAAATTGGAGGAACAAAAGGATATTTAGATAGAGGATTTAAAAAACTAAATAAATTAATAGATGAAATTATTTATTATCAAGAAATCGGTACAGAACAAATGATACCCAAACCCACTCCACTTTGTTATTGGTGTGATTTTTGTAGGCAGAATCCTAATTCATTAGATACTAATTTTCACTTATGTGATTATTATTCGTTATGGACGCCTACAAATAAAACATTTAAAGTCAATCAAGATTGGAGTATACCAATTTCAGAAGACGACGGTTGGGGTGATATGACAGGCTGGGATTAATAAAATAGCAGATTAGAAAGGAGAACTAATATGTATACACCATTACATAATCATGATGAATTTTCATTACTAGATGGATTTTCTCATCCAAAAGAATATTTAGATAGATGTTTAGATTTGGGAATAAATTCATTTGCTATAACTAATCATGGAAACCAATATTCTTGGGTGTATTATTCACAATTGCTAAACGAAAATAAATACAAAAATATTAAAATAATTTATGGTATGGAAGCCTATGAATGTTTTGATATTAATATAAAAGATAAAGATAGTAAGTATTTCCATTTAGTCTTACTATCTAAAAATGAAAATGGAAGAAAACATATCAATAAAGCAATATCTGATAGTAACTTTAAAGGGTTTTACTATAAACCAAGAGTAGATTTAAATTTATTAAAAGATTATGGACAAGATTTAATTGTTTTATCTGCTTGTTTAGGAAGTAAATTAGCAAGAGAAAGTGATTATAATAAATGTATTAAATATATAAAAGAATATAAGACCATTTTCCCTAATTTTTATTTGGAAATGCAATCACATAGTAGTATTGACCAAGAAGTATATAATCAAAAAATATTGCAATTAAGCAAAGATACAAATACAGAATATGTTATAACAACAGATAGCCATTCAGCAACCAAAGAAGATTTATATTATCAAGGTAGGCATGTACAAATAGCACAAGATAAAGAAACAATGTCTGAAAGTTATGAAGGATGTTATTTACAATCTGAAGATGAAATACATGAAATAATGGATAAACAAATAGGTAATTTAGCAGTAAATATAGGTTTAAATAATACAAATAAAGTATCAGATTTAATAGAAGATGTTAAAATGCCTTTTCAAGAACCACAATTACCTTCTTTTCCACTACCAAAAGAATTTAAAACTAATAATGAATATTTAAGTCATTTAATTAATAATGGTTGGAAAAAAAGAAAAATAGATAATATGACTAAAGAAGAAATTACAGTAAGAAAAGAAAGAGTTGAATATGAACTAAGTGTAATTAATCAAATGAATTTTGATGGTTATTTTATTATAGTATGGGATTTCATTAATTGGGCTAAAGATAATAATATTATGGTTGGTGCAGGGCGTGGGAGTGGAGCTGGAAGTTTTATATGTTATTTATTAGGCATAACAGATTTAGACCCAGTAAAATATAATTTAATATTTGAACGTTTTTTAAATCCTGAGAGAGTATCTATGCCAGATTTAGATATAGATTTAAGTGATAGAGAACCAGTAATAACATATTTAACAAATAAATATGGAAGTGATAAAGTATGTCAAGTTATTAATTTTAATTTTATTACACCACATAATTCTATCGCTGATTCTTTTAGAGTTTGCAATATACCATATAAAATAGCAACCAAAATAGCTAAAAGATTTTCATTTGAAACATTTGAAGAATGTATGAAAAATAATCCTCACATATATGAAGAGTTTCCAGACTATAAAGATGCTTTTGATATAGCTGGTAAACTTAGTGGGCGTGCAAGAGGTGTAGGTATTCACGCTGGTGGTGTTGGAATTGTTAATACAACCATTAATGATTATATGGGAATGTCAAGAGGAGGAAAAGGAGAACAAGTAATACAAGTATATAAAAGAATAATTGATGAAATAGGAATTATTAAATTTGACCTATTAGGAGTTAAAACATTAAAACTTGTACAAGATGTATTAAATGATTTGAACATAGATGAATGGGAAATAAACGTAAATAACCCTAAGTTTGAAGAAGATGTATTAAGCTATGAATTATTAAGTCGTGCTGATACAAATGCAGTTTTTCAAGTAGAATCAAGTGGCATGAAAGATTTATTACTAAGATTACAACCTAATAATTTAGAAGAACTTTCGGCTGTAATAGCACTTTACAGACCTGATAGTATGGGTGCATTGGAAGAATTTATACAATGTAAACATGATAGAAGTAAAGTTAAGTTTGTACATGAAAATATGAAATCAATTTTAGGTGTTACATATGGTTGTTTATTATATCAAGAACAACTACTAGATGTTGTAAGAGTTTTTGGTGGAAGAACATATGGTGGAGCAGATAAATTTAGAAAAGCAATAGGACATAAGGAAATAGAACTTGTGCAACAAGAGTCAGATAAACTACATCATGAAATTATTCAAACAGGTTATACCGAAGATTTAGCAACTATAATAAGTAGTGATATGAGAAAGAAGGGTGGATATTTATTTAATAAATCTCATTCATTTTCGTATGCAGTATTATGTTTGCAAACAGCATATTTAAAAGCTCATTATCCAGTTTATTTCTATAAAGCATTATTAAACTTAAAAAAGAATGATAATGGTAAATTAAATAAATACATAACTGATGCTTTAAATAATGGTATAAGTGTGTTACCTCCTCAAATAAATAAGTCTGAAATGAATTTTATAGTTGATAATGATAAGATATTATTTGGTCTTTCTTCAATAAGTGGAGTCGGTGAAACGTCTATTTTTCCAATAATAGAAGAAAGAAATATCAATGGAAAATATAAGTCGTTAGATGATTTAGTATCAAGAGTTTCTATTTCAGATAGTCAATTAATAAGTTTAGTTAAATCTGGTTCAATACCATGCAAGAGTAAAAGAAATTTATTACTCAAATATGCAAAACAATATAAAATAAACACTAAAGGATTTTCGCCACTAATGTCAACTCCTTCACCTTTAAGTAGATTACAAGAATATGGAATTGATACAGACGTTATTAAAAACAAAGAAGAAAGATTGAGATTATATAATATAGAAAAAGAAAAAGAATATATTAAAAATCAATTAAATAAAAATGAAAAAATAGTAAATGATTTTGAAAACAAATATATGCAAGATGAAGAGATGTGGGAGTTTGAAACATTGTCAATATTTTTAACTTATAATCCTTTTAATGATGTATCTAAATATTTAACTTCTTATGAGGACGCAAATAATAATACTGAAACAACAATAGTAGGTGTTATAGCAAATTCAGTTGTTAAAAAGAATAAAAGGAAACAACAATATTCTTATGTTACATTATGCACAGCCTATGGGTTAGTCGAGGTAGCTTGTTGGGCATATATTTATTCACAATATAATGAAATTATCAAAAAAGGTAATAGAATAGCAGTATTATGCGACAAACAAGATGAGAAATATGCAGTTAAAGAATTAAAATCTTATACTAAATGGAAAACAGATAGGAAAATATCATAAAACAATAAAGGGAGATGAGTAAATGAGTGAAGATATATTTGAATTTAATATGAGTCCTATAGCAGAAAGATATTATAATGATGATACTTTATATGGAGTATATAAATTCTCAACAGATAAAGAGTTACCAAGTTCAAAAAAAGAAGAGAATTTATTTGATAGTGATAAATTATACACAAGTACATTAATAGGTAAAATGCAAAAACTTACAATAGGCTTAGATTATTCATGTGAGGCAAAGAAAGTATATAATAAAAAATATAAACAATGGCAATATGAAGTTATGTCAGCAATACCAGAAACACCTAACACTGTGGAGTCACAATCTAAATTTTTAAAATGTATAATTACAGAAACGCAAGCAGATACATTATTAAATAGTTATCCTAATATTGTTGAAATGATAATGAATAATGAGGAAGTTGACCTATCAATAACTAAAGGTATTAAAGATTTTACATTTAAGAAAATTCAAGATAAAGTTATGGAGAATTATGTTCTTGCTGATATTATGACAATGTTAAGACCATTAGGAATTACTGTAACAATGATTAAAAAACTATTAATTTATCAACCTAATCCAATATTGTTAAAAAGAGAATTAAAAGAAAATCCATATATATTAACTAAAATTAAAGGATTAGGTTTTGATAGAGTGGATAAATTAGCACTTAAAACAAATAAAGAGCTGAAGATAAGTAAATTTAGAACTAAGTCATATATAGAATATTTTTTAGCAGAAGAAGGAGAAAGTAATGGTCATACTAGAATTAATATTGAAATACTAAATAAGATAGTAAAAGACAAGATAAAGGAATGTTATTCTTTATATTTGGAGATACTAGAATCAGAAGTAGATAAAGAGAAATTTTTACATATTGATAATGACCAAATAGGACTTTTGAAATATTATAAAAGGGAGAAATATATTTTAGATATTTTAACTGAACTAAACGATAGTGAGTGTGAATTTTCTCCAACAAATAAACAAATAGAACTAGCATTTAATCAATTTGAACAAATAAAGGGATATGAGCCAACAGATGAACAAAGAAAAGCAGTATTAAGTTTAATAGATAATAATGTAGCTATTATATCAGGTTCAGCAGGTAGTGGTAAATCAACTATAATAGATATAGTAATTAGAATATTTGTGGAACAATTTATATCCCAAACTGCCTTATCAGCAAAAGCTTCACAAAGAATGAAAGAAGTTACTGGTAAAGAATCAAGCACCATACATAGATTATTAGGGTTTAAAGGTAAAGATTTTTTATATAATGAGGAAAATCAGTTGTTATCAAATATTATAATCTTAGATGAAGCAAGTATGGCTAATAGTTCTATCTTTTTATCATTATTAAAAGCAATTAAAAATGGAAGTAAAGTATTAATAGTATTTGACTATGCACAATTACCACCTATAGGTGCTGGAAATATAGCTACAGATTTATTGAAAAGTGATTTTAGTGTAAACATACTAACAAAAGTACATAGACAAGCCGAAGAAAGTGGTATATTATCTGATGCTAATATTATAAGAAAAGGAGAAAATCCTATTGTTAAACCAGAATATAATATGATACGTGGAAAATTAAAAGACATGCATTATATGTTTAGAATGGATAAACAAGAAATATTTGATTTGACCATTAAATATTTTATGAAGTCTATAGAAACATTATCATTAGATGAGGTATGCATATGTGTGCCAAGGAAAAAAGAGGTATTAAATAGTGCTTTAAATTATAATTTAAAAATTCAAGAATTACTGTTAGGAACTGAACCTTGCTACATAGAGAAAGGTGATAAGAAATATAAACTTGGAGCGAAAGTTATTCAGAAAGTTAATAATTATGAAAAAGAAGTAGTTAATGGAGAAATTGGTTATATATCAGATATTGATATTATGGAAAAAGTTTTTAAAATAAAATATACTGATGATAAAATAATAGAATATGATTTCAAAGAATTAGACCAATTAGAATTAGCATATGCATTGACAGTGCATTCTACACAGGGTTCTCAATATCATACAGTTATTATTCCATTAGATATGAGTAGCTATATATTGTTAAGCAAAGAATTGATTTATACTGCTATAACAAGAGCAAGTAAAAGATGTTTGGTAATTGCAGAACCAAAAGCATTTAGTATAGGAATTAAGAGAAGGGCTGGAAAAAGAGATACATGGCTACAATTAGCATTAAATAATTAAACTAAATAATATATTAAACAAACAGTTGACAAAATAGAATAATAAGTTTAAGATAGAGATATGAGGAAAGATTAACCAAATCTAACTTGTATCTTTTCTTTATATTAAAATACATAAGGAGTGAATTAAATTGAAAAAGATAATAGGATTTTATCATGTTAACAATACAGAGGTTAAACAATTTGATGAACATTTTTCGAAAGCCATGAATTTGTTACAAGATGATAAACAAGAAGTTGAAGTACAATATAAAACCAATGTATTTGATAATGGTCAAATATTATATTCAGCTTTATTAATAGGAAGAAAATATGAGGAGGATAGAATCAATGAGTAAAAAATTAAATATAATCGAGGCTATGAAAATGCCAGAGGATACAGAATTTAAAGTGGTATATAAAGATGGTGGAACTCGACCTTATAATATGTTTAAAAAATGTGATGGTTTTTTTGATGAAGTTGGTGCTATATTTTGTACCATTAATATTGTTAATGCAACATTTATACCAATTCAACAACCAGTAAGTTTTACAGAAGCAATAACAAGTGGTAAAAGAATTAAAGTTGACGTTACGGAATTAAATGAAAAATATAAGGATGGACAGTGGATTGTATTAAATAGTTATTGGAATAATGTATATTTCTCAGTAGACCAAATTTTAAAAATGTTTAGTGAAGGAAATACATACAGGAATGAAATTATACTAGAAGGCAAATGGTACATTGAAGAAAGTGAGGAACAAAATTAATGGATATATTAATAAGATACAAATCATGGTTAGATGATATTGAATTTACAGATGATATTATTTTATATGTAGAAGAAGATATAGAAGAAGAATTATTTGAGGAATATATAAAAGAAAGATTAGAACAAGAACTAGAGTGTTATGTTGAAATAATTGATGTAATAAGTTTAGTGGATAAAGATGTAAATGTTGAAGAAATATAAAAACGTATTAAAATAACATAGGAGGTAATATATAATGGCATTTGATAAAATTAGAGCGTTAAATGATAGAGAAAAAGCAAGAGAAAAACTTCCTATATTTTATGGTAGTAGAGATAATTTTATGCATGGATTTAGAGAAGTAGGCATAAACAACACTATTGACGAGATAACGAATAATTTTGATAGCGGAACAATAAACATATTGTTGCATGACGATTTAGAAACTATTACTATTAGGGATACAGGTAGGGGGATGCCTATAGGAGAAATTACCGACGGAGTTCCTAACTGGGAATTATTCTTTACAATACTATTCGCTTCAGGAAAATATGATTCAGAAAACGCTGAGAACTCAGGTGTAAACGGGGTTGGAGGAACTATACTTCAATATTCTAGCATTAGATATGATGTGAGGTCATGGTATGATAATAAGGAATATATAATTGAATTTGAAAATGGAGGAGATATAAAAACTCCATTAACTTATATAGGGGAAACAGATAAACATGGTACAGAGATAACTTTTAAATTAGATAAAGAATGTTATACTAAAACGAAATATAACCATTTAGATTTAAAAGACATTATTAATAAAGTAAGTTCATCTTCTCCTAAAACAATTATTGATTTTACATATAATAACGAAACTTTATCATATCATTACGATAGCATAGAAGACTATTATAAATTGAATATACAGGAAGATAATTATTTTAAATGTAATCAAAGGATTTTTAATGATGAGAATGAAACAACTAAAATTGAATTATTATTTTCAACATCAATAGAACCTATACAGGAATCATATTTAAATAGAAATTATTTATCCGAAGGAGGAATAATTAATAAAGGACTAATTGATGGTATAAAAACATTTACTCATAAATATGCAAAAGAAAATGGACTATATGCTAAAAATGAAAAGATTATATCAGTAGAAGATGTTTCTAATAGTATTAGTTTTGTGGTCTCCGTTCTTTCTAGTAATGTAGAATTTCAGTCACAAACTAAATTTTCAAGCCAAAAAGAACTGTATGGTAAATTAACCAAAAAATATATTCAGGATTGTTTAGAAATAATACAAATAGAAAGAAAAGATGATTTTAAAAAGTTGGTAGAACAAATTCTTTTAACTAAAAGAGCAAATGAAAAAGCTGAAAATAGTAGAAAAGATATTAGAAAACAATTAGAAGAAGGTATATCAAATAATAAAGTAAGACCTGAAAAATTCATACCTTGTAGAAGCAAGGTTGCAAATGAAGTTGAACTAATAGTTATTGAAGGAGATTCAGCATTAAATTCAATTAAGAGTTCTCGTGATGCAAAAACAATGTGTGTTTATCCACTAAAAGGAAAGATAATAAATTCAATTAAGAATAAATTAGATAAAATACTAGATAATAATGAAGTTAAAGACTTATTTAAAATACTAGGTTGTGGAATGACATACAAAGGAAAACAAATCAAGGGAGTTCCTATTTTTAATATTAATAATTTAAACTTAAATAAGATACTAATTTGTACGGATAGAGACACAGATGGGCAACATATTGAAACATTATTATTAACTTTATTTTATACTTTTGCACCAGAATTAATAAAACAGAAGAAAGTTTATATTCTTTATACTCCTTTATATATAATAAATTATAAAAAGAAAGAAATATTTGCTTATACCGAAGAAGAAAGAAATGAAGTAGTAAAATCTTTTAGAGAAGATAATTTTACAGAAACTAGATACAAAGGTATCGGAGGTTTAAAACCACAAGTGTTAAATAAAACAGCTATGGATATTAAAAAAAGGAATATGAAATGTATAACATGGGAAGAAGTAGAAAAAGGTATAGAAATGTTAGAAATATGTATGTCCGATAAAACATTACTACAAAGAAAAGCATTAATAGAATCAGAAGGTCATAATTATTTTGATTTTTCTTTAATTCAAGATTAGGAGGTAAAGATGAACAATAATATAGAATATGTAGAATTGCACACTAGAATGAAAGAATCTTATATGTCATATGCTATTGCAACGATAGTAGATAGAGCTATTCCAGATGTAAGAGATGGTTGTCTTCCTATTCATAGAAGGATATTATATGCGATGTTTAATAGAGGTTTAACGCATGACAAACCTTATGCTAAATCTTCAGAACCAGTTTCAGAAACTTTAAAGATACATAATCATGGTGACAGTAGTGCTTATGGTTCTCTAGCGTTATTGACAGATAGAAACGAAACTTTATTACATCCTTTTTTAGATGGTGATGGTTCTTTTGGTAAAGTATATTCAACTGATAGTCCAAGCCATATGAGATATACTTTTTGTAGATTGAATAAATTCAGCGAAGAAATGTTTCAAGGACTAAAACAGGGTGCAGTAAAAATAGTAGGAGAAGATGGACACTATCAACCAATAGTATTACCTAATACATATCCTAATATATTAGTAAAACCAAATAGTGCAATTGCAGTAGGAGAAGCTTGTAACTGGGGCAGTTTTCCTTTATCAGAAGTATGTGATGTGACAATAGCATACATAAAGAATAAGGATATTGAGGTTATAGATTATTTAACTCCTGATTTTTCTACTGGTGGACAATTAATATATGATAGGCTACAACTTGAATCAATATATAAAGATGGTCGAGGAAGTATTAGACTAAGAAGTAAATATAGGTATATAGAAGAAGAAAACTTGATTGAAATATATGAAATACCATATTCGACAACTGCACAAAAAGTTATTAAAGAGATTACCGAAAAGATGGACAAATATAAAGATATAACTGATGTAAGAGATGAGACAGGATTCAATAAGGAAAAGAATATTGAAGAATTAAAAATAACCATAGATGTAAAAAAGAATACTAATACTTCGGTTTTAATGGCAAAATTATTAAAAGACACATCATTGGAAACTAACTTCTCTTTTAATATGAATTGCTTAGTGAATAATTCTCCAAAAGTATTAGGAATTAAACCTATATTAGACTATTGGATAAAGTTTAGAGAAGAATGTATAATTAATACTATGAATTATGATTTAAATAAAAAGAAAGTAAATTTACATTTATTATTAGGATTAAAACAAGTATTATTAGATATTGATAAAGCAATAGAAATTATTCGTTTTAGCAAAGATACAATTAATAATTTAATAAAATACTTTTCTATCGACGAAAAACAAGCAATTAATGTAATTGAAAATAAGTTAAAAAATATAAATGAAGATTATATAATCAAACAAATTAAAGACATAGAACAATTACAAAAAGAAGTAAAAACATTAGAATATAATATTAATGACGAAAATTATATAATTAATATAATTGTTTCAGATTTAGAAAGAGTTAGAGAACAATATAAATTATCTAGAAAAACAGAAATAATATATGAGGATAATATACAACAAATATCTCAACAGGACTTAATTCAAGATTATAATTGTAGAATTTTCTATACAAATAATTATATTAAAAAGCATTTAAAACAATCAGATAATCATAAATATAAAGAAGATAATATAATATTGGGAGATATAACAACTACCAATAAATCAACATTATTAATATTTACAAATCAATCTAATAGATTTAGAATACAATGTTCTGAATTAGAGCAATACCTACCTTCTGTTTATGGTTCGTATATTCCTAACTTAATTAACCTACAACCTAATGAAGAAATAATTAAAATCATATCAGTAGAAAAACCAACAGGATATATGGTATTTGCTTTTGAAAATGGGAAAGTTGCCAAAATTAAAATAGATAAATTCTTATCATCTTATCAAAAATTGGAGAACGTTTATTCCACTGAAAGTAAATTGTTAGACTTATATTATTCTGAAAAGGATATTGATATACTAATGGTATCAGACGAAGGAAAGGCTATCATATTTAATAGTAGTGAAGTCAATGCAGTATCTAGTAAAAATTCACAAGGTAGTGTAGGTATGAAATTAGACAATAATATTATTATAGGTTCAATTATAAATGTAGCTAAAGATATTAGTTTTGAATTAATTACATTGAAAGAAAAACAAAAAGAATTTATATTATCAGATATATCACCTACAAATAAAGCAAACGAAGAAAGAGATTTATATACTTATTTATTTAAAAGGAGAGCAAATCAAGGGAATTTCCTTATAAATACTAGAGTTAATAATGATAAAATTATTTCAGTGAAACTAATTTAAATACAACTACATAATATATTAGAATAATAGTTGACAAGAGTTTAAAAAGAGAGTATAGTATTAATTGTAAGGAATATTAATGAAAGAAAGGAAGTGATTTGATGAGTCCATATGATATTTTACAAATGATAAATAGAACAAATAGAAACGCCAATGAAACAATTCAAGATGTGAATGATTTAATTGCAGATATAGACAATGACCCAAATAAATTTACATATGAATTGTCCCAAGAAGTTGATGAATTTGCTAAAAAATTGAATTTATGTTCTCTATGTGGTGGCGAGATAGTACAGATAGGAAGAGATTTTGAAGATAGTGAGTATTTTGGAAATCCAGTTCAAGAACAAATCAATAGATATGGTTGTGATAGCCCTGATTGTAGTTACATAGTAGATTAGATAATAAATTAAAGTAACAATTATATAAAATAAACGAAGGAAGTGAAGTACTATGAACAAAAGAATCTATGCTTTAATATTTTCAAGTTTAATTATATTAGGATTTTTAGTAGGATGGATTATAGGCGTTATTTTAATTTAGAAAGGAAGTGATTTAAACGAATAAAGCAATATTAATTGACAATCGTGCATATTGTCCAAGATGTAATCAGTCAAACTATCAATTAACAAATGATTA
>Ga0302271_10001759_pt1 | contig 20487 bp, 7 predicted proteins | sample III_Bog_N1_1_FD_198767 | JGI IMG/M metagenome (GOLD analysis project Ga0302271, IMG submission 198767) | Peat permafrost microbial communities from Stordalen Mire near Abisko, Sweden - III_Bog_N1_1 | ecosystem: Environmental > Terrestrial > Soil > Wetlands > Peat | place: Sweden: Abisko... | reverse complement strand
TGATTTGTAGAGCTACTCGTGATTGCTTAGCGTTCTTTTGGTATCCTTGCAAAGAAAGATGCAATAATTGTTTAGACGATTGTGATAGGAAGATGAATCCCTGGAAAGATCCTAGCTACTCTCACGTTTGAAGTCAATTAAATCAAAAACTTAACCATACCCATCACTCTTCCCCATTGATAAGCTCATTTTTTTATTGAAATACTTATGTATCTAAAGTTAGACTATTTTTTTACATATTCCGTTTTGGTTTTCAATTCCCTATTGCTATCACATTCATCAAATCTCCCTCCTTTTCATTCATTTTATCACCAAATTCTTGTGATTTCTCAATAATTTTTTGAATTATGTTAAAGAAGAAAAAAAACCTTCAAATTGCAAAAACAAAAATGAACAATTTTGCATAAATCCCAAATCCTATTATTTTACTAATCATTTCGTTTGCATTATTCCTTTTTGTTATCTAATTAAATTATCTTTAACACAGCAAATTCAAAAAAAAATACAATTTAGAAGCAAACAGTGAAGTCTGCAAAATATAATATGGCAGACAACAACAAAGTTTGCTTGTTTTCATTTAAAGTACTTGTGCATCGAATATGGCTGACAAAACTAGCTTTTAAAGAAGATCCTCCTGTGCTTGTGAAACCTGGCATTAAATTCAAATTTGCTGATTTTCCTCATTTAATTGTGATGTCCAGAAGCAGTTTGTACTTAGATGACTTCCAAGATAGTTAGGATTTCATGACAGGCAAGCCAAAAGAAGAAATACGCAATTTTGGGAAAGGCAAAGCTGCTTTCTTTAACGCAACTCTCCCAGATATGCTCGATTTCTTAAAGAAATACACTCTTGTTGTGTAGTTGAAAGATTTTTAGCATGGGTCGCATAAACAAGTTGGTACATCTTTGTTGAATATCAGCATGTTCATCAAGGATGTTCAGAGTATTATCTCAGATGATTTCGAGAGATTTAAGAGAAATAGCTTTAGATTTGCTGATAAAGACAATAATTGTAATCAAAATTATCTTCATGAACTACATTTGTTTTACTAAACAATTTATTGAAAATTGTTTTTCTCTAATATCAAGGTATTGGATGGTTTGATATGAGCATTTCAGTCTTGTAGCGTCCTGTTGGTTTTATTTAGAATGTGATTAGCAAGAAACTTGGTGTTGAGAACATCCAATCTCTCATGCAGAAAGGGTATGATGTAAAAGATGCTGAAGAAGAAAAATAGCAAGATAAAAACAAATTATCAAAAAATCAAAATGACTTGTAAAATGATAAATCCAAAGAATTTCTTACATTTGGAGCACAAGAGTAGCTCAAAGCTAATATTTAAAACACCAATAAAACTAGCAACAACTATCGAAAAGATTAGATCAAGGAAAGAGATGATCCTTCGGAATATTCTGATGATTTTGAAGCATCTGCAATGAAATCTAAAACATACGCTGACAGTTCTAATGTAATGTGATGATATGATAATGCAAAGCAAAAATATTTCATTTTCCTTTAAAATAATGCATATTTTCTTTGCTATTTGTCATTGAAGTATCAAGATGACTTTGAAAGCATTGGAATGGAATCGCAGATCGAAGGTTCTTCATCGTTTGTTGGATCTAAAATCAAGCAACAATCGAACATTCTTGCAAAAGAAAAATCACAAAGCGAATTCAAAACAAACAAAACATATTAAGAACCAATCAACGAAGCATCTTATTCTGAAGATTTTGAAAGTATGAGTGCTAGCAACACTGGATAGATCAAAGGAGGCAAGAATAACTGACAAAATAAAATATTTCTTAACTTTAGTAAGTAAGTTAAATTAAGAATTCACCACTGTTGAATGCAAATACTCGTAGAAAAGAGGCAGCACAGCAAGAATAAAAACAAAGAGTCTTGGACCTTGTATTTTATTATGTTCAACTAAATTTTTTTGGTTATTTTAAGTTTAAAAATGTTTGTTCTCTTGTGTGATATGATTAATCTGGACAAGAAAATGAAAGAGAAATTTCTACTAATTCTGATAATTTCCTTTTCTAGGTTTCTGTAAAGAATAATTGAAAGAATTTATTGTAACAAATGAAGAGCTTGAGTTGACTGTGTCTATGTCTATTCTGTTGAAGAAAGGAAACATAAACAAAATAGGTGAACTCAAACTTTCATCGTCTTATTGCAGGAAAAATTTTATTAATAAATAATAATTTTCAAGATCAAACGAAAAACTGAAAATCAGGAATCAATAAATATATAGAAAGGAGCAGAAGATAGAATAAGGCAAAGCTTGAAAAAATGGGTAGAAAACATTAGAAAAAACAATAAAATCAAGATAAATCATAGCAGAATAAGGAAAAGGATAAGAATCAGTCAAAAGATAAGAAAAACAAAGATAGTAAAACCACTTACAAGCCAAAAGTCGATCCAGATGTGTTGGTAACCCAGGCAATCTAGGGAGTGAGTTTGCTTCAATAAAGTGACGATCAATTATCCAAAATAACAGAAGATACAATTGTCTACTGCCTTGATATAGATTGGTTCAACGCATGGTAAGAGTACGTCGGTGCAGGTGCAATCTGGTGTGAAACAGATCCAACGGAAGAAGAAGGATTTGGTAAAAAGCGTCCAAGTGAATAAAATTCATTGCTGATCCGCAAAGACACCAAGAATTATCATAAATACCCCGTAGACATGATTGAAAGCTAGTATTTAAACACTGTTTTGAAGAGCGATTTTAACGAAGATCACTTGCGAGTTATTAATGAAGAAACTTGGAAGTTCTTCAAGGAGAGTTATCCTGAGATTGTGGAAATATCTCGAGCATAACTGATTATCAAGGGTAAAATAAAATCGGCTGTGAATTTATCTTCCGTGTGGCTTGGATTTGTTGATCACGGTGTGTTAAGAAAATTCCATAAAACTCTTGCTCCTTCAAGTGACAGCGAAACTGACGATGAAGAGGAATAAAATACTATTAATGAAGATCGCTTTGATTTCTACAAGATTTAGGTTCCTGATTGCTGCGATTTTAATGGTATGGTAGATCTATGGATACGATTCTATTTAGCAAAGAAAGGGAAGTTAGCAAAGAGAGATCAATTTAGATTCCGTGTTTGGAAGATCGATTAGACTCTACACATTTAGAAACTAATTGACCTTCTTGATGTCGAGTTCAATGAAGAAACTTACAGAATTAAAGGAGAAGTATTAGATGAAAGCTCAACGAAATCATAGTCATTTGGGAGATTCACTTCTCCTCATTATAAATTCATTTTAGAAGCTGTCAAAATTGAAAAGGTAGAAGAATCATCAGCACAAACAAATTGGATATTAACATAGCATCCTAATACACAAGTAGCTGGGTTGTGTAGTATTGAAAAAGATAAACCAAAAGGGCTATGCGAAAGATGCGCAGAAGAGAAGATACTTATTCTACAATGCCTCTGCAAGAAAGTAACAAATTATTTATTTTTTCTCCTTAGAGATTTAAATGTATTTTTCTTTGGTTTCATTTTACAATTCAATGTAATATTTTGTTGAATAGAACTTCTATTGTTCTCGTGAGTGTTTATATAAAGACAAAGTATTTCATTCTTACACTTGTGATCTCGCATATGATAGCGAAAGTGATGAGGAAGTTGAGAAGAAAGTTGTGGAAACGTTTCATGAAACTGGGCTGGTTAATCTGGGGAATACTTGTTATATGAATTCAGGGCTGTAGTGTCTTGCAGCGACTTCGGAGGTTTCTAAGTATTTCTAGATGAATCAGCATGTGAGTGTCTTAAAGAAACAAGAACCAAATAGTCAAGGCAGGAATGAAAATGATGATACTCTGCTGACTTAAAAATTCGCTAAATTCCTCAAAGCGCTCCATTCTGCGGAGGCGAAGACAACGGTTGAACCATGGCCATTTAAGATTCAATTTGGGATCTATTTCCGTTTGGTAAACTATTCTACTCATTTTTGTTATTGGATTTCGATGGATTTTGCTGATTTTTATCACTTCAAAGAAATTTCTGGGGATATTTAAGATTTTATTTGTTGTTTTTCGGAGTGTAGTTTCGAGGATACGACTAGCAAGACACTTAAGAGTTTGTAGCTAATATGATTGAAATATTCAATGATCAATTAGAGCCAGCTGGTAATCATAAGGCACTCATCGATCAATAGCAACAACTCGAGATTCAAGAATATCTTGAAAATACCCTTCAATCTACTGAAGAATAGCGAGCTAGAGAATACATTCTGTAATTACGTGAGTCCATGTGCTCAGAATTATTCTGTGATTCGTTTTTGGGATTATTCCGATCAGAATTATCCTGCAGTGGGTGTGATCGTAGCTCCGTTAGCTTTGAGTAATTCTCTTCGATATCTCTCCCCATAGCAGATAAGCGCACTGAAGTATCTGCTTATATTCTCTTTGTGCCTTTTAGTCTCGGTGAAGATAGTCAATGTATTAAAATATCCCTTGAAATGATCTCCCCCATCAATGTATAAGAATTACTTATTGACGTTGCAAACAAACTCAAAATATCGGAGCATCTTCAGAAACGATTGCTCTTGACACTGTGCTCAAATGAAAGGATCCTGCAGACATTCATTGATAAGACTAGCAAAAAAGGAGTAGAATTCTTAAAAGAAGTGAATTCTAACAAATATGCAGTGATATTTGAATTACCAGAAGCTATAACTTTGCTGCCATCTGATTATCTTGTTTCTTCTTATTCAATTAAGCTAAATCATCCGGAGACACAAAGTAAAGAAATTAATAAGAAAATGCTAGTTAGACCGTTAATAATCAGCCCTGAGTTGAATCTTACCGATCTTTATGTAACGATCAGTAAAAGCATCTAAATGCTTAGTCCAGAAGCAATTGAGTTAACTGAGTTACTCTCTAACTCCGAAACTGAAGAATAACAAAAATCTAATGAACAATTATTAAGTGAGAGTCTTGGGTATTAATTACTGTTGTTATCTGAGAAACAACGTCGCCACAAGCAAAAGGACATCTGCGTGTTCTGCTAATCTACTGATTGCAGAGGCTGTGTAGTTCCCTTCAATTCAAACATAACTTTCCAAGAATTCACATAGAGTTACAATAGTTCTTTTTCGTTCATTCTGAATTTACAAAATGAGAATATTTTCGATGAAATATATATCCTCAGCCCAGATACTTTAACAGTATCTTCTAATAGCTCTAATGCTCCAACTCTTACGGACTGCTTGCGAATGAATTCCGCTAAAGAAACGCTAGATAAAGATAACATGTGGGATTGCTCAACTTGCGGAGGAAAGAGAATCGCGAATAAACAAGTTGGGATATATTATGCACCTAGGTATCTTCTGTTTTAGCTGAAACGGTTTAAATCAACTCAAAAAGGTACAAAAATCAAGAATAGCTAGCTTGTGAATTATAGTCTTATTGAAGATTTCTCTGAATATGCTCACTCAGTTAGCCCGTTTATTGCTAATTTCAAATAAGAAAATGCAAGGAAACTACAATATAGGCTTTATGGAGTTGTGCTTCACACTGGACAGATGGATTCAGGACATTACACTGCATACACCTTGAAGAACGATAAATGGACATACTACGACGATGAAGAAATCACAAAAGAAGTCAAGACCTCTGATGTGATCTCCCATCAGAATGCATACATTCTTTTCTACGAGCTCATACAATGATAAGAACTTCATTTATTTTGTCTATTCCTAAGTCATTTATTCTTCTTTTGTTGTTGTTGTATCTTGCATGCTATTTATTATTTGATTTGTTATGCTGTAATCATAAAAGAAAAAGAGAATATTTTGTATTCCTTTAGGAATTTAGATTTTAAAAAGGTGATCGATAGTTTTAGGGAGATTTGAAAAAATACAGCACTTAAAAGGTCAGTGCTGCTTGCTAAGAAGGGATATGAGCAAGTTCAAAAATAACTGACTTCGAATGATTTCTTGAAATTCGAAAACGCGCTGAATGAATGGAAGAATTAGGAATTAAAAAAAGAAGAAAAAAAAATAATAGATTTTCATTTGTTTCACAACTACTTTGTATTCAATTAAAGGGAAAAGTTACAAAGAAATCACACATGACAGAACCATTTAAGGTACCTGCATCTCCAATTGCAACATCTGGGAAGGCTTAGCTAGGACAATAATAGCCTAAACATGCACTTAAATTCAATCTCTAAATGAATCCAACACATATCTCAAAATCGAATGGATACAAAGGAAAGAAGTTTCTCAAAAGAGATTTCTCATCAGCTTCAATGCCTAGAGATTGTAAGTGCAATGTGACATAGATTTACCTATTTGTTATGGTTATTTTATTGTTTTTCATTCACAGATTCAGATGCATTTCTTCCAAAGAAAATTGAAGTTGAGAAAAACTTTCTGCGAATAAATTATTTAAAAGATAAAGAATAAGAAGCTGCCGAAGCAGTCGCACATGCATTCACTGTGATTAATTAAAGTTCTAAATCTTCCGTTAAATTGTCTCCAAGGAGACCACTCAAGAATGCTGCAAGTGAAAAGAATATGGTGAATAAATATTTTAAGCAGTAACAGCAGTAATAAGATCAAAAACAACATAACCATCGTTTAAATCAAAAATAGCATATCGATTAGATTGAACATTCTCAAGGTTAGCTGATATTTCTTATTAGTATTATTGCATAACTGCAAGATTTAATGTTGTTTATTGGATTCAAAAGGGGAGAAGCCTAAACGAAAAAGTTCGATTCTTCAAGGACAAATGTAGTTAGCTGCAGAAATGACAAGCTTTCCAAGAAAGAAATCTTAAGATTAATTGAAGATATTACAAATCTAAACGAACCAAGAAGTGAATAGCAACTAGCATTAACAGGAATAATTACAATAGAAATCTCAAGATGCCATTGATCCTTCCTCATCGTCTTCTCCAATAGAATAAACTGATAAAATCCTAAATTAACCCTCCAAATAGCATAAACAATAAATTGAATAGAAGAAATCCTCCAAGACTCCTGAAAAACGGCCTAGTGGATCAAGTGGTAACAGCAGGAGAACTCCTAATAATAATGATAATCAGTCCATGAAAAGTTTGAGAATCTACAAAGATAATTCGATTAATTTCAGTAATAAGAGTCTTAATTCCCCGATTTCCTCAGTGAGATACCAAGCAGTAAATGGTTGCGTGTCTGATTTGAGTGTCGAATGGAACAACAAAGGAAGCATTCTCAGTGCAAGTGGATGCAACAAAACAGCGGAGATGTTGTAAAAAAAATTCTAAACAATATTCTAACGAAAATAAGAAAAAGCACAAATTAGATAACTTCAAAGTGCTGAAAAATCACTTCGAGATGAGTTATATGGATTGTTCTCATAGTAATCGAGGTAAATTAAGATTAAGAAGCAATAAGAGATATAATTGCTAGAGAATCTGCAAAAGAATGTATTCAGCATACCCGATACGTTGTAGATACAAAGAGTTAATGATCTTGTAAGATCGTCTTATGAAGCATTCAAAGGTAGGAGGATAGCATTATTTCCAAGAATAACTTTTGAAATGTTGTAAAATCAAGTTGATTTATTGTTTTGTGGTGATTTAGCAAAGAAGGTTTAAGAAGCTGAGGAGGCAATTAAAGCTGAAGAGGAAGAGAAAAAGAGGAGAGCAGATATTTTGTTGAAATATGGCACTGTGATTAGATAGTCAAACAGCGATAGACAACATGAATTAGATGCAGAAAAGGAATCGAAAGGAGAGAACTTATTGAATAATATTCCTCATCCATGGGGGATAGACTAACGAAAGTTTGAAACTAAATCTGCTGATAAAAAACCAGAAAAGATGATTCGAAAACAAAAGATTCCCTTGAAAGAATTATTCACTCTAAATGTGACTGCGAATGAAGCTGTTAAAGAGAAAATTATTGCATTTTCAGAATAGCAAAATAGTCAAAGAGTCATTCGAGAATCTAAAATGAATTAGAGAAAGCCAATGACAGCAGAGGAAAGAACTTAAATCGCATAAGTTCGATGCTAAAAAGTTATTGAAGAAATAGAATAAGCTGAAAAAGTAGAAATGTTAAAAAAAGAAGAGATTTAAGGGAAATTGAAGAATTTAGAGTAGAATAGACTAAAAAGTATTGAAAAAACTAAAAAAATACCTTTTAAACCAACAGAAGAAATGATCACTAACGCATTTATTGTTATTCAGAAGGATGAAAACGCAGAGAATGATGTTGAGAATACTAATAATATCAATGGTATGTTTGATTAGACTTTTGGATAACCAAAGTAGAATAAGTAAATGATAGTTTCAGAATAATAATAACCTCATGATCCAGCTGTAGAGGGATATTAAGCTTAGAAGAAGGAAGAATCAAGGGAATCAACTGGAAAAATAAATAATGCTAATAGGGAAAATCATAGGAAACAAGATATGAATTATAAATAAGGAAAAGAGCGACAGTTGAGTTAGAAAAAAAGAGAAGAATCAAATAATAAAAGCAGTAATAGCGTGGTAGCTAAGCGAAGTAAACAAAGATTGCCTTGAGAGATTAAGGAATATAATACTAATGTAGTCAAGTTATTTGTTTAGAGTGCGCATGTGCGCTTGCTTGATTAAAATTGTTTATTTTTGTAAAATTTTGTCAGATTAAATTATTTTATTTTTCAGACACACCTAGAAATAAACTAATCAAAAGGTTCATTGGGTTTAATACATTGATATATTCCTACTTAGTTAAAGAGAATTCAGTGGGAATCGTTGATAACTTTTACAATTAAATAGATAATTAGTCTTAAGGAATTTTAGAAATTTAGAAAAAAACAATAGAAAAGACACACACATACACGCATTTTTTTTAGAAAAATGGGCAACTTTCTTCTAAGATTTTCGCTAATCTAGCAAGGCTTTTTGTATATTACTAAATCGAAGTCTGATTGCGGTGAAGGACAGAAGCAATGGAGTTACATGCTTCACATATCTAGGTAGTTATTTGAAAATGGGAAGGATTTAACATTAGCGGAAGTTGAAAAGATGAGTGAAGTATAAAGTTCTGGACAAAAGTTATCTTTGAAGAGAATCAGAGCAGACTAGAAGGAATTTGAATTGCAAATACTTGGAATGCACAATGGAGAAGAAGATTTAAAGATTGATTTAAATACTCTTAAGGAATTGATTGAGGAAGTGAAATTATTAGAGAAAGGATAAATATAGACATAATAAGCTAAGTACAGCAGAAATGATCTAAAATTCAGATATATTGTGCTGTTTGGCGATCTTAAATTCAAAGCTTTTGCAATTCGACCCTTCATTCAAAGGGAAATATTGAAAAAAATCTTTGGACCAGCTGCTATTGAAACATACCCAAGTAACTAGAATCTCTTGGAGTTTTTGTATGATAATACAATAAATGAACGGTATTCGTATAGTTTAGCTGGATTTGAGAGTGAATCGATTCTTGCGACTTCAAGAAAAGATTTTCGAAAAATCGAGCTACGCGAGAAATTGAGCTACAATCGAATTAAAAACATTCTTTCTGAGCTGAATCAGCAAGGACATCCTGTAGAAACACTTTGCATTGATAATTGCACAACATTCTCAAAGTTAAATGAAAATAATTAGAATCTAGAAGAGTTGTTGGCTATAATCAATGTAAAATAATTGATAATCAGGAATATTGAGAATAATCTAGATAGCAAACTCAAAAAGGAACATTTATGTTCAGTTTTCGATGCTGTGAAAAGAAATTAAACTATACTTCTAGATTTATCTGGAAATAATCTTATTGGATTAGAATTCAGTAAGAATTAAGATGGAAGTGAAGGATAACAGAAGAGTTAGGAGAAGGATGAGTTGATTGAAGAAGGAGGGGTAATATAAGAGAATTTTAAATAGGTTCAAGAAGAGCAAAAAGAAGAGATTTAAGAGAAGAAAAATGAGAAATGGTTTGATTTATTAAGCCTAAACATTAAGCGGTTTTTTGATCCAATCAGTAAAGAAGAAAGTGTAGAACACAAAGAAAAAGAATTAGAATAAAAATAATAAAAAGAATAAGATTAAGATAATCTCCCAAACAGCAATACCTACTACTCCTTAAAAGTCTTATGCTTGAACTCCAACAAATTCACTAAAAAACAACATCTCCAAGATCTCTTCAGTCATCCTGAGCTTGAATCCTTACAACGCTTGTATTTGATCAGCAATAGCATCAAAGAAATCGAAATGGAAAGTGCAACTTACAAACTCAGAAATCTTTTATATTTGAATCTATCTGGGAATAACATAAACGGTGCTTCTGCTAGAAGTTTGTTTATATTTGCCGGATGGTCGCAGTTAGAATCTTTGATTCTTCGGAGAAATGCGATTACAAAGATTCTAGAAGAAGGAGACACATGTGGTATAACTTCCCTAAAATTCTTAGATCTATCAGCTAATAATTTCGATTCTGCGTAAGCGAATATTCTGTTTCGATAACCGTAGCTTAAATCGATCATCGAACTGAATCTTAACAACAATCGTGGTGAATTGCATCCCTTAGATTTATCAGGACTGATTAATCTTGCTGTTTTGAATATTTCTACAACAAATTGTCATGGAATCAAATCAGAATTGCCAAGAAATACCTTTTATACAGTTTTCTCAACAACAACAACGTAATTATTTTAGTCAATACAATAACAATCATAGGAACCCACTTCACGGCAGTAAAAGTAACAATTGCATCTTCATTGTCTGCCTAATTCACTTTAATCGTTAGATCTCTCTGAAAACAAAATACAAATCCCAACATAAACTTCTTCAACTTTCCGATTAATCTCCTAGACCTTCTATGATCTGCTGTATGTTTCCTTAGCAAACAATCAGATCATCGACCCATCGATATTTTTACTTCACATGCAGAAATTAGTTTCCCTTGATCTATCTCATAATTTGATTAGCAATGTAGAAACAATAAATTTACCACATATTCATGACTTGAATTTATCATACAATATTATTACAGATGTCTCCAAACTGTTCGATTAGCTAGCAGATTCAACAACTCTGAATAGCTTGAATCTAAGTAACAACTAAATCAACAAAATATCATAACAAGATCAATACAACAATAGATAAATAACCCATTCTTCTCCCTTAAAGTACCTTGATCTCTCCTTTAATCAAATTAACTGCTCGGCATCACAAGAAATATTTGATTCTCAATAGTTTTCAAAACTTCACACACTTTCGTTGGCTTTTAATTCCATTTCCATTCCAATTTCATCTAAACAACATAATAAGCTCATCTAGCTCACAGCTCTTTCACTCGCTTCTAATCACATTTCAGCTGAAGGTAATTTGTTTTTGTAGATTAATAATCATTTTTACTCTAAGATATTGATTATTTTTGTATGATTTTTTGTTAGGATTTGAAGAAATTATAACATCTGATTTTCCAAGCCTTTAGGAGTTAGATCTCTACAAAAATCAAATAGGTTCATTAGAGAATTGTAGCCAACACAATATTACTTCTTCTTTACCAAGACTATCCAAGGTTATTCTCTCCAAAAACGATTTAAATGGGAATGATTCTGCCATAATAATTGATTTATTCAGATAAACTCAAGAAATCTAACTCAATTACAACGAAATCGATCCTTTAAGTAATAATTAACCTAAGCATGATTCTAAAAATATCATTTTAAACGAAGTAAATGACTGTCCATAATAGAATCCTCCTTAGTCTCCTCTTATTTTATCTGATAATTCTACTGAAAACATACCATAAGAAAAACACATAAATTCTACAATTCTTCTAAACAATTCTCATATTTCTCTCAAGAATAACAATCTTTCCAAACTCAATGGCAAATCTCTAATTACTGATTTCTAATATTCAAATAGCATGATCGATTCGAAGCTATCTTAAGAGTTACTTTCCAAGCTTTCATCCGTTTAAATCGTTAATTTCAGTGAAAACAGAATCACTTCTTTAACTTAACTATCTTCAAATCCCCACCTAACTAACTTGAATCTCTCTAACAATGTCTTGAATTCAGCAGCAGCACAAGCAATATTTTCATCTTTCCTTCCAGTATTGCGCATCCTTAATCTTGCTAACAATCAAATCGAAGAATTACTCCCAGAAGATTTAACCACTGTTCAACTGAAATCTTTATAAATTCTCTCATGCCAATCAAACTTAATATCTTCTAAACAATGCTAACTGATTCTTTCCTCCAATATCCTTCCAACCATTAGAGTTATTAATTTCAGAAATAACAAGATCACTGAGCCTGTTGACAGCAAAGAAAATGAGATTAAATGTTAGAATCTTGAATCTTTGATTTTACAGAAAAATAATATCAGTACAAAAGGTGCATAAGAACTTTTCAGAATTAACTCATCAAGTCTCACTAGTCTAGACTTATCATTTAATTAAATTAAAAGTTAATTTGTTCTGTCTGAAATAGGTTTAGTAAACTTAACGAGACTTGATATTAATGGCAATCAACTCTCAGATGAAGGCAGTAATTAAATCTTAAATAGCATATCTCTACCGAATCTTACGATGCTGAATTTAAGTATGAATAAGATTTTCAAATTTCCTGAGATAATTAGACTACAATCGCTGTTTTAGCTGAATATGTCGGGTAATTCGATTGTCGGAGTGTACAGCAAACTAGATTCGTTTATTCAAAAAGGTTATTTTTCATAAATTTTGCTGTGATAAAGAAAAAAGATAACAAAAAATGTTGTAGATTGCATCATGATTGAAGTTAAGAAATTTCTATTTGAATGTAATCTACTTTGGGGTTATTGGGAATTATGTTATGGAACTATTTGAATTATCTGTGAGAACACATAAACAATCCATAATATTCAAGGTTCTCCTTTATTCAATCCACAAACCCCTCTCATCGCGGAATGTTGTATGTGTGTGTGATCTTTCTTCAAAACAATCTCTAAAAATATCTTTAAAATCAAATAAAATTAATACTAAAAAGCAACAGAATTTTTCATGTCTGAGATATCCTAAAGAGAATCATTGAAACAGCGCACAACCAGTGGTAAAGATGGTTCTGATAAACCATCTAAGATAGAGTCCACCTATCCGACTGAGCATCCGTTATGTAAATTCAAAACGTATCTAATCGAAGATGCTCTTGGCGGACCGAAACTCCTGAAATTAAATTGGGTTGTCAATACTGCGAAAGGACTCACGCCATTCTTCATTGTGGCTATGATGAATTTCTATTAAAATTTCTCATTAGGGAGCTACATTTACCTTGTTCTTCATGGGTCATACGGGTAAACAACATGAATCCTATCATTGTTAGCAAAAAAAGTTATTTTTCCTTTATTTTTTGTTCATTAATTTCTTACAAAATAGCATAATTTGGCTAGCGAAGGATCTCTTATTTCCAGATAAAAGCTTTTAAGTTCGCTAAACTATCGTAAGCAGCATCGCAGCAGCAGCCTGCTTGCTTGGATATTGGTCTATTGGTTGGCAGATTCTCAGTGGTAGAGGAGAATAAAACCCATCAATGTCTCTGATAACTGCTTGCAGCATGCTTTACATCTTTGGAGTTAGCTTAATGCTCGTAGCTGATGCGTAAAAGTTCTACACTTTGAAGTACAGAAGTGGATTGATTAACGAAGGCCTTTTCGCTAGATGTCGGAATCCTAACTACCTTGGGGAGATGTGTCTCTACTCCTCATTTGCGTTGCTGACTTAAGTCTGGGAAAGCTGGATTCCTTTGGTTTTCATGTGGTCCTTCCTGTTTGCTATTAATATGTACTTGAAGGATATTTCTTTGTCGAGAAAAGCTGGAGGTAAAGAGTATCTACAGCAATCATATTTACTAATCTTCAAAGTGTTCAATTCTGATATTGCGAATATTATTCTCTACACTGTGTTTGCTCTCTTCTTGTATCGAGATTACTAGGTCGGAGGATTTATCTCAACACTTAAAAAGAATTGATAGAAAAATGATTGTGTATGTTTCATTAGTGGAATAAAGCGTGTTTGAGATGATATTTTTCTATGTTGTGTGCTTGCTAATTTTGATGAATTTTGTGGAAGTTTGAAAATTTATTGAGGGGGGTTAACAGTATTAATATTATGGAGTTGTTGTTTTATTTGTTGAAAACTAATGAATGCAGGAAGGAATAACAAATGAAGAGGAATAAAAAGATTTGAATTACATCCAATTTTTCTTGGAGCATATCATTCTTAATTAAGTCAAAGGAGGGTGCTAAATACACTTAAATTCAACTTTAGGATACAAATTGATTGATTTATCAGTTTTTAATACATTAAATTGAAAAAAGACATCCAAAACTATTAGAGGTTATAAAAATTAACTCTAAAACCAAAACAGTAATTGTCTCTGTGCTCAATAATGAAGAATTTGTTGAGAGTGAAGTATCATATTTAAGAAAGAATTAACATTTTAGGGAATTTTTTTAAGTTAACAACCATTTTTAAGTTTTATAAAAAGCAAGTACTCAGTGAAAAGATATTTTCAATAATATTCTTAGAGAAATAAGTAATTCAATTAATTGTTTGAGAAGAATGGAGTTCTATATCGTTAAAGAATTTAATTCTTTTTCTTTGTTTCACTTGCCTTATTTGAAGTGTTAGCAATTTCAAAGTAGCTGAGAAGGGCGTAAAAAAGCCATTGATACATAAAATTTATTTGTTCATTTGAATTTACATAAAGACAGTTAAATTTTGAATGTTAATAAACAAACAAAACCAAAATAGAGCTGTTTATTTTTATTCCTTTTCAAGTGGCGGGGAGTCCAGGTATGAGACGAGGCATTTCGCAGACTTGTTCAAACGATCTCATCAAACTTGTTTTAATTAAAAAAAAAATTCTCATCCGAAATAATCATTCAAAAAATTACACAAAGAACACTAAAACACACAGTTTTCTTGTTAGAATGGAACAGGAAATGCAACAGCTACCTGAACAATAGCAGCAATAGGTTAATCCTGGTTGTGCCTTGCAAGTCAACAATCATTACAATAAAACTCTTCAACAGACGATTCCTTAAAGTATCAAAGGAGGAATGTCCAAATCAAGCTAAACATCAAATTCACATGAAAATCATCTCAAAAAACTCAATCGATGTGAGCATGCCAATGCTATCTGCTAGCATTCTATTACTATTCGTCGCATGGCGCATGTTGACTACAGTAACCTTCATCCTCCTGAAGCACACATGAAACTTTGCCCAATCGAAATTCAACCCTCAAGATAAATGCCCATTTTGGTGATTCTAGATAATGAGTAGCCTCATATGCCTCTCTTCGTGAGAGGAGAGTAACTTGTAAATCAGCATTTCCAGAATTTCAAGATTATTTTAGTTTTCTTTGAGTAATTTCAATGAATAATGAATTTAGTTGATTAACAATTCATTTCTTTGAATAAAATTGATGTTTAGAGCTAAGTTTTAGCTTAAGGGGAGTACAAGCTTGCGGAATATGAGAAAAAGAAATGGTTTTATGTTCATCCAGTTCAAGTAAGTCAAACCATTTTAACACATCATATTTTTTATTTCAAATAAAATATTTTGTTCAACTAACTCAGGGTTCTTTTAAGCCGAAAGAGAATTATTGCTTAGTATGTGAGAGGACATATCCTTGTGCTTATTCTGATGTAAGAGCACTCTACCACAGCTTTTACTTTTTCTTGTTGATGATTCTTGATTTTTTCAACAAAATCAAGCACGTGAAGGATTATGAACATGTCTACAAATATTACATGAACCCGCTGACTGAAATGATCACTGACATGGCCATCAGCATGGGTCGTTAGAACGCCATCGAGGGGCAGCTCAAAAAGAGAGAAATTCTCAGAAAATTAAAAGAAACATATCAAAAAACTCTCCTCAGAACAAAGATACTAGAATCACTGCGCTAAATCAACAATAAAGAGAATAGTAATGCTGAAGTTGTTATTAACAAGTGCAGACTTAAGATTGTAAAGGAGAGCAAGGATAATAGGAGGAGTGTTTATGATGGTGATCTTGTAGTTTTAGATGGGTTGAGTGAATCAAGTGAGAGCATCAAATTAAAAATACAGCAGATTCAAGCTGAATTAGATAACAACAATAAGAGGTTTTAAGGCATAAGCAGTGAAGACATAGAACAATATGAATATGAACAATAATAATAAAAGTTATAAGAAAATCTATCATCATTCTCCTCCCCAGAATTGAACAACAATAATATTAAAAAGGAAAATCCTTAGGATTATCTAATAGAAGAGAAGAAGATACTGATGCCCTAAAGATTTCCTACAAACAACCCTAAAAAACATGGTTTTGATGGATAAGGCAATCAATTGAAGTTATTTATAAAATCAATCTCAATACAAGGGAATAATTCATATGGATTCTCTTTCCCTGAATAGACTTATGCCATAGATGTAAAAAATATCAGATAATTTCTTAATCTTTCAGTCTAATTAGGGTTTATTATTAAAATACTATCAGGAGAGGATTATTAATCTAAAACGAAAGTTTTTAAACAATATCATTTAATGTGGCTTTTGTGCCAAAATTAATTAAATTCATTTTTGTTAAATTAGATGATTCCAACAGAGCAAGACGAAGAGATTTAACTAGGCACGGAACTTCCTGTGATTTAGATTAATTCTTCATCTTTTAAAGAGCAAGAATATGAAGATGATGAAGAACAAGCAGAAGTTGAATGCCCAGAAAACAATAAAGATAATTCTAAGGATGAAGTCAAATAATCATAGAAATTTCAAGATAATATCCATAACAATCAACTTAATATCAATGGAAATGATGCAATTGTTGAATTAAACCTCATCGATAATTCTTTGAATCTGTTAAATAGAAATACTATTAAGAATAGTCCTAAGGACTTGAGAATTAATCGCTTCGAAACTAACAAAATAATCAAGTCCATCAACATTGATAAAGACAAAAATCCTAATAATCTATCAGTGAACTATAACTGCCAAAGCAAATTACTCATAGATTAGCATTCTCCTGGTCCAATTCCAACTAAACGAAAGAATTCCAATATCCTAACTTCCCATAAAAAACTCTGCAATTTCTCAACCATGGCTGATGATTCCTAGCATTAAAGCTTAATGGGTCTTTCCGGATAAGCCCACAGAAACATCTACAGAGCTTTAAATTTCAATCAGAACAGTAGTAAACAAAAGTAACAATATTTTAGTTTGGGAAAGTTTTTTTTACAATATTTTTAAATAATTTGATACATTTTTGAACACTGCGTTCATTCAAACAATTATGATTCTTTAGAAGTGACTGCAAGAGAGACGAATAAGAGATAGGAATGATTACTCTAGAAGATGAGATAGGCATTGAAAATATGCATTAAAATCTTAAATATCTACTTACAAGTAAGAAGAAATCCAGTGGATTTATCTTATGCAATCCATAGAATAAGTCAGAAATTTTAACTCAAGAACCTACTACTGCACCGAGAATTACATTGGAAAATGGCAAGAAATTAAGAAAAGATATCAATTCATAGAATAAAGATAGAAGTAATTCTATGGTAACCACAGGACAAATCATAGAGGATCCCTAAAAGAAGAAACTAACTGATAAGATTCAGGGGTAGCTAGAGTAATTAGCTTAATAAGCTAGACCTACAAGTTGTATTAAATTCAATTTTGATGATTTGAGTGAGATTGTAGTTAGAAATCCTGATAAGATGTTCTAGCATTTTCACGTCAATCACAAAGAAGACAGCAACAAACTCAAACTGGAAAGCTAAGATTATGCACTTAATTTAAATTCTCCTAGGGTCAAGGAGAACATCGATGGAAGTAAGGTTATCTGCAAGAAAGGGTTTAAGAATAAGAAAAGAACATACGATTAGTTTGCGAATAGCAACAATAATAATAATAGACTACTAAAAGATAATAACATCGAAGAGAGCAATAATAGTAATGCAGAGACGGAAGAAGATTATTTTGAAGATGAGATAAATATTAGCAAGAGATTCAAGTTGTTCGGAATACTCACCACTGAATTCAAGTCATATTGGTAAGAATTTCAAGCATTATTAACAAAAATTTAACAATTAAAATCAATCTTCTTAAATTTGTTGCTTTTTGAATTCTGTTATTTTTTGTTCTTTAACATAAACTTTTAGGAATCATTCCTGGTAATTCTTGGTTTCTCACATGCATTAAATCTTTGTGAATAAGAAGACCACAAAGCAATCACAAAAAGAACAAAGACAATGAGTAAGAGAGAGAGAGAGAAATTAAAAAATGCAGCTTCATAAAGATCTATTTTGCTGATAATCAGTAGGGAATAAATAAAACTCATTTGCTTGTGTGTTCTTTATGTATGTGTGTTTTTAAAAGATAGAAAAAACAACATAAAAGTTTATTCCTCCCATTAATAATCATAAATCAAGGATAGCATATTTCGATATGAACTATTTCTCCTTCGATTTCGAATGATTTCGCTGAATTCACAACAGTTTTCAAACTTGCTGATTTCTCAGAAATATTCTTGAACGGTTTCTTAAGTGTCTTCTATAACCCTTCAACATCGCTTTCAACAGCAGCAGCCATATTCGGTGCTTTCGATAAATCCCAGAAAATGACAATTTCATCGTCGACTTTGAGATTCGTGTCTTTTTTAGTTTTCTAAATTTTAGATACAAGTTCTCTAAGGAGACCTTTGTTTTTAAGTGATTGATCTTGGGTGACATCAATGAGAAGAATGAATTCTCCTTATCCACCAAGTTCCAGCGTTCCACTGGAATACTCTTTCTTGTAGACTTTATCAATCACAAAATCATCGATTGAAAGTTCTTACTTGAGAATCACAATCAACTTTTTCTCTTGTAGTTCTTGAATTTACACTTTTGTCAATTAAGATGCAGCTGTTTTGAGTTCTTTTGTGTAGGCTTTTTATAATTTCTATCCAAGCAATCTGTGATTCGGTGTCGCCTTAAGATCGACGTATTTCTCGACGTTCATCTCATGGATAACCGTTTATGTGTTGATTTCTTCTTGCAGATACGGAATGTAGTCTTTCAATGACTCATGGAAGGATTTCTCAGAGTTGATGATAGTTATGGACATGATGGGCTATTTCAAGGAGACTTTCTTCTTCTCTCTCAGAATTCTCGCATAGTTTATGATATTTTGCATTCTAGTGAAGTTAATCTCGATGTTCGTGTCAAGCAGCTCTTTTTTCGGCTGAGGGATGCGTAAAAAATGAATGGATTGCTCAAGATATTACGAACCTTCAGGGATAACTTTCCTGAGATTCTAATAGAACGATTCTGTGATGAATGGGACAAATGGAGACATCAGAATTGTGGAGTTTAAGAGAACGTTAAACAGTACATTGAGGGCGATTGTTTGTTCTTCGATACCATTCTCACCTTTGAGTCTGGAGCGATTTAACCTGATATACCAATTTGTTAGATTATCCAGGAAGCTAACTTGCCTTGGGACAACATTGTATAAATGGTATTTCTCCATCTCGACGATAACATAGCTAATTAGATTCGAACATGCTGCCTGCAGAAAGATAAAGAGTGTTAGGAATAAAAATTAGAGGGTCGGCGGAGTGGAAATATCTCAAATAAACATATTTATCTCTCTTTCTTTCTCTTACAGTTATCCATCTGTCTGTGGGGTTAGTGAGTTTGGTTAGATCAGTTGAAAGTGCTTGATTGAATTGGAAATCAGTATTTGTGTTATTCTCCAATCGATTTATGCTCTGGATTAAGAATTTATATGCATTGTACCAAGGTAAGAAGATTTCCTTTCGGACACCATAGACTCCTTCTTCTTTGAAGCTCATCTCCTCTGCACGCACCAGAGGAGAGTTTATCTTAGAAAAAATAAGAAAATTAGATATTTGAATGTAGTTTCTACTTCTTTTGATCCTTTCTTACCATATAAAGACGGACAGCATCGACTGAGTGTGTTGATGCAATAACCATAGGATTAGGGTAATTTCCTTTAGATTTGGACATTTTCTTTCCATCTGCTGCAAGGACAATCCCATTGACAATGAGATTTTTATAAGGATGTGAGTTTCTTAACGCAGTTGATATGACATTTAACGTGTAAAACCATCCACGTGTTTAATCTATGCCTTCACCTATGAAATCAGCTGGGAATCTCTTTTAGAATTCCTCTTCATTGATCGAGAATGGGTAATGCACTTATCCATATGGCATAGCACCAGATTCAAACCAGCAGTCAAATACTTCATCGATTCTACGTAAAACACCTTTGCCTTGCTGTGAAGGGATAGTTAAGTGATCTATGAAGTCCTTGTGGAGATCAGTGATGTTTTCAGCGCCAGTAAGGCGTTTTAACTCCTCAACGGATCCTACACAGACGATTTCTTCGAAGTCATCTGATACCCAAAGTGGAATAGGATTACCCCAAAAACGAGATCTAGAAAAGCACCAGTCACTGACATTTGATAGCCATGTGTTAAAACGACCTTCCTATGCGAATTTAGG
>Ga0302271_10001758_pt1 | contig 20507 bp, 18 predicted proteins | sample III_Bog_N1_1_FD_198767 | JGI IMG/M metagenome (GOLD analysis project Ga0302271, IMG submission 198767) | Peat permafrost microbial communities from Stordalen Mire near Abisko, Sweden - III_Bog_N1_1 | ecosystem: Environmental > Terrestrial > Soil > Wetlands > Peat | place: Sweden: Abisko... | reverse complement strand
CAGGCTCCAATACTGCTAAAAATTCGACTGGTTACCATCTGAGTCAACTCTTTATTGGTTCGGAAGGTACCCTTGGAATTGTTGTTGAAGCTATTTTGAAATTAATGCCCAAACCTGAAAATTCAAGGGTTGTTTTAGCTTATTTTGATAAAATTTCAGACGCTGTGGGTGCTGTGACGGCTGTGTTACAAAACAAACTTTTACCTGCAACTCTTGATATTATGGATAAAAATACTCTTCAAACGGTGGAAAAGTTTTATCCCAGTGGCCTTTTAACAGACAAAGAAGCTGCTTTGTTTTTGGAAGTCGATGGGTACGAGGTTTCTCTTGAATACCAGCAGAATAAAGTGGTGAAACTTTGTAAATCTTGCGGGGCAGTAGAAATTCAGTATTCTCAAAGTGAAGAAGAAGCAAAAAGAATTTGGACTTCTCGTCGTTCTGCTTTTGGAGCATGTGCAAAACTTAAACCCAACGTGGTATGCGAGGATGTTGTTGTTCCGAGATCCAAAATTCCTGAATTAGTTGCGGGAATAAGAGAAATTTGTGATAAAAATAATCTTATTGTGTGCATAATGGGACACGTCGGGGATGGAAATATTCACCCGAATATTCCGCTTGATTTAAGAGATGAAAATGACGTTAAAAATTACGCAAAAACCAAAGATGAAATCCACGAGCTTGCAGTAAAACTCGGCGGTACGCTCTCCGGCGAACACGGAATTGGGTGCGAAAAATCAAAATATATGAGTCGGGCAATTGACAGCATAACTTTAGAATATATGATAAAGATTAAGAAGGTTTTTGATGAGAAAAACATCTTAAATCCGCAGAAGATATTCGGTTAATAAAGTAGGTTGGGTTTGCTAACCCAACAAAAGTAACAAAGAGGATAAAAAATGGAATTCATCGTTATTTATTGCACGGTCCCAAATAAAAAAGAAGGCAAGGAGATTGCCAAAAAACTTGTAGAAAGAAAATTGGTTGCTTGTGTCAATATTATTGACAATGTGGAATCTGTTTTCTCTTGGGATGGTGAAATGTCTGAGGCAAAAGAAGCTATGATGATTATAAAAACAAAAAAAGACCTATTTGATAAAGTTCAATTTATTATTCAAGAATTGCACTCTTATAATGTACCCGAAATAATTGCCTTGCCTATACTTTTGGCAGAAGAGACTTATTTAAAATGGGTAGAACACGAAACGCGATAGAACAGGTCATTGCGAGACTTTTAGCTAGCAGGCTTACAAAAATAATCCACCGAAGTAATCTCCTGCGAGTCTTGGATGGACATTGCTTCGGTGTAATCTTGATGCGTTTTGTAAACCTTTTTTAATATTTTTGGTTTTTATGTAAATTTATTTTTTGCTTAACACTTAATGAGGGGGTGTTAGAAAAATGGTAGTACAAAAAAGTTGATTTCCTATTTAAACTCAAATACAAATTCAAACATTTCCTTTGGAAGCTTAAAGGAAAATTTAAGACTGGGCGAAGACGTTTACAGGGATTTTAAAAAAGAATTTCCTTATCTTCGTTCTAATACCTTTTTGGGAAGTAAAATTGTTCAATATCAAGGTTCAGATCGGTTTGAAAAGATACGGCCTAAAATAGAAAGACTTGCGGATAAATATGACTTAAAAATTGGAGAAAACAGAAGTAATTTTTATGGAGTTGATACTTTTGAAGAGTTTGTTAGCAATATAAAAAAAATAATATCAAAGAATAAATGTGCAAATTGTGGAGAGCAAGCTAATATCATGCAGTATGAGTTGTTAAAAAAAAGCACGGATCCTCATTTAATATCCATGGAGGTTGAATATCCTTTGTCAGGTATGGTTAAAGAATATGGAAGCCATGAATTTGCGGTTTTTGGGTTAAAAAAAGGTGCAAGGCTCGATAATCCAAAGACTTGGGGGCAAGAAGCCGTTGTTGTTGATCCTTGGGTCAATAGAGTAATGCCGGCAAACGAAGCTATAGAATATTATAAAATTAAACTCGGTTTTGATTCTACGAAACATACGACGGTGTATGACGAATGTGATTAAGTAATAATGGAATAGATAAATTCCCTTTTGCGTTTTGTAAATCTTTTTTAATACTCCCGTTTTTTATGTAAATTTATTTTGTTCTCAACACTTCATGAAAATTAAGTAGAAAGTTGTGCAAAAAAGTGATTAATAGTTCAAGCTTAAAAGAAAATCTAAGGCTGGGCGAAGCTGTTTACAAAGACTTTAAAAAAGAGTTTCCAGTGCTGCGTTCTAAAACATTTGTGCAATGTAAAATTTTTCAATATGAAGGTTCAGATAGATTTGAAAAAATAAGACATAAAGTAGAAAACCTTGCAGATAGCAACGCCGCAGGTATAAGAGATGTTAGATGGCAAATAAGCGGGAAATATTTTAATCTAAGCGAATATATTGATAAGTTAAAAAAAGTAATATCAGCTAAAAAATACGCAAATTGCGATGAACAAGCTCAGATAATTCAGTTTGAATTGCTAAAAAGGCATCAAAAGTCTCATTTTATCTCAATGCATGTTAGAGATGCCGAATCTGGAAGAAATATAAAATTTAGAATGCATGATTTTTCGGTTTTTGGGTTAAAAAAAGGTGCAGAAATAGATAATCCAAAAACATGGGGAAATAATGCTGTTGTTGTTGATCCTTGGAGTAATAGAGTAATGCCTGCAAATGAGGCTATAAGGTATTATGAAACTAAATTTGGTTTCAATCCAGAAATACACAAAATTACTTATAGCGTACGTAATCAAGTATAAATAATTATGATTTTGAGTATAAGTATGTTAAAATCAAAGTTAGAGCTTTAACGTCGTTGCGAGGAATGAAATGACGAAGCAATCTTATATTTATATTATGACGAATTATAATGAAACTGTTATTTACACCGGAGTAACGAGTAATCTACCTAAAAGAGTTTTTGAACATAAGAATAAATTGCTTGAAGGCTTTACAAAAAATTATAATGTTACGAAATTAGTTTATTATGAGGTTTTTGATAATATAGAAAATGCAATTCTTCGAGAAAAGCAGATAAAAGCTGGTTCAAGGGAAAATAAATTAAAATTAATAAAAGCATTTAATCCAAGATGGGATGATTTGTATGAGAATATAATTTAAAAGATTGCCACGGCTTCTGCGGAGCCTCGCAACGACGGGAAACGATTTTGAAAAAAGAATTAATAAAATATTTTAAATCACTTGGAATTGAGGTTTATACAAACACTAAAGCTCGCGGTCATCAGGGGTTTTACGTTAAAAACCGTATTGATATTTCCAAAAATACAAAGGAAGAAAGAGTTATGCCGACTCTTTTGCATGAATTTGCACATTTTATCCACGATAAGTTGGAAAAAAACATGGTAAAAACTGGCGGATCCCTTGAAGTGTTATTTGATACGAAAAATGTCTTGCAAATAGAGAATGAGTTGATGTTAGTCACTAATTTTGTCGATGAAAATTCGCTTTTTCAAAAATTGACTTTACATAAAAAACAAGTTAAAGAAAAAATAAAAAAGCTGGAGACAGTTATTAAATCAGATTATCCTAATTTTATGCGGTCAAAAAAATTCAGGGATTTTGATAAGTACATAAGAAAATCAAAGGCCAAGCATTTGCTGAAATATGACAGAGTAAAATTTATTTCACGAGGTCTTTTTAATCTAAAGAGACAAATTGAGATTTTATCACTAGATAATTTGGAAAGAGATTTTCCCGATATGCAGCCGGCGTTTTGTGCTTATATTAGGTTGAAATCTCAGCAGAGAAAGCAGGCTAGAAATTCTAGACGGCTAAATTATTATAAAAAATATTATTCAAAGCCGACGGAGCTTTTTGCAAGACTTGTCGAAGGGCTTTATTTGGATTGCGAGCACACTAAAACACTCGCTCCGCTGGCATGCGAAAGATTTTTTGAGCTTTTAGAGCAGGGTTATTATTTTGAATTAAAAGAAGTTTTTCAGTCAATTTTATTTATTGGAAATGTGCTCGTGGTTTCATAAATAGGCTCTTTCCCGTTTTTTATATTCAATAAATCCTGATAAAACTCTCCTAATATCACTAAATGATTTACTGAGCTATTAAATTCGTGGTATAAATCCTTTAAGGTTAGTAAAGTAGGGTGCTGTCTTTAGACGCACCATTATTAGGATTTGTCTCATGTCGGTGCGGTTAAATCCACACCCACGGGCTACATATACATGTGAAAAATAAAAGAGAAAAAATATTTTTCTTGGATTGCCGCGTCGCTCATTCTTCGCTCCTCGCAACGACGATGTATAGTAGGTCGGAACAAAACAAAATAAAATTTAAGATAATTAAGGGCGTAAAATTGAAACAACGGAATTGTCTGTAAAATATTTGTTGGCACAATCCTGAATTTCAGCCGCAGTCACTTTTTTAATTTTTTCAATGATTTTATCTTGATAGTCATACCCTAGTCCTACAATTTCATAGTAAGAGAGTAAATTTGCCTGTTGGGAGTTGGTTTCAGTCACAAATTGCTGTTTCCCTATCACATTGTTTTTTGAAAAATCTAATTCAATATCATCAACAGGGAATTGTTTGAATTTGTCGATTTCTTCCTTGAATCCATCAAGTGAGATTTGAATATTCTTGGGCTCAGTTGCAATATATATGCTGAAACTTGCACAAGTTTGGTAAGTTTCATAAGAACTTCTAACTGTATATGCAAGCCCTTTTTTATCTCTGAGTTCTAAGAAAAGTCTTGAAGAAAGACCGGCAGAGCCTAAAATTACGTTTAAAAGAACGATAGCAGGGTAGTCTTTTGCATTAAAAGTCGGGAAAATCCATCCTTGAATAATTTGTGCCTGTTGAACGTCATTTTTAATTATTTCAACAGTTTTGCTTGAAGTCAAGGTCGGAGTTGTAATATTTTTTTCCTTAATAGCGTTGTTTTCGATGTCGCTCATATTTTTGTTGAGAAGCTCTTTTGCTTCTTCTTGAGATTTATCTCCAACGATTGCCAAAACTTTTTTGCCTTCGGTTATGATTTTGTTGTAGGCATTTATTAAGTCGTCTTTTGAATATTTGTCAATGTTTTCCAAGATTTTTGTGTATGTATTTCCGTAGAAATGTCCATCAAAAAGGGTTTTATAGTAGTTTTCGAGAGCTTTTGTCTTTGATGAATCCATCTCAGCCGTGATTTCTCCCTGCATTTTAACTTTTTCTTTGTCAAACTCTTCAAAAGTCGAATTTTTAATAATGTCAGCCATGATTTCTATAGCAAGCGGTAAATCTTCGTTCAAACATACAAATCTGAATCTTAGATAATCTTGTTTCATATCGCAGCAAAGTTCGATGGCGTTTTCATCCAATTCTTTGGAAAGTTGCTCAGAGTTGCGGGTTTTGGTTCCTTGAAGAAGCAACCTGCTCATTAGACAATAGATTCCGGGAAATTCTTCGGCTTCATTTATTGCAAAATTGAAACTTAAAGCTGTTCTCGGGGTATTTTTATTTTGCTTATAAATAACTTTTATGTTGTTTTTTAATTTAAATTCTTTCATCGGCATCTTCTTTCTTGACATCTTTATTTCTTAGGGTCATTTAAACACAAAAGTTTTTAATGTACAATAATTATAGATTACCTACAACTGTGGTTTAAAGGAAGTATGGAGCGAATAAAAAGATTTTTCATTTCAAATTATTTGGATATATTAATAACAGTAGTTTTGTTTGTTATTTTCGGCCTTTTAATGTTTATTTTTCACGGCTATTTGGGCGATTTTATTTTTGACTGTGGAAGAGAGTCATATTTTCCGCTCGAAGTTTTAAATGGTAAGGTTCTTTACAAGGATATTTTTGATAATTACGGCCCCTTTTCTTATCAAATGAATGCATTTTTGTATTCATTTTTTGGGATAAAGTTAGGCACGTTGTATATGTCAGGGGCTTTCAATGCAATAATAATCCTTGTAAGCACATATTTTATAACTAGAACTTTTACCACCAAAACTGTCAGTTACCTTGTTACTCTTTTTATTATGTTTTCGTGTGTTTTTAAAAGTTGTAGCCTTTTCAATTTCATCTTCCCATATTCTTATGCAATGTTATACGCGTTGAGCACATTTATGCTTTCAGTTCTATTCCTTATTCTATATCTAAGAACCTCGAGACAACTTTTTGTCCCTTTGAGTTGGTTATTTATTGGGATATCGGTTACATCCAAACAAGAGTACCTCTTATATGTTATCGTCTTGGCTATTATGACTTTTTTCATAAGGCCGGTTGATAAAAAACATACTTTTTACAGCTTTTTCGGGTTTTTAATAACCCCTTTGATAAGCTTTTCAACACTGTTTTTGCAAGGGTTGACCTTTGCAGATCTAGCCAATATTACAAATATTGTTAAAAAGCTTTCTTTTTCTCCGAGCATACATCATTATTATGAGATTTATACAGGGTTGTATCCCAACAAGACCCGTTTAGTATATAATGGATTGAATTTTTTAGACTTTTTGAGTTATTTTATGCCCTTTTTGCTTTCTTTTTATTGTTTGCTTACGTCAATGAGGCGGAAATGGAAAAAACACTTTTTGCTTCTGTTGTACCCGCTGTTGGGGGGTTCAATTTTTTATTGTTGTGATTTTCTAGTTCGTAGAAGCAATGATGCTTTTTCATTTTTGCCAATATTAACGTCGGTGATTTTCACCGGGCTGGTTATTGTTCAAATAAAAAAAATAATACTTATAAGTAAAACAAAGAAAATTAATGAGATAAAAGAAATTTGTCAAAAATATATTGGAAGTGTTGAGGGCATTTATCTAATAACAGTTTTTATAGCATTGACTTCTTGTATTAAAGGATTTTTCTATTTGAATCTGTTGTCCTATGGAACATTTTTTTTACCTTTGATATTTATAACAACGGTTGTTTTTTTGGTTGAATACATTCCACAAATTCTAAAATTTTTGGATAAAGAACTTTGGCGAAATTCTGTTTGCGTGGTGTTGGCAGTAATCTCATTTTCGTATTTGGGGATTTCTTTGTTTCTTTTAAAAGCCTACTATAAATATCCGGTTGAAGCCGGCGGAGAGAAGATATACATTCAAAATCGGGATACTGCGGAAAGCAGTATCGCTGTGGTTGATTACATAGAGCATCACATGAACCCGTCAGATACTTTTCTTGTTTTGCCAGAAGGGCTGATGTTTAATTTTTTAACCCGCCATCGGTCAAATGATATTTATTTTAGTGCACTTATGCCTCCGAATATTGAAGCTTTTGGGGAGGGTAATATTATCAAGGGGCTAAAGAATGACCCTCCCGATTATATATTTATCCATAATTATTATCTTTTCATGTTTAAAACCCCAGCTACCTGCGAAAATTCAGGGTTAGAAGTGTGTGGATGGATTTATGATAATTATTCCAAAATAAAAGTTTTCGGAACTAGTTTTAAAATGACTTTGTATAAAAATATTAAGTAAATTCTTTTTAAAAGAGCTATTCTCTTGCTTTTGAATATGTTCGTGTTACAGTATTCACAAGATGTTTACATTGTTATTATTTTGAATAATTAAAGGAGAGCAAAATGACAGAACAAAGAGTATGGCTTTTTAGAGAAGGCAACGCTTCTATGAGAAATCTTCTTGGTGGAAAAGGTGCAAACCTTGCTGAGATGACAAATTTGGGATTACCAGTCCCTCCAGGATTAACTATTACAACTGAAACTTGTATGGATTACATTAGCTCTGGCAACACTATGCCTGCAGGCGTAATGGCAGATGTTAGAAAAGCGTTGGCTGAAGTTGAATATCAAGCAGAAAAAAAATTCGGCGATGCTACAAATCCATTATTGGTTTCTGTCCGTTCAGGTGCCAGACTTTCTATGCCTGGTATGATGGATACAATCCTTAACTTAGGTTTAAACGATGAAACAATCAAAGGGATGATTAACTTGACAAAAAACGAAAGATTTGCTTATGACAGCTACCGTCGTTTCTTGACAATGTTTGGCTCTGTTGCTTGGGAAATCGAAAGAGAAAAATTTGAAGATGTTTTAGAAAAACTTAAAGAAAAAGAAGGCGTTAAATTAGATACAGAAGTTTCTGTTGAAGGTTTGAAATCTTTAATTCCTGCTTATAAAGCAATCATTTTGGAAGAAACCGGAAAAGAATTCCCTCAAGATCCTTACGTACAACTTGAAGCTGCTATTGAAGCAGTATTCAGCTCTTGGAATGTTCCTCGTGCGGTTGCTTACAGAAACCACTACAAAATCGACCACAACTACGGTACCGCTGTAAACGTTCAAACAATGGTATTCGGAAACATGGGTGATGATTGTGCGACAGGCGTTTCTTTCACAAGAAACCCATCCACAGGTGAAAATAAATTCTACGGTGAATATTTAACAAACGCTCAAGGTGAAGACGTTGTTGCCGGTATCAGAACTCCAAAACAAATTGCTGAATTGGAAACTGAAATGCCTGCATTGTACAATCAGTATGTTGATATCGCTAAAAAATTAGAATTAGGATATAAAGACGTTCAAGATATGGAATTTACAATCGAAAAAGGTAAATTATACATTCTTCAAACAAGAAACGCTAAAAGAACAGCAGCCGCTTCTGTTAGAATCGCTGTTGAAATGGCTAACGAAGGAATTATCACAAAAGAAAGAGCAATCCAACTTGTTGATCCTTACCAATTGTACCAATTATTGTTACCTGGATTCGATTTGACAGCAAAGAAAAATGCAGTTAAATTGGCTACAGGTCTTGCAGCATCTCCTGGTGCAGCAGTTGGTAAAATCGTATTTAATACAGACGAAGCTTCTGAACGTGGTTTAGCCGGCGAAAAAATTCTTCTTGTAAGAATAGAAACTTGTCCGGATGATATTCACGGAATGATTGCAGCTCAAGGTGTTTTGACACTTAGAGGCGGTATGACATCTCACGCAGCAGTAGTTGCAAAAGGTATGGGCAAACCATGCGTTGCAGGTTGCGAAGATTTGAAAATCGATCTTAAAAACGAAACTTTGACAGCTTCTAACGGAAAAGTGTTCAGAAAAAATGACATTATTTCTTTAGACGGTGGTACAGGTGAAGTTATGGAAGGTTCTGTAGCAACAATAATCCCTGAAATGGATGATAAATTCGAAACATTGTTCAAATGGGTTGACGAAATCAAAAGACTTACTGTAAGAGCTAATGCCGATACTCCTGCTGACGTTGCAAAAGCGTTGGAACTTGGAGCTAAAGGGGTTGGACTTTGCAGAACAGAGCATATGTTCATGGATCCTGACAGATTACCATGGGTTCAAAAAATGATTATCGCAGGAACTCCTGAAGCTAGAAAAGAAGCGTTGGATAAATTGCTTCCTATGCAATATAACGATTTCTACGCTATGTTTAAAGCTATGGGCGAACTTCCTATGACAGTAAGACTTTTAGACCCACCTCTTCATGAATTCCTTCCTTCAAAAGAAGAATTGATTGCAGAAGTTGCGACTATGAAAGCTTTGAAACAAGACTATAAAGCAAAAGAAGATCTTCTTCACATCGTTGAAGGTTTATCTGAATCTAACCCAATGATGGGACTTCGTGGATGCAGACTTGGTTTGACTTATCCAGAAATCAACGAAATGCAAGTTAGAGCTATCTTCATGGCTTGTTGCGATTTGAAAAAAGAAGGATTAAATGTTAAACCTGAAATAATGATTCCGTTAATCGGACACGTTAACGAACTTAAAACAGTACAAACTTTACTTGAAAGAGTAGCAAAAGAAGTTATGGCTGAAAAGGGTGTTGATGTTGATTATATGTTCGGTACAATGATTGAAATTCCTCGTGCGGCTCTAACAGCTGATGCTATTGCAGAGTACGCTGAATTCTTCTCATTCGGTACAAACGACTTGACTCAAATGACATTCGGTTACTCAAGAGATGATGCTGAAGGTAAATTCTTAGGAACTTACGTTGACCAAAAAATCTTGGCAAGAAACCCGTTTGAAACTCTTGACACAGAAGGTGTTGGTCAATTGATGCAAATCGCTTTGGACAAAGCACTTCCTGTAAGACCAAATCTTAAACGTGGTATCTGTGGAGAACACGGTGGAGATCCTGATTCAGTGAAATTCTGTCACAAAATCGGTCTTCAATACGTATCTTGTTCACCATTCAGAGTTCCTCAAGCAAGATTAGCAGCTGCTCAAGCAGTTGTTGAAGAAGGATCTTTGGCAGTTAGTCACAATTAGCGGATTGCGAGCAGAGGGCGGAGGTCTTTTGTTTGGAAAAACAAAGTTTTGAAAACAAAAACCGTAGACCCGTTTAACGCGAGCAACCAAGAGTGAAAAACAACAAGTTGATATAAAAACTTAAAAAGGGCTCGATTGATTTTAATCAATCGAGCCCTTTTTTATATGCGTCGTTACGAGCAAAGTAAATAGAAAAGTAGGGTGGGGTTACTACCCCACCAGACAAAATAACATTTTTCTATCACGTCGTTGCGAGGAGTCTTGCGACGAAGCAATCCAAATACAATAGGTAATTTTTGTTTGTCACTTTTTCTTTTTTATATCGACGAAAAAAGAAAAAGTAACCAAAAAGAAAAATAACTCTTTTCCCTGCGGGGCGGACTCGGGCTAATGCCCTCGTGGGGCGGCCTTTAATTGATGAAAGCTCATCAATTAAACTTTATTTCATGCTATCTGTTGATAAATTAAGCTGTTTTTTAATAGTATCAACATCTTCTTTGAGCGATTTGATGTTATAAATCAAGTCTTTGATTGCTTCTGTTAGATCAAATTCGACTGAACCTAAAATATCAATATCGTCAAATGTTAATTCTTTATCATTCATAATTTTTCTCCTTTATAGAAGTATAATTAAATTTGATATATGTGTCAATTGGCGGTCGACAACTGACACATATAAATTTACAATTGTTTTATGAAAAGAGATGTTAAAAAAATATTTGCAGAAAGATTGATAAAAATCAGGACTGAACGTGGGCTTACGCAGGAACGTTTGGCTCTTTTATGTAAGATTGACAGAACACATATTGGTCGAATTGAAAGATTAGAACGCGTACCTGGTTTAGAAATTTTGGATAAAATTGCAATAGGTTTAGACATGCCACTTGGCGAGCTTTTAGACTTGTAAAGGTGTTCCGCCAAATTAACCAAACAATTTTTTAAGAAAAATCCTTCAGCTAATTTGGCGGTTTAAGTAAATTTGAAAGATTATTTTGTTACCTCTCTTACTTTTTCTGGAGAAAAAGTAAGCAAAAAGACTTTTCACATTGGATTTTTTCTCAAAATATCAAAATTTTATGTTTTGCCCTTAGCTTGTGCTGTGTTAAAAATTTATAAAGTTTCCGTTTGAATAGTCCTTTTAAAGCATTTTTGTTTTATAATGATTCTAGTGTCTTTGTCCTAGTAAAAACGTGAAAGAAGAAAAACAAGTTTGAAAAATTCAAAATTAACCTTAATGATATTTTTAGCATTAATTCTAGGTGTTTTTGTCGGCTGGATTGCTCCTGATTTTGCACAAAAACTTCATCCGATTGCCATAATTTTCTTAAATATGGTAAAAATGATTATTGCTCCATTGCTGTTCGCAACTCTAGTAATTGGTGTAGCTGGGCACGGGGATGTTAAAAGTATTGGAAAAATTGGATTAAAGACAATTGTTTATTTTGAAGTGGTAACAACACTGGCTTTGATTATAGGTTTATCAGTCGGGAATATTTTTAGACCCGGCGAAGGTTTTGGGGTTATTGCTAACCCAAATAATCTAAAGTTGGCAACTGATATGGCGGCAACTAATGTTCATATGTCTATATCTAATATGATAGTAAGCATTTTTCCGTCAAGTGTTATTCAAGCAATGGCAGAAGGAAATCTTCTTCAAATTGTTGTTTTTTCAGTTTTCTTCGCACTTGCAATTTGTGCCGTAGGAAAGAGGGCAAAACCTATTTTGGATGTCTTAAATTCACTATCTGAAGTGATGTTTAAATTTACCGAGTATGTTATGTGTTTTGCACCTTTGGGTATTTTTGCAGCTATCGCATCTACCATTGGAGCGAACGGGGTAGGAATATTAGCAAGTTATGCAAAAGTCATATTTTCGCTTTATTTTGCCTTGACGCTTTTTGTTGTAATTGTGCTATTTTTGGCGTGTAAGATTGTTAGAATTTCTTTCAGGGGGCTTATAAAAGCTGTTCAGGAACCTGCTCTTTTGGCTTTTTCAACTGCAAGTTCAGAGGCTGCTTTGCCAAAAGCGATGGAAATTATGGAAAAATTCGGAGTACCAAAAAACGTCGTCGGGTTTGTAATGCCAACCGGATATACCTTCAATCTGGATGGAAGTACCTTGTATTTGGCATTGGCAGTGCTTTTTGCGACTCAAATAGTTGGAATAAATTTATCTTTTCAGGAGCAATTGATGATTATGTTGGCACTTATGCTTACAAGCAAAGGTATAGCGGCTGTTCCAAGGGTTTCATTGATTGTATTGGCCGGTACTTTGATGAGCTTTCATATTCCTTTAATTGGTGTGGCGATATTATTAGGGATTGATCAAATTCTTGATATGGGACGAACAACAGTTAACCTTATAGGTAACTGTGTTGCGACAGTAGTAATCGCAAGATGGGAAAATCAGTTTGATTATGCTAAAATGAGGGAGTTCATAAAAGGAAACGATGCCGAGGACTTTTCTCCTCCTATAATTGAGAACAATTGTTAAAACAAAGAAATTTATTAGGAATATGTAAAGGGATATAAGATGAATGAAAATATGGCGGAAGATAAATTAGAATATAAAAACACGTTAAATTTACCGCAAACTACGCTTCAAATGCGTGCAAATGCGGCTCAAAATGAACCCACTATCCAAAAATTTTGGGAAGAAAATAAAATTTACGAAAAAAATATTGCACAGAGAAACAAGGCAAATTCATTTATTTTGCATGATGGCCCTCCTTATTTGAGTTCCGATAAAATCCATATCGGAACGGCTTTAAATAAAATTTTAAAAGACATTTTGATTAAATATAAATCTCAGGCCGGTTTTTATGCTCCTTATGTTCCAGGCTATGACGGGCATGGACTTCCTATTGAAAATGCAGTCGTAAAAAAAATTAAAGGCGGACGCGAGGCTGTTACACCTGTTGAATTAAGGGAAAAATGCAGAGAGTTTGCAAAGAATAATTTAAAAGGTCAAGAATCAGAATTCAGACGTTTGGGAGTCTTGGGAAATTGGGAACATCCTTATTTAACAATTGACCCGGCTTTTGAGGCGGAGCAAATAAGAGTTTTTGGACAAATGTATAAAAACGGGTATGTGGAAAAAGGATTGAAGCCTGTTTATTGGTGTGCCAGTTGTGAAACCGCACTTGCAGAAGCGGAAGTTGAATATGCAGACCATACTTCAACTTCAATTTATGTAAGATTTAAATTTGATGATGTAGATAAAAAGAAAGCCTTTTCATCCGCAGGTTTTGAATCTGATAAGGATTTATACGCAGTGATTTGGACTACAACTCCTTGGACAATTCCTTCAAATTTGGCGATTTGCTTGCATCCGAGATTTGAATATACTTTCTTTGAGCGGAGCGGCGATGTTTATGTTGTGGCTAAAGAGCTTTTGGCGAGCTTCTTAGAGGGAGTCGCTTGGGATGAAAACGAAATAAAAGTTTTAGGAAACACAAAAGGTCAAAATTTAGAATTTTTAAACACCAAACACCCTTTATATGAAAGAAAATCTCCAATAATTTTGGGAGAACATGTTACAACCGAAGCCGGTACTGGTTCAGTTCATACTGCACCCGGTCATGGTCTTGAAGATTATGAAGTTGGGGTTAAATATAGCTTGGATGTGCTTTCTCCGCTTGATGCGAAGGGAGTTTGGACTTCTGAAGCAGGTGATTTAGAGGGGATTCCTTATTACAAAGGAAATAAAATTGTTATTGAGAAATTGGAAAATGCAGGTGCATTACTTGCTCAAAAAGACATTCAACATAGTTATCCTCATTGCTGGCGTTGTAAAAATCCCGTTTTTTACCGTGCAACTCCTCAATGGTTTGTCAAGGTAGATAGGTTTAGAGAAAAAACTCTTGAAGAAATAAAAAAAGTTAAATGGATTCCTGCCAGCGGCGAAGTTAGAATTTCAAACATGGTTGAAGGGCGTTCAGACTGGTGTATTTCTCGTCAAAGAGCTTGGGGCGTGCCTATTCCTGTGTTTTATTGTAAAGATTGCGGTGAGGTCATCGTGACTGACGAGACCATTAAACATGTTGCGGATTTGTTCGACAAGGAAAGCTCGGATGCTTGGGTAAAATATCCCGAGAAATCTAAAGATGGGACAGAGCCTGGATTATTGCCACATAATTTTAAATGCCCAAACTGTAACGGAGATAACTTGCAAAAAGAAAAAGACATCATGGATGTTTGGTTTGATTCAGGTATTACTTGGCGTGCGGTTGTTGAAAAGCGTCACGAAGAACTTGGCAATATTCCTGTTGATTTGTATTTGGAAGGTTCTGACCAACACCGTGGCTGGTTCCAGTCATCTTTATTGACAGCGATGGCAACCGAGGGCAAAGCTCCTTACAAAGAAGTTTTAACTCACGGATTTGTGCTTGACGGCGAAGGCAGAAAAATGTCAAAATCGTTGGGAAATGTTGTTGCTCCTCAAGAGATTATAAAAGTCTACGGTGCAGATGTGTTAAGACTTTGGGCGGCTTCCGTCGATTACAGAAATGATATTAAAATAGGCGAAAATGCTATTAAACAGCTTGTTGAAATTTTCAAAAAAACCAGAAATACCGTAAGATTTTTGCTAGGAAATATTTACGATTTTGACCCGAGTGTCGATTACGTTCAGTACAGCGAATTGAAAAATATCGATAAATTTGCTTTGCACAAATTAAATCAGCTGACAGCTCAGGTCACTGAAGCTTTTGAAAATTACGAATTTTATAAGTACTTTCAGCATCTACAAAATTTTGCAGCGAACGATTTAAGTTCTTTTTATCTTGATATCGTGAAAGACAGATTGTATACCGCAGGGAAAAAATCTCTTTCCAGAAGGGCATGTCAGACAGTTTTGTTTGAAATGTCGCAATCTTTGGTTAGAATTTTGACTCCGGTGATGCCACATCAGGCCGATGATATTTGGCAAAATGTTGTTGAGTGTCAAAAGGGCGGATTGCAGAGTATTTTGCTTTCTGATTGGCCAAAGGTTAATCCTAGATGGGCTAATGCTCCTTTAGAACAAGAATTTGCGAAAATTTTAAGAGCCAGAGAAATTGTTTCAAAAGCGATTGAACCTCTTAGAGCTGACAAAAAAGTGGGAAGTTCACTTGAAGTTGCTGTTTATATTAAAACTTCTGATGAAGATATAAAATCTGTGCTTAAAGCAAACGAAGACGATTTGTGTAATATTTTCATCACCTCTCAGGCTGTTGTTACAGAAGAGCCACCGAAAGATGTTTTAACAGAATATACAGAAGATGAATTCACTGTTTGGGTGGTTAAAGCCCACGGTGAAAAATGCGAAAGATGCTGGAAATATCGTCCTTTAGGCGAACATACAGGGCATGAAACTATTTGCTCAGAGTGCGTTGACGCAATCGGTTAGTAATACAAAAAATCTTGAATCTAAGTAAAAAACTAGTGTGAAAAGTTTTTTGTTTCTTTTTTGAAAAAAAGAAACGGAGTTTAAAATAGCGGAATACTTTGTATGAGCTTAGTTCTCGCAAAATGAATTTGTTACAACGATGGTTTCCAACCCACCATACATAAACTTACTCATGTCGGTGCGGTTAAATCCGCACCCTACAGGCTTATATATTGTGCGTTTTAGCCGCGCCCCTTGAGGGAGAGGCCGCTTTTCGATGTGAGCAATGGCTTGCGAACGTAAGAAAAGCGGGTGAGGGGAAACGCGAGATTTGTAAGCTTTTTACCCCTCACCCAATTTTTCTAATACTCGAGAATAAAATTCTCTCGCATTGAAAAATCCCCTCTCCCTCAAGGGGCGAGGGTAAGTCCAGCGATCTTTTTGACTACAATTAGATATAAAAACTTGATTGTATATTATACTACAAACCTGTTAGCAACTCTTTGACATCAATTTCCAAAAAATTTGCAATATCGTAAATTTTCCCCAAAGACAAGTTTAAAATGCCACATTCGATTTTTGAAGCGTAACTCCAAGTTACATGCATCAATTCTGCGAAAGTTTCTTGAGTGTAACCTTTGTTTTTTCTTTGTTGCTGTATATTTTTGCCTATAATTTTTAAAAATTCTTTTTTAGTCATGATTTAAATATAATACATCTTGACATATTTGTGTATTCATATATAATTGAATAAAAAAGGAGGAGTTATGAAAGAAGAAGAATTAAAATCTTACGATATTGATATTTTAGGTTCAATTGAATTTGATTTGTCAGAAGAAATCAAAGATTTAATCTTTAATATAAAATCAATCAAAGACGATGTTGATATGATTAAAAACCATTTAAAATTACTTTAAGTCTGCCAGCAGCTGATTATAAATCTCAATCGTTGGTCCACAAATTTCCAAGCCCCTGTTTACAAGGCTTTTTATTGTCTCTTTGTAGCAGATTAAAAGAGCTTTGTTCAAGCCGTTTTCTTGTTCCAGAGTTTTCAAAATCTCTTCTCTGTAGGCTGAATCTCGGGTATTGGGTTCAATTTTGTCCGCCAAAAAAATCACTTTTTCAAAATCACTCATGTTTGTTTTACCAAGAGTATGCCAACGGATAGAGGATAAAATTTCCTCATCTTCAACCCCAAATTCATTTTTGGCAAAGTAAGCACTTACAGGAGCGTGTAGGGTTTTGTGGTTTGATATTTCACATTCGGCTACTTCCGGCATGTGTTTTTTTATAATTTCTAACAGCTCTTCTTTTTTAAAACATTTTGCACAATCATGCAAAAGTCCGGCAATATAGGCTTTCTCTTCATCCAGTTTGAATTTTTTAGCTAATTCGACGGCTGTCTGAGCACATCCAAGCGAGTGTGAGAATCTCTCTTCGCTTAAATTTAACTTAAGCCAATTTAAAATATCTTCTTGACTATTCTTTGTATAGATCATTCTCTCTTATATACTCCAAAACTTTTAAAGGAATAAGACCGGCAACAGATTGGCCGTTTATCAATCTTTCTCTAAGTGTTGTTGACGATAAATCAGTATAATTCATTTTTGTTATAGTATGGTTATAACCTTTATATTTTAAAAGTGCTAAGCGGTCTTTGTCTAGTTTACTTTCTCTTGGGAATACAATGAAATGCACCAACTCTTTTAATTTATCCGCCTCGTACCAATCGTCAATCTCTCTAAAGGCATCTGTACCTATTATAAAACCGATTTTGCCTTCTATTTTGTACCGTTTGTAAAGTTCCAAAATAGTCAGATAAGTGTACGAATATCTTTCGTTTTGAAATTCGATGTTGCTTATCCCAAAAGCGGTTTCACCCTCGATTGCTGTCTTAACCATTTGAAGACGGTGGTTTGATAACGCATCATCAATCTCTTTGTGCGGAGGTTTGTAGGCAGGGATAAATAAAATCGTGTTAAAATCATAAGTATTTTTAACAAAATTAGCCATAGCTAAATGTATATTATGTATGGGATCGAAGGTTCCTTGAAAAACGCATAATTTCATTGTATTAATTCCCACTCTCTTTTTGGATAATTTTAATTTACTTATTACACCAGTATACTATAATAATTGTTTTAGATATCCTCTACTAATATTAAAAGTAAATCCGGCTATTTTTGCATCTTGGATTATTAGCAGTTTATATTGTTTGCTTTCAGCCTCAAAAAGAAGGCTGTCTTGGATTATTCGCCATTTCTCACTATTGTAGATAATTGGCAAGCAGGAATAATATTGGCATTCCGTGAGGCCATTTTCTACGGCTCACTTATTCGCCTTGAAAAGAAGGCAAACGAGTTCGGAGGAAAGCGTGGTTTCCCCCTGCACTCTCTGGCGAAAATCCGTGTCACTATTGTAGCTCCTAGCTTAAGAATAGACTATTATAGCAGGCCGTGACGCCATTTTTTACGGCTCATTCTTCGCCTCAAAAAGAAGGCAAAAAAAGGCCTGAACAAATGTCCAGGCTTAAGTTTTGAAACTTGTAAAAGGATTTTAGGTAGGAAGGAAGGTGTGGGTGTGTGGGGGGTGTAAACTTATTAATTTAATTTTAAAAACATTTTGTTATTGTAGGCTATCATTGACATGTGATCGAATAGTAGGTTTGATTTATCTTCAAAATCGTCGTCGGAGCTTGTTGTAACTTGGTTTGCATACATTGCTGTCAGTCGGCTATCAATATTATTTAATTCTGCGATTGCCATTTTATTTTCCTCGTCAGTGCTTACATATATATAAAGTATATACCTATATCGCAATTTCAAACTTTGGTAAAACCTTTACAATTGTTAACAGTAAATCCCTTCTTTTAGGCAATTTTCTCTCTACGATTGTTTTTACATGTATAAGTAGGAATATAGAATATTTATGAGTAATCCAATCAATACGAATATAAAACCATACCAGCAGTCACTGACGGGTCTAAACCAACAGTTGCCTGTTGATTCTGAAAAATTAAAACAAGGCGTAAATCAAATTGTAAGCAGTAACCCTGCACTTAAGCCGGCTACATCATATAATGATTATTTGTATACAGCAGCAGCAACGATTCCTGTTTGGCTGGGGGTTTCCAAATTAGTTGATAAATTTGACAAAGCCTGTGCTAATACTAAAGATGGCTCTAAAACTGTTTTGCAAAAAATCGGTGATTTTGGCGATAAAATTTCTGGAAGTAAAGTTTTCACTAACCCTGTTGCAAAGAAAATTGGCAAATTTTGTACAGATGCCAAAAAATTTGTAATAACAAATATTATAAATAAATCAGCGATTTTAAGGTCAATGGCATACACTCCTTCAGTGCCTACATGTAAAGCAGTTACAAGCATGCTTAATGGTCCAATTTCAGAAACTGCAAGTAATGCTGTGGCTATGATGCAAAAATATACAAATGAAGGAAAAGATTTAGAAAAAGTTGCCGAATTTGGGTTTAAAGATTATGCAAGCGTGATAAAAAAACCTGAAGAACATATAAAAGAAATAATGAAAGCCTTTAGTAAAAAAGAAGGTTTTGTTGATTTGACAAAACAAGGTTTTGGTCAGCCTGTACGAAACTTCTTAGGAAAAAAGGCTTACTGGTCTGAAATTTACAATAAAATGGATGTTCTAAAAAAAGAAGCTAAAAATATAGCTAAACCAGGACTTGGTAAAGCTTTGCAAAAAGGTGCATTGAAAACAATTGGTCTAATAACAGGCGGAAATTCAGGAAAAGGTGGTCTTCTTTTTCAATCGGCCTTTATTGCATACGCTCTAGTGAAGGGTCTTCAAGCTCCAAAAGGAGAAAAAGGTAAATCAACAGCAGAAAATTTAGTTAGTAATCTAGGCTGGTATTTGACAATGCCTATTGGCATCATGTTAATGCACAGAGTTGGCGGTTTGCAGTATATCGGAATGAGCCCTGCTCGTTTAAGAAAATTCAGACAAGCTAAAACTGCCTTCGATGCAAAAGCGAACGCAGGCGGTTTTGCAAACGAAGCAGAACAAAAAGTAGCAGCAAAACTCTTAAAAGCAATGAAAAACGGAAAAGATGCGGCAAAAAGAATTGTAGAAGTTAAAAAAGCAGGCCATATTCTCAAAGGATCAAAAGTTGTAAGTTGGTATCATAAACCTTTCGTAAAATTAGCAGATATACTCACAGTCGGATTGGAAGGTCTTAGAGGTTTTAAATCCTTAAAAGCTGGCTTTTGGCCAAAAGTAGGTAATGTATTTAGAAATAGAAATTTCAATATGAAAAATTGGGCAGGATATCCTCTGAGATTCGGAATATTTATGTTTGCAATATCTCCATTCTTGGATAATGGGTTAATTAAAGGTTGTCATGCAATCTTCGGAAGACCAACAAAATCAGTACTTGATAAAGAACCTGAAAAAGCCCCTCAAACAGCGGTTCCTGGCCAAGCTGCACCAACTACTAACGGAGCAGTTCCTCAACCGACAGTTCAGACTGTTGTTCCAGTTCCGGCAAAAGTTCCAACCGTGGCACTGGCTCCAGTAAAACCTCCGGTTCAAGTTCCTATTCAATCACAATCAGGCGGAAGCTTATTAAATACTTATAAATTAAACCCTCAGGCACAAACCAATGTTGCTAGTCAGCCGGTTGCACCAGCACAGCCAAAACCTCAAGAACCTGTAAGAACTTATGTTCCTTCTTCTGCAGGAGTGCAAATTCAAGGACAACCTAAAGATGTTTCTGATAAAGCGAACGCAGCAATGAATAAAGCAGATGCCGCTGAGAAAGAAGCACTTAAGTTTTTAGTTGGCAAATAGATAGTGAAAGGTTGAGTATAGTTGTTCTATCCCCTCGCCCCTTGGGGGAGAGGGGAATTTTTCAGCACGAGTCCGAGTGCTA
>Ga0302271_10001756_pt1 | contig 20515 bp, 11 predicted proteins | sample III_Bog_N1_1_FD_198767 | JGI IMG/M metagenome (GOLD analysis project Ga0302271, IMG submission 198767) | Peat permafrost microbial communities from Stordalen Mire near Abisko, Sweden - III_Bog_N1_1 | ecosystem: Environmental > Terrestrial > Soil > Wetlands > Peat | place: Sweden: Abisko... | reverse complement strand
CATGCATATTACCTTCAGTTTCTTAATCCTGTTAATCTTAGTTGAGATCTCTGAATAGTAGCTGCAACGGCATTTCCACCATATCGTGTAACTGCATAATAGCCTTACAATGAAGACAAGGTGTGTCATTAGTGAGTCGAGCTGCTTTGGTTTACGTTAAGGAATATGTGTTCCGCATGTTTGGTGGTTAAATGAAGTTATTTTCGATTTGCAAGGGAGTATTATTAAACACAAATGACTACGATTACACGCTGCTGATTTCGTCTCTGAGTCGGAGACTCGTGCAGAAGAGAAAGAAGAGTCTGTTATTGTGATCAGGCTTGAAATACAGTGTCATTCTGCTAATCATGACTTTTTCATATGTAACATGCGCAACTCGCTTGACAATATTCTCACAAAGTGATCGAATTTCACCGGAGATCGCTTTTCCTTTGAGACAAGCTTTAGAGGAAAACACCTATGGGCCATCGAAGGTTACAGCTCTCTCGTAGACATCATATGCCTGGTTATTCAAGGTTTTGTTGTTGACACACCTAGTGAATACACATGTGCTAGGCGACCACACAGCTTCGATCATGGAGTTGCTTTCCCCGTATGGATCGATGAATTTCTAGAGAATCATTGTTTCCTCGAGGTCTTCTTTGTTGGGGAGCTCCTCGTAGAGTAGTTTCCTCAAGTCGTTAATATCTAGATATTTGACTACAACTCTCTCTGATTTTCTAGCTGATTCACTGATTTTCTGTGCTTTTTCTAAGATTTATGTTGTGCCTTATTTCCTGCCCTAACCCCAAATTAGCTATGCAACCACACCAGATTTCCCGACATTCTCTGTGAAACTGCTCCAAACGGAATCGGTTGTTAATGCGTTGCTCTTTTTCTTCAAGATTATTTCCTTGCTGCTTGTGAAGTACCAACTAGTCATTTATCGTCCTTTTAACATAACAGTGTCAGGAAGACGCACTTTAAACCTTGTATCCTGAACAACAACAAGAAAAAGGATGAGAATTTCATAAAGTTAAGATACTTCGTTTTCGATTACTGTAATGACAATCTAACATGCAATTTCATATATTCTACCTTAAGTCCAGCATCTTTGATCCAAAGTAGATAGTAGAGGTTCTCAGCTACTGAATCTGTGTTCCCTAGGATCATTTTCTCTTTTAATTTGATTTGATTTATTAATCTCTTTGTTTCTCCTAAAATTTATTCTTGAGAGATTTTTCCCTAATAAATTTCAAGATAATAGATTATTTTCTAAAGTCAAAGAAAAACGACTCAAACTCTCTTGTTGTCGTACTTTTCAGTCATTGCCTTCACGCGACAGTAACAATTCCTTTTTATTATTGCTGTTTTTATCTACAACTGTCGATCTATTTTAAGGAATGTTAAAATAGGCATTTACAGGCTAATTAACTTTATTTGATTTTGATTTCAATGAATCTCAACTACTTGAATTATTGAAATACACAGACTAATGAACTGTTAAATATATTTTGGCACATTTTAAATGAGCATTTCCCATAGATAACACAAATACTAACATATTCATACTCACACACACATTCATTCTTTTTTATTTCAAAATTATTTAACAGGTGATTTAGGTGTGAGTTCATTGAGGAATTCAGGGAAGGAGATTTTATTGTCTTGATTCTTGTCGTAGCGCTTAACGAGGGTAAGAAGATCCTTCGAAGAAACATAGATCCCGTAGTCTTGCAGGATATTTCTGAAATTATCCAACGTTATGAATCCATTATCTTAGCTGTCAATTGCAAGGAAGGCATCGTACAACGAGAATAGCGGGCGTCTTGATAATTTCTATCTGACATACTCCGCTTCAATTTCAGATTAGAAAACTTTATTCAGAAGTTTCTTAAATAACCTGCGGGTTTCGATGGAAAAATTAGTCAAACCATCGTCTGGATTGAGGTAATTCGGGACTCTAGATTTACTCAAGGAAGAGTATTCAGGGCTACTTGGAGAGATAAGCTCCACGAAGTCACTGTATTTTAAGAGCCCATCGTTGTCTCTGTCGTATCTCTTGTAGAATAAATGTAATTCGTCTTTTGTTGGGTAAATGCCTTCAAAAAAAAGAAACAGAAAAATCGTTAAAAGAACAGCTAATCAGAGATTTAGTAGATGAAATCGGGGTTAATGCTGTGTTTTATCTTACTGACATCATTGAGTGCAAGTTCAAACTCAAATTTCGAGATATATCCCCTGCCTTTCTTGTCGAATAAGCGGAAAGCATCTTCCGAATTGAAATCTTGTCTGAATGCAAGTTGATTCTTAAGCTCTTCTACATCCCTATCTAGGACAACTTGTTCTTTGAGTGCTCGGACTAGATGTTCTTCTTCATTTCCCTTCATGGTAGATTTAGAACTGTTCAACCCTGATTAATTCATGAGAGTAGAAGTATTTCCAAATTTGCTGTTTGCACCATAAAGACTCTGAGACAGCAGATTCAAGCCTTTATTAGGAGTATGATAAGGAGAGCGTTAACTAGTCGCATATCTCACTGGAGAACCGTAGTTCGAACGACGAGCAGGCGATTAAAGAACTTAACTGTTTCTAAGTCTCTCTAAACTTGCTGATCTAACTAAATAATCTTAATAATCGTTATCTTTTTCGGCATCTTCGAATGCTTTGCTTGAGTTCAATCTCGATGCTGAATTCTTAGAAAAGCTTCTGCTCATGCTAGAGACACCTCCTCTGAATCCTCTAGACGATTAATTCAATTTGGAACTGCTAGCAACATATGCAGGTGAAGGTTCTGCTGGAGTGACTAATTCCTAGAATTAAGGGTATGTGATGACATTCACGCCTCCTCCGATTCGTCTAAATAGCGCTAGCAACTAATCTGCACTGAGCACTTTCTCTTGATCACGAAGAAAATCATCGATAGTAGATACAGTCAGCTAGCCTTGCTTGAGATCATCTACTGCGTTGAACAAATCTAACTTGTTGAAATCATAAGAGCTTTGGAGAATGTCCTTGAGGGATTCGATGCTTCTGTAGTTCTTGATTTCTTGTTCTAGAACTCTCGCTAGCGACCACTCAGCCTCGTATCTGCAAGAATAAAGCATTTTGGTCAATTATAAAAATAAGATATATTTCTTAAATTATCTCTGCAAAAGTAAACTAATCCTACGGCAATGGCTCTCCATCTTCGAGGAAGAATCCTTCTCGGAGGTTCGCAAGCTGCTTAAGTCTAGCGTCTTCATGAGGTAGCACACTCTCAGCGAAACTTAACAATAAAATAATAATAAAATATCATTTTTAAATGAATTCCCCTTATTATTTGTATTGTATTTTGGATGTTACTCTGAATAAGTAACTCTTCCATCGCCATTTGAGTCCAACAATTTAAGTAACTGCACAGCTTCCTTCAAGCTGACGAGTATCTTATTCTGTTCAAGGAAATCAACGAGATCAGAAGCTGAAAGCTATCCTGTTTTGGCTTGATCTAATCTCCTGAACGCAGATTGAGTCTCAAAGTATCTTTACTCCGCGAGAACTTATCTAATGACTTCTGTTTTCTGCTCTGCTTCTGCGACAGCCTACAAGAGATTAGCTAACCTGTTCAATGTTCTGTACTGTAACATTTTTGTCTTATTCTAGTTGCTTTTGTGCCTGTGTGTTTGCGTTGTTTGATTAAATAAAATTTATTTGTTTGCTCAGGGTTTATATTCAATCTGTTTCATTTTGACTGGATGGGGATGCAACTCTTCTTGAAATAAAAATATAATATAATTTACCCAGTGAAACAGCTCTCTCTCTCTCTCTTTATCTTATCATTAAATATTCTTTAGCTGGTTCTTAAAATTAAAGTACTCCTTCCTATTCATTCCTTTGTTCCCTTTTAACACTAGCAATACAATTTTGGCTGATTAACGTGACCAATGAATTAAGGCAGAAAAATAAAAAAAACAAATAGCTTGAGCCAGCCACTCCTTAGGGAAATTTTACATGAGATTCTCATCTATTAAAAACGCATCGATGATCATCTTCTATGTAAAATGGGTTATTCTGCAACAATCTACTGATTTTTAGTGTTATCTGTTAAGTATTCTTTGCCTCTAAATTAATCTACTTAGTAAACATGAGAAGTATTATTTGATTTCAAGAAGGAGATATCAATCAGTAGGCTAATGTTGATTTAGCCTAACTTAGACAAATGATATCACAATAAAAGAATATGTAGGATGCTAACAATAAAGTTAGTTTTTTTTCAATAAAACTCATGCAAAATTACTGATATTATATTCGATTAGTCACAGAAATTATCAGAAAGGAATCACCTTCCTCCCCCCCTTTTTTTCCAGTAAAAAATGAAAGAAAAAAAATGCAATTCTACAAACTGTAGTAAGCCTAATGCATTTTTGCGTCCTTGCAATTTGCAAATTGAAAAATCAAGTTAAAATTGAAGAAAAAATAGTGTGGAGTATAATTGATTTTTTAGATATTTTAGTAGTAACAATACTCCAAACAGAGTAGTAATTGGAAATACAAAATAAACATAATACACACAACATGAATTCATATTGAAAACTTCTCCTTTATCTATTAATTTTATTTAGTATTCATTGTTTTATTTCAATTCTTTCTAACTCAGCCACTTTTGAAGCGCTGAAGGTTTATTTTAAAGCTCCTACAATGTTGAGTCTATTTCTACTAATTCTCAGATAAAAGACTAGCATTAGTATACAGATTATGAATATTCCAAGAACGATAACAGCAGTTGGGTTTTTGTTGACTATGCTGTCAAATATACTAGTAGATTATTTTTGAGGTTAAGTTAAAGTATCAGATATCGAAGGAAGGTAGATTACCTAAAGATTATTGTCTGAATAGTTGAGCTAAAAGTATTAAGAGATTATAATTTATTTTAGCACAGTTGGCTTTGAAATGAAGACTACTTCTTAGATAATTGAGAAAGACGGTATTGTTGTACTTTTCTTGTGCTAAAATGATATCAGAAATGGATCATTATTGTCTTGCTTTACTTAAATCAGATTCTGATCTTTTAAATCAATATCTCCATTTTTATCCTTCTCGTTGTCATTTTCGTTGCTGTTTTTGACCTAACCATGTTAGTTAGCAACTTCCAAGAAAGTAGTAGTAGTCCTACCCAGCTTCAACGAAAATATTTCTGTTGAAGGGTAATTCAAAAGTTAAAGTCTAAGACTATTGTTAGCCTTAAACTACTGCAGCTATTCATGATCGTTTGTGTATTCAGTTGAGTTGTTGAGCAAAGAATATGCGATGGCATTGAATGTCTCTAGCTAATAATCAATTTTCCCTTGAAATGGTATATTTCCATCTACTTTAAAATCATTAACTTACACTTATTCTTCGCTAACAACACTATTATTTGCATTCTCGTCAAAAGCTGCACTACTTCTACTGTTTCTCTTGCTTTCTTCGTTATTATCATTCATTTCATAGACAAAGACATGCTCAGAAAACCCTTCATTATTAACAAGAGGTGTGAATTTGATAATTCTAACTCTCCAAAAAGGGAATATGCTAACATAACTGAATCTTTTGATATTAATATCATTAGGATATTGCGTTTTCACAATCGTAGTATCTTCAAAATATCCCGTTACGATGCTTGTCGGTTTCTCGACTAGCTTCAGTATAATCTTACATCTCACCTCATCACTGTTTAGATCTCCTTATTCATTGCAGACATCGCGGATCTTGTGTTAAGGAATTACTACAGCGAATTTGAACACTTCACTGTAAGTTTTGGTGCTATTATCTCTTCGTTCTAGAAAATTAGTTGACTTAAATGTACCTCCAGTAGTAACAAACGATACCTAAATATCATAGCATCCTGAGTAGAACCCTTTGGTTATTTCGTAATTCAAAGAATAGGTGTCAGTAGTATTTGTAGTTCCCAAGGTTGTCAAGGTTATCGATGGTAGAATCTATCGAGTAATCAGACATTCTGAGGAGATACTGCTTGCTGTAGCCCCTGCAAAAGCAAACAGGAAGATACTAGCGTAGAGTGATAAAAAGAAAAATGATGACTTTGTATGAGTAGAAGTATTATTCATATTGTTTCAATTTGACTTTTATCTAGCTATAGAACGTTTAAATAATTGTACAGAAAAAGATATTAAATGTCCAAGGATTGATGCGGGGGTTTAAGCTTGTTTTCTTCTTGAGATAAAAGCTGTCTCTCTAAAAAGAATTTAAAATATAAATCAATTGATAATGTTTGTTTATTTGTTTTCAGTATTATCAAATGGAATGAGCACACTGCGTTGAAATAGAACAAACTACATTTAAATAATTGACTATCGTCAATTAACAAAAATGTTTCGATTACTGACGTAATAATTATTTATTTGAATTACGTTTACTGTTGCTCTTGTGCCTGATGATTATTAGTATTCTACAGCTAGAATTATTTTGATATTCTCGTAGGATCGAGTAATCTCATTGGGTAAATAGGTAGCTTTTTGAGAAATATTGAGAATAAATTAAAAAAACCAAGAATTCTTAGTCTTGTGAAAATTAGTTATGGTTTTCCAAGAAAATGTCCAAAACGATCAGAAAAACCATGGGAAATGCTAGATAAGTAATGGTACACTCATAGCTTGATTATTTTGGTAAGTTCTGGCTAGACATTTGGTGAGTTTATGAGGGTACATTGCATTTTACAGAGAAAGAGAGAGAGAGAAATAAAAATATCGAGAGATTTATGTGGTGATTTGAATTGAACTACATAAAGAGGTCCTGTTTTTTGTCGAATATAATTTCAGGCTTTTATTTTCATAAAATATCAGATCAGTTGAGTAGAAAGATATGTTCTAAAATTATTATTAGTAATAATTTAATAATTGATTTCATAATAAGAAAATGAACCATAATGACTAATAGCACCAGGAGAATAAATAAGAACTGCTTCAAACAGGGCTTGTTGCTTTCCCCCAACGAAAAGGAAGGAGAAAGTAACATCTAACTTCACTCTAAAGAGAGTACCAGAAACACACGATATAATAACCAATGTTGCATCATGATAAATATGATAAAAGAGAAAGAATTGTCGCTATCAGAATTAGAGTGATTTTTGCAGAGTAAAAGGAGTAAGCTTCCATAATTTTAAAGAACAATCTTGAATTTTTTAATTACCCTCCTCTCGATAAATTCGATAATTAATTTCACGTGTCAAATTAATCTTATCACCCAGAATGTCAATTCTTCAGTTCTTATCTGAAGGGTGCAGATGAAAGCCTGAATGACAAGCTTTTCGATCAGATTATTTTTAAAAAAATTATTATGTTTACTAAATCCTGTTTCTGACACTTTTTTTCCTAACTTTTAATGATTAATGCTAATTTAAATAAAGCTGATAAAAAACGAATTCAAGTGTGAGAGAGAGAGAGAGAGAGGCACCATTCAAAAAATGATTATCCATTTCTGAAAAATATTTCTTAAAAATAGCCTTATTTTGAGCTCACTAAGCTTGCTATACAAGGAAAGATTAACCAACGAAATATTTTGGCATCTGCAATTCAATTTATCATTTTTAAATTAACTAGTCTGCCAAAAAATAAACAAACAGGAGTTTTAAACTTCAACTTAACAAAATAAGGTAGAATTCTGATTTGTACAACTTCTACTCAGACTACTCCTACAGAGTCAATCACACAGTTGGGCCTACCACTACTTCTAATGTTAGTTACAAGAATATTAACTCCAAATAGGAGTACTTTCGTATATTATCTATTCTTTTTGGTCAATGGGAAAGAGAGATTCTCACTGCGCAAAGATGGCAAATGAGTTCGCTTACAATATACTACATCTAAAAGGACATATATTAGGTTCTTCAATTAAATTATACTCCTTCCAATTCTCAACTGTATGAACTTCTTCTATCTCGACTGCGAATAGTATCCTATGCTGATTACCGAAGCCTCTTCCGATGGCCATCCCGAAATGATCTCTCCGTTTGTCTTGAGCACCGCTTGCTTTGGGAGTTAGTATCTTATGTAATTCATTGTTACCTATTCCATGTTCTTTGTAGAGGATACCTTTCGGCTTCTTTTTGATGGGTAGTTTCGCAATCTCACTGATGTCTTGAACAATTAGCTTTGTACCTTCTCGTTCTTCAGAAGGAAGGATAGAGCAGAACTGAAGTTGCTGCTGCTGTGCGATTATATCTTGATCACTTGGTTTCTAGCAACTTAACCCAGGAGTTGTCTATAACGAAGGAGCTCTTAGAACTTTTGGATGCAGCGGTTGTCGATTAGCTCCTTGCTTTTTTTAGGTGATAGACTATTCACTGTTAGGTGTATTTGCAGAAACTGCAGTGAAATCAGCGATTTGGCTCTTCTTTACGGACATTGATATTCAAATACAAGGAGCTTAATGCTTCTACTTTTTGTTCTTTTTGGGGGATGTAATTTCTATTATTAATAATTTCAAAAGCAGCAATTATCAGAACAACAAAATAATAAGCTTAAGAGATAATTGATTAATATTAACCTTCTTTGTTATGTTGAAGTTGTAACTTCAACTTAAACTTTATGCAAAGGAATGCTTCAAACTTCCTATGAGAGTTTGTTTCATTTATCATATTAATTATTTAAATGAATAAGTCCCAATACTCTCTCTCTATCTTTTTAATTTTCTTTTGGATACTGAGAAAGATGGAGTCATTTTTTATTTATCCTACCTCCATCTTTGATTTTTTAAAAACATAACAAACATATGGGTTTTAGGTTGTGAATTCCACTGAATTATTTAAATTCCAATCTTTCGAAAATCAATAACGAAATTGAATAACTTGAGGGATATAATCTTTCACCTTATTTTTCCTGGAAACGCTGTAATAACGCTATCTATTTCAAATGAACATTATTCATTCTTTCCTTGCATATTTAGTGATATTTTCTATGGTGTCTACTCAATACTTCAATATTTAGAAGTCCAATTTTAGTTTTTGTTGGGGAAATATACAGACTTAAGATAATATATTCTAAAATTCTACCAAGACAATATTAATCAAAGATGCCCAATTCTCTTACCTTTCTCCCCTAATCCCTCCTCCTTCATACATTTATCTTTATCAAAAGGTTTAACAGTAATACCAACAACTATTGTCTTAGCAACAACAGATGATATTCCCATGTAAACATATGGTAGGTTGACAATGCAGAGAGAGATTAAATAAAAACTATTTACACCGATATGGACACACATAAGATTAGTACAAGCGATTTTAATTGAAGAAACAGAGTGATGCTGCTGTTGATGAAGATGATGCTACTGGACTGATAAGAATGTTCTTTTACCTCTCTTTGTGTGTGAGCGATCGAGAGAGAGAGATAAAGGAAATATTATTTTGTTGATTAAAATAGTCATGCCCTACGAGGCTACAAGGAACCACCACTCATCCCTACAGAGACTTGATTACCCGGCATTTATTTGTTGAAATAGCTTGGATTCTCATTATTGTTACCATTGTTATTGTTGTGGCTGATATTATTGTAAAGATTCAAGGATAGATGCTGCTAAGGCTGTGTTTAATGATTATTACTATTCATCTACATATTCTAAAAGCTTATTGATCTTGAAGGTATCTACTACTGCTATTGCTGCTATTACAGAATACCTTCATGATTATGATACTAAGGATAATTATGATAATTATTGTTGCTATTATTTCCTGGATTTGGTTGTGTAGAAGAATATGCTTGTGAGGAAGCACGAATTGGAAGTTAAGTAGATGGAGGTGACATACCAGATGATGATTATTACAATGATTATGCTACTTAGTTGCTAGAAGTATTAAAAGATCCTTAGATTTATTGCTGCGAAGAAGTCTTAGAAGATTATTGCAATGTAAAATGTTACTGTAAAGGTTATGGCAAATCAGCTATTTCTCTTTGATTTATCACTGGAGGAGCATGCTGTAACTATTGTTGTTGTTGCTATTTCTGCTATTAAAGTGTTTTCTCAAGATCCTAGAACTACGGCGTAATGCGAGGGAGTGATTTATCATCACTTGGATCTTCTTTCCCAGTAATCTACTGTAGTGTAGACAAGAACATAGGTGAATTATTAATATTGTTATTGAGTGGCTATGAGTTCGCTTATGGTATTGAGTTCTCATCTTCTTCCATTGTTTGATCTTCCTCCGAATCATCTTCGCTTTCATTTCCATTCTTCGAATCCGTGCTTGTTAAGTCCTTCCCTGGCACTTCTACACTCTTGTACAGCTACTTCAGCCCTGATCTCGTCACTAACTCATCTAATGTCAATGGCTTTCTCTCAGCGTGGATGTAGAAAATTATGAGAAATCCAATAATTGGAGATACATAATGAAATAGATTCTTTTTTCTTTCATTCAGCTCAGATGGGATCTAACATGGTGCTTCCCCGAAGAGGATGTACACAAGGACTTCTAAAAACTCGCTAAGTTACTCTTTCTCTTCGAGTTTGCTGAGATACGCGTCTAGAACGCCGATACTTTTTGTTTTTTTGCTGCCATTCAGCACATCAATATTTATCTACTTCAATGTAGCTAGTAATCCTTGTTCCCGTCCGTTACTCGTTTGATTAGGACCCTCCTTTGCTAGGTTTGTCTATAACAGTTCCTAGTAATCTTACAAGAAGAGTGGAGCAGCATATCGCAGGAAGAACGTATGCTAGACATGGTAATGAATTATCTTATTCACATGCTGTTTAGCTCGATTCTTTTTCCATTTATCTTGCAGATGCTTCTTGAAATTGACTATCACATCCAGTGCTTCTACTCGCTGTATCACTGGCAATGACATGTCTCGAGATGAAGCAGGAAAAGGCTGTGGGCTACTTGTCTGCTACTATTATTAAGATTGGAGAGATTATAAAATCTATTATGTTCCACCAATAGCATCACTTCGACTGTTTCCACTATCACTGAATGCCTAGTTGGCTATCGGCTTCATTTTAGCTGTGGAAAGCTCACTTGAAATATGCGTGATAGGTGAAGACGACACTGAAGCGATGAACTATCTGGTATAATTCTGATTTATCTTGTTGCTGTTGTTGCTGCTATTGCCTGCTTGTAAATGCTAATTCGGATCAGAGTGCTGCAGCTGATTGCTTGTATTATTAATCGAAGGATGATTCATTATTCACTGCGTTAATCTGAATCAATTTGTAAGATTGTCGATGATTATTATGTCCCCCCACAGATGGGTAGAATGCAGAATATCTGTTTTTTTAATTGTTTATTATTATATCACCAATTATCTCGCGTAATGATTGTCTCCTTAATTTTATATCCTAATTAATCATAATCCTTTCTTATCGTCTCTCTTCATGTGTCTCCTTTTGGATTTATCTAGCTGACTTCTTACTGTTCTCACAATTATTCGTTTTTCTTAGTTTGCTTCTCATTTTGAGAATTCTTACCAATTTTACACAATACCAGTCAATTTTAAAAGTAAACCAAACTAAATAGCTAAGGCAAATTGTTATTTTAATTCTTTATTTTTGTTATTGTTCTTGAACTTTGAAATTGTAGCTGGAAAGGTTCATTTTTTTGTTTTGACATTACATTTCTGATTCTCGGTTGTCTCCAAAAGGAGGAAGCACTTGAAAGCTGAGAGAATCAAACTAACTATGTTAACCTTCTTTTGAAATTTTCCCACTACAATTACATCGCCTTATTTCTCTTAAATAACTACAAATATATTCCTATATCATATGAGAAAAGGTTAGATGAGGATTTGAAGGTGCTGTGCTGAATAAAAATATTTTTCCCAAGATAATTGAATGTTTATTATTAACATATGAACTTAGAAATATGATTATCCACTCAGCAAGATAATGTTATGAACTGCTGATTCATAAATTTATTAATATTTTGGGTGTTTGTTACTGCTTGTGTCTCTTCAGTTTCTGAAGATTTAAAGTTAGTTTAAGGTAAATAAAAACATGTTCACAAAAAATAACAAAGCACATTTCCCAACATCTCTCAAAAGAACAAAAGAATATTTTATCACTTTTTCTTTTTCTCAACAAAATATTTACTACTGGAGTCTTGTTTAAAAATACAATTTCAGAAGCACACACACACAAGCACCTTTGATGGATTTAAAAATTACAGTTTTCTAGTGCTGAAGATGTATTTAAATCCTTAGAATCCAAGTCAACTTCTTGAAAAAACAAGAAAGGAAGGTCACTTTTCACAATCCTTATGAGTAGAAGCATAAATACAAAAAATATTTTAATGTTTCAATTGTATGGAACGTTTAAAGAAATATGCATAAGGTAAAACCAATACAAATAATGTTAAAATATTTTTTTTCAATTTAGTACAAAAGAATTTCTTGTTTAATGTAATTTCTCTCTATCATTCATTATGAGAAACATTGAGCAATTTTGATAAGATCAGTTTATTGATAAAAAATGATATTTTTTTTTGTTTTGATGTTTCAATTCAACAAAAAATAATGCACAAGCAAATCCTAACAGTAGAGATAATCTAAATAGAAAAAGGAATTCAAATCTTTTAAATAAGAACCCTTTGGATAAAACTCCTTTGAGCAACAACTTTCCTGCAAAGTTGAACTATCTTTCATCCTTTCATATCTTTAACTTGGAACTCACCTTCATATCTGTCTTTATCATTTCAGAACCGCTTGCCTTTTGAATCATCAAACAAAGGTTAGGATCAATAAATCATAAAATAAATCACTTCTTTCTTACCTTAGCCATACATGTTGCCATCTTTCCACAAGCCTTCAAAAAGGTCTCCATTATTTCCGAACCACTTGCCTTTTTGAATGTTAGAAATCAATATAAAAAATAATTCACATCTTTCTTACCTTGGCCATGCATATTGCCATCTTTCCATTCACCTTCATATCTGTCTCCATTATTCCAAAACCGCTTGCCTTTTGAGTAATTAAATAAGGTTAAAATCAATAAAACATAAGGTAAATCACTTCTTTCTTACCTTAGCCATGCATGTTACCATCTTTCCACTCCCCTTCATATCTATCTCCATTATTCCTGAACCACTTGCCTTTTGAATCATTAAACAATTCTAGAATCCATTTTATTAAAATAATTTAAGTCTTTCTTACCTTGACCATTCATGCTGCCATCTTTCCATTCACCTTCATATCTGTCTCCATTATTCCAAAACCGCTTGCCTTTTGAGTAATTAAATAAGGTTAAAATCAATAAAACATAAGGTAAATCACTTTTTTCTTACCTTAGCCATGCATGTTTCCATCTCTCCACTCGCCTTCATATCTATCTCCATTATTCCCGAACCACTTGCCTTTTGAATCATCAAACAATATTAGAATCAATCATAACATAAATAATTTCTTTCTTACCTTGGCCATGCTTTTTGGCATCTTTCCATTCACCTTCATATCTGTTTCCATTATTTTCGAAATACTTGCCTTTTTAATCATCAAACAAAGTTAGAATCAATAAATCATAAAGTAAATCACTTCTTTCTTACATTGGCCAAGCATGATTCCATCTTTCCACTCGCCTTCGTATCTGTCTCCATTATTCCCGAACTACTTGTCTTTTGGAATCATCATACAGTATTAGAATCAATAAATAAAAAGTAAGTAACTACTTTTATTATCTTACCTTAGCCATGCTTTTTATCATCTTTCCACTCGCCTTCATATCTGTTTCCATTATTCTCGAAATATTTGCCTTTTAGAATCATCATACAGTATTAGAATCAATAAATAAGAAGTAAATAACTACTTTTAATATCTTACCTTAGCCATGTTTTTTATCATCTTTCCATTCGCCTTCATATCTGTTTCCATTATTCTCGAAATACTTGCCTTTTAGAATCATCAAACAAGATTAGAATCAATAAATCATAAAATAAACTAACTCTTTTTACCTTAGCCATGCTTTTTGTCATCTTTCCACTCGCCTTCATATCTGTCTCCATTATTCCCGAACTACTTACCTTTTGGAATCATCATACAGTATTAGAATCAATAAATAAGAAGTAAATAACTACTTTTAATATCTTACCTTAGCCATGTTTTTTATCATCTTTCCATTCGCCTTCATATTTGTCTCCATTATTCCAAAGCATCTTGCCTATTGAATCGTCAAACAATGATATTAGAATCAATAAATCATAAAAAATCCACTTCTTTTTTACCTTCGCCATGCATTTTGTGATCTTTCCACTCGCCTTCATATCTGTCTCCATTATTCCAGAAGTATTTTCCTATAAAACACAGCATAAAACAAAGAAAAAAGTACAAAATAGCTTGCACAAACCTTATCCATTTTGCTAGTTATTCTTGATCTGTCCTTCATAGTATCCATTATCAAATCTAATGGTTGTTACACTTTTTGAAAAAGAGAATAGGTGAAGAGATTTATTGTAATAATTAGTCTAAAATACAATAAGAAAGCTTTAATAATGAATATCTTCAAAAGAATAGGTTTATGAATTCCAATAAAGGAATGAATTCTTCTTAAAAACAAAGGTTTTTCTTTGTAATTATTTATTTATTCCCTTACTGTTCTATTTGTATTTTCGCTATTTAAGTCAATAAGTCCCCAAAAACAGGGATAACAAGTTTTTCTATTATTGTTGTAGAAATAGTCATTAGTTAAAGAGGCTGGTTCTATTACTAAAACAATTTAAAATCCCAACAATAAATGGTTTTATTGTTCATTTTTCAAATTATTTAGCTAGTGTTTTGGGAAAGGAATAAAGATAATGAAATGATTGTCAGTTAACAATGAGATAAATGTTAAATAATTCCAAGCAAATAAACAAAGAAAGAAATAAAGAAAATGATTGTTACTTTAAATGAGTGTTTTTATCCATGAATAATATATGATTTCAGCTAATTCTCTCCAGCGATTTACTTTGATGTTTTTATTTTTTAATTAATCTTATTATTTATTGGTTGGAACTTGGAAATAGGCAAGTTTTGAGAGAGAATTTTTTTTAGAATATCTGAAAAATTATAAGAAAAAGAGAGCAGAGAGAGTGATTCTTGAAATACAGAGATCAGAGAGTGATTGACTCTTGAAATATAGAAAGCCAAGAGAGAGAGGGACAGTTGAAATGCAGAGAGCTGAGAGGGATCTTTCAAAAAATGGAGCATGCAGTCTCAATGGGATTAATCTGTTTTTTCTGAAGAAATGTGAAATATCTCCAATGAGGTGATAAGTTGGAAAATCTTCAATAAAGAAAAAAATAAACAATCTCTCAATTTAAAGCTGCATCACGTAGACAAAGTTTATTCAAGATCATACAGTGGAGAGAAGATTTGACTGTTCTAAATAAGTAAGAATAGCAATGATATTGAAAGTGAATAAGCAAGAAAAAAATACAGTCTCCCTTCAAGAACTGATGTAATCTCTTTTTTTCTTTACTTTGTTTGACTTCAATTAGTTATTCAAATAATTATCGTCCAATCGAGTTGAGTACTTTGAAATCGTATCATTTTTCTGAGCTAAAACTTTGATGATCAATATCTTAGCGAGTCAAACAACTAAACAGACACGAATGCACACAGAGATTTCAACTAACCACCCACAATAAACAATGATTCTCAAAATTTATTATTACTATATCTGGGAAGAGGATGCTAAATCCTCTTTGATTTGAAAACCATCAAAAATAGAAGACACAATAACTCAGTAGAATCTTGAATTCCCCCGTTTGATTTAAAAAACAAAATTCTGGCAAAACAATTAAGATATTCTTAAACTACTTCTCCTTTCAACATATCTTCTGCTTCTTCTCTCATCTTCTTCTTAGCCTCTTTCCTCTGATAAGGAACTTTGGTACGATTGCTGAGGAGAAGCATGTGCTGATCGAATAGCAAATAAATTGATAGGAGGGTCTCTGCTAAAGAATCGTTTCGATCCCCTGCTGCTAGATATCCAACAAATATCTTCATTGGAAATGGAAAAAAGAGGATTACGAGCAAGTTGATAGGTAGCTTGGTGATTTCATCCAAGAATCCTCTTGCATTTGCAGGTCATGCTGCTTATCGAAGCGATCCTTCACATGCAGTCTAACTGTAGGCGATGTCCAAGTAGCCTGCAGTGGGCAGCCTTACAAATGTAGAGTTTCTAATTTATGGACATGCTACTTCGCGAAACCTGCACTCGAAGTGCATTTAAACAACCAAAGATAAAGTACTACTTTTTAATGCGATCTACTTAGATTATCTGCAGTACAATGGATGAAAGGAACAAGATAACAGTAGCAACGCTTAGCAAAAACAAATACAAATAATGTTAAATATTATTGTTTATTAGATTTAGTACAAAAGAATTACTTGTTGAGTGTGATTAGTAAATTCTCTCTCTCTTTCATTCATTCATTCATTTATTCATTATGAGAAACATTTATACATTTTGATAAGGTCAGTTTATTGTAAAAAGAGAACTTAAAGTAATGGATATTTTTTTGTTTTGATGTTTTAATTCAACAAAAATAATGCTCAAAAAACTCCTTTTGAAAAAATTCTTTTGAACAACAACTTTCCTGCAGAGTTGAACTATCTTCCATGCACTTTCATATCGTTATCTTGGAACTCGCCTTCATATCTGTCTCCATAATTTCAGAACAACTTGCCTTAAGAATCATCAAACAATGTTAGAATTAATAAATCATAAAGAAAAAATCTCTTCTTTTTTTACCTTGGATATGCTTTTGACCATCTTTCCACTCGCCTTCATATCTGTCTCCATTATGCCCGAACCACTTGCCTTTTGAATCATCAGACAATCTTAGAATTAATAAACCACAAAGTAAATCTCTTCTTTCTTACCTTGGCCATGCTTTTTGTCATCTTTATATTAACCTTCATATCTGTCTCCGTTATTCCAGACATACTTACCTAAAGAATCAATCAACAATGTAGAATCTATTAATCATAAAGTAATTTTTTCTTACCTTGTCCATTCTTTTGACCGTCTTTCCACTCGCCTTCATATCTGTCTCCACTATTCCCGAACCACTTCCCTGTTGAATCATCAGACAATTTTATAATTAATAAACCACAAAGTAAATCTCTTCTTTCTTACCTTGGCCAAGCTTCTTGTCATCTTTCCACTCGCCTTCGTATCTATTTCCATCTTTCCAGAAATACTTACCTGTATAATCATCAAACACTGTTAGGATCAATCATAAAGTAAATAACTTTTTCATACCTTGGCCATTTTTTTGACCGTCTTCCCACTCGCCTTCATATCTGTCTCCATTATTCCCGAACCACTTGCCTTTTGAATCATTTAATATTGTTAGAATCAATAAATCATAAAGTAAAGCACTTCTTTATTACCTTGGCCATGCTTTTTATCATTTTTCCACTCACCTTCGTATCTGTTTTCATTATTCCAGAAGTACTTACCTGTAAAATCATCAAACACTGTTAGAATCAATAAATCACAAAGTAACTTTTTCTTACCTTGGCCATGCTTTTGACCATCTTTCCACTCACCTTCATATCTGTCTCCACTACTCCCGAACCACTTGCCTATTGAATCATCAAATAATATTAGAATTAATAAATCATAAAGTAAAGCACATCTATCTTACCTTGGCCAAGCCTTTTGTCATTTTAAAATTCACCTTCATATCTATCTCCATTATTCCAGAAGTACTTGCCTATGAAACGTATCACAACAGTAAAACATAAAACACAAAATAGCTTGTAGAGACCTTATCCATTTCGTTAGTTATTTTTGATCTGTCCTTCATAGTATCCTTAATCATTCTTAATTGTTGATACACTTTTTTAAAAAGAGAATAGGTGAAGACATAATAATAATTACTTATCTAAAATAAAGAAAGCATTAATAACGAGTATTCTCATAAGAATAGGTTTGTGAATTTCAACAAAGAAATGAATTCTACCTAAAAATGAAGATTTTTCATTAAAAAACTATTTTTGAGGTTGTGTAAAAATTATTAATTCATATTTACCTTTTTTAAATGCAGGCAGAAAAAATTATGGAATAATTCACCTTAATAACTTTATTAAAAAAATGTGAAAAACTGATATTACTTTTTACACAATCTAATATTTATCCCCTTATTGTCATGTATTTTATCATTTCTCTTTCTACCCTCTCCTGTATTATTTCAACCAATAGCACTGTTCTATTAATAGATTCGCTTTTCAGCTAAATAAATCTCTTAAAAATAGGGATAACACCTTTTTCAATAACTATTGTTGTGAAACAGAATGAGTTAAAAAGGTTGATTCTATTACTAAAAATAGTTACAATACCAACAAATAATGGTTTTATTGTTCATTTATTAGATTATTTAGTTAGTGTTTTGGGATGGGAATAATGATAATGAAAGAATTATCTGTTAATTTTGAGACAAATCTAAAATTATTACAACCAAATAAACAAAGGAAGAAACAAAGAAAAATGCAGTTACACTAAATCGGTAGGAGGAGGAAGAGTTGAAGGAAGGTCAGATTGAAGTATTTTCTGGAGTCCCAAGATAACCTATTCTGGTGAAGCACGATTTTTGGGAGAATATGACATCATTTAATATGAGAGTTCCAAAATATTTTAATATCTGAGCTTAGCAATATCTGGAAAGACCCCACGCTTAATATCAACCATTTGGTTGATATTATTGTTGCCACATAGGTTAAAGAGAATCATACCCGCGGCATACCAATCTGATTCAAAATATACCTTTTGGTTGTTCTACTACTCAGGAGATTCATAGAAGAAGCTACCTCCTTTATTTGCAGTATAACTTCTACTTCCTAGCAACTTCGTCGAGAGTCCAAAGTCGGCAAGTTTGGGAGAGTTATCGGCTGACAGAAGAATGTTTTAAGGTTTGAGATCTCCATGGATAATTTTATTCTCCTTCAAATAGATTAATCCTCTTAGAATCTCAATAAAGATTTTAGCAATCTATTAACTACTGAGATTAGGATTAGCTGAGATAAACGTAGCGAGATTTCCATTTGGTTAATACTCCAAAACCAAGAAGAAGAGTCGATTCTTGAGATCGGAAAACATATCAATCAGTTTAACAGTATACTTAGATTGTAGTTATATCATCATGGAGAATTCTTACACAAAACTATTGAGTTCATTTTCATTGCATGCATACACCATCTTAATAGCAACGTTTTCTTAATTATATTATTATTCTGCGAGCATGACTGCACCAAAGGATCCACATCCAAGCATGCGTATTAACTTAAAACCTCTTTGATTCAAGTAATTCATCGATGTAAGCACATCAGTGTCTCTTAGGTTAGAAGATCCTTTCGCTAAAAAGGAATTAATGGTATCAATATCCATGAATAATGTTTAATTTAGGTTAATTATCTCCAGTGATTTACTTTTATGTTTTTCTTTTTTAATTAAACATGTGATTCCTGGTTGGTTTGAAATGGGAGAAATTATTTTTCTTCAATGAGGTGAGATGTAGGAAGATTTTCAACAAAGAAAGAAACATACAGTCTCTTAATTAAAACATATTTAAATTTAATAATCGGATAACAAAAGTTACATCAGTAGCAGAGTAATAATAATAGTCAATAGGCAAGCAGAACTGCAGAAAGAGAAGTGGATTTTAATAATTTTAACAACACCAAGATGATGAAAACAATTGGTGTTAGTCCGCTTGAATAGATGAAAGAAAAAACAAATGATATGATATGAAGGTTGATTTTCATGATCCGTTTAGATATATGAACATAAAATGTAAGCTATTTACATTTTCATCTTTAATATGTTTCTATTATGTTTATTGTTTTTCAGTAGTATTAGAAAAAAAGTTCAATTGGGAAAGAAATTTAGAAAAGAGTTTCATTAGCTTAACCCTTTTCTAATTGACGTGATAGAACCACTATATTCTAAGGATTTTTGTTGCTTTTATTTGTGCACTGTGTGTTTTAGTAACTCTAAGAAGGATTTATGATAATGAGGGAGAAAGGAGAAGAATCGTAATTACTAGCTTTATATTGCTTGATATTCCTGGAATTCTTTAACATCCAGTTAAGAGCTCTAGTATTTAAGACAACGCATTATTGCTAGTTTCTGCCTTATCAAAATCTATGAGATATTCTTTCTTTGAGTTGAGCAACTAAAAAGTTATGTCAAATTTCAAGGGAAGTGTGTAGTGTCTAAAATGAATTTCTCTTTTCCTGGGGAAACTAGATAGTCGAAACAATATCCTCATCCCTGTTGACATTTTCAAGTTCTGCTGGTTAATCTTAAACTATTCTATTTGGTTCGCATATTTACAAGTCATTTCATAGTCTTAAATTCAATCGATAAGCTGCAGAACAAATCCAATCCGATTCTCAAATGTCTCACAGAATTACTTCACATCTTCTAGTAAAGAATACTCCAAGACAATTGAAGCATAGAAGTAATTAAAACAAACCACGATTATTATCTCTATTAGATTCTATCTATCTGGTTAAGCAGAATAGTTGAAAAGGATAACTTGTAGATTTTGATATTTCTCCTATTACTATTGAGTAAAAACAGTGAA
>Ga0302271_10001755_pt1 | contig 20527 bp, 12 predicted proteins | sample III_Bog_N1_1_FD_198767 | JGI IMG/M metagenome (GOLD analysis project Ga0302271, IMG submission 198767) | Peat permafrost microbial communities from Stordalen Mire near Abisko, Sweden - III_Bog_N1_1 | ecosystem: Environmental > Terrestrial > Soil > Wetlands > Peat | place: Sweden: Abisko... | reverse complement strand
TATTCCTTCCCAAAAACAAACCAGAAAGAGAAATCAAAAGGATTCTTTTAATGTTTGTTCCATTTTATTTTTCTTTAGCCAGAAATGCTTTCTTTTTACCAATACAAAGGTTTAGTGAAAACAAAGAAATACATTTCCCACTTAAGATCAATTTAGACTCTAAAAAATAATTAAAATTTAGTAAAAAAAGCTTTGAAAAAAAATCAAGTTAATCTAAACATAATTTTGGAATCAGTCATCGAAATCTCTTAAAAATAATAGAGGGTCGTCATCAGTCTGAAATAATTAAAATAAAACTCAGGATATGCTTTCAAAAAGTATTAGGCAAATATTTTTTGAAATAATCAAATTAAACCACATAAGGAATTCGTGAAAAATAAATAGTTTCAAGACTACAAAAAATGAGCAGTGACGGATGCGCTTAAGCTTACTAAAACATAACAGAATTAATGGCAAAAGAACTAGGAGCTCGTCTTGATAAACTAGAGAAAACAGTAGATGAGAGTAACGAAAAGTAGCTGGGTTTGATAGCTGGAAATCTTCAAGAGTTTGAAAAATTATATTGTTCGTATCTCTCTCTGCAAGGAAATTCATCTGCTGCTCATAAAGACAATCACTCCGCAATAAAGAAATCACCTTGAAATATAAAATCATTTTTTCATGCATAATGTTAGTGTATTGTGTAAATGTACTTGTTATCAACATTCATACCAGTCAAAGGAATAATTTCTCGAGTAGAAAAGCAGAAAGGTAGATACATAAAATAGAGTAAAATAAAAAAATCTGTGCAGAAAGATTTGAAGACAATCAAAGCAGAGGCTATTAATTAAAATCAATTTTATTTTAAATGGCTGTATTTTTGTTAAGGAGAATAAGGTGCTCTTTCGAATATTGAGGGGATAGAGAAAATTCTAGGAAATTACACTTTCTATTTGAAATGTTTCAGTGTCAAAGCTAACAGTTTATTTTATTAGAGAGTCAATTAGCTTCTGAGCAGAAAAATACTGATTTATTTTCTGCCTTAAATCTAGCTTTTGCTAAAGTTATGTCTATAAGATATTAGAGAGAGAGAAAGAAAAAGATTTTAAGTTTCTAATAAAAGAAAATTGAATGATTTCTTTGTAAAATAATATTAACACAAATAAGTAAAAAGAGGAAATCAAATCACAAAACTCAGAGCAGTTTTAAATCAAAACAAGTATTCATTTTTAAGATACATTATCCTAGAAAAAATTACTTATTAAATGAGGTTTCCAACAAAAAATGCAGATAAATTAGTACAAACAATCAGCTATTCTATTCAGCTCTGCAGTTTGTTTTCTTTTAAAATATAAAGATTTCAAAGCAAAAGATTATTGCAAAATCTATTGAAATAGTGAAGAAAGAGCGTCTTCAAAGTAAAATAATCCTTGGTTTTTTAATGTTTTTTCCCTTGGTCCAACTATTGACCTTTCTTTCTTTGAAAATTGATTGATTCTCTTAAAAACCATGCAGATTTTAGATTTCAGCAAAAAAAAGAAAATCCATTTTTTTTCTAGATCCTTTAAATCTAGTATGTTATAGTTCGACTTCTTTCTTTTTTGTTTCTTGCCTTTTTGGTTTAAGAGTAATGAATGATATAAAGGTGAACAATTTAATTTTAGGTTTGAATTTTGTACTTTTTGATGATACTTACAGTCTAAATAATAACTTGAAAAGAAAAAGCTCTAAATATCCTGAGAGTTTTTTTTGTTATTTATGAAAAGAAAGTATCGAATTAATTTAGCTTTTTCGTAGAAGATTTCTAAATATTTTCTATCCAGTAAAATATTGTTTTTTCAATTTTTCTCTAAAATTAGCTTATTTCATTTATTATTATTTTGGATTTGGTTTAATATTTGAAATATTGAATTCTGTTTTTGATGCTTGCTTTACCCTAAGGAGATTTCGAATAAAACTAAATAACCTTTGATATTGATTAAAAGACAAGGTTACTTCTGAAAAAAGAAAAAGATAATTAATATTTCAAATTTTTTTAATCACAAGAGATTTATCTCAGAAAGCTTGATAATACTATTCTAGAAACGATAGTACGTTGTAATCAAATAATTCTTTAAGCTAATTTTTAGAGGAATATCAAAATAATTAAGCAACAATGGTGAAAATAATGCGTAATTAACATTTTCATCTTTGAAAATAGAAAGTACTACTATATCAGGAAAATGGCTAGTTTCTTAGCTAGTGAAGACCTTTCAATAATGATTTACAGGCTAAATGTTGTATAAAGTCTGCTGATGTTACTTAAGTTGGAAATCTTCAAGAATTTCCAGGGTCTTGCTAGATAATTCCAGATTGAAGATCACAAAGTGCTTTTTAATTTTGTCAAATAATTATTTATTTTAAACAAACATTTTGATAGTCCCAAAATAAAACTAAACCTTATGGCATGTTCTCTCTTTAAATCTAATAGCGATTCGCCTCGCAAAAGTGATGTTAATAGCTAGCTAGATTTTGAGCTGAAAAAATCTGAAAGTTCTATTTTGTAAGGAGAGTACATCAATTTCTGTGAAGACGAGGATGACGAAGATACTGGGTAATAAAACATAAAATAAAATCACCCTTGCCTTTCCAAATCAGAAGCGATTTAGAAACTCCTCATAGATTAACATTCCCTTCGAATCACTGAAATCTACAGATAAATGGTTGTTCATGTTGAAAATTGCTAGACTTCTTTCTGCAACTTCATTTTTATTTGTCCGAAACTTCAGTAATATTCTCCCAAGTTTCTTGAAATGGACCTACCTCAAATCGGGTGTTTATAAATAGATTCAGATGGTAACACCCATATCTTGGGAAGTCGTTGCCATTTAGGAGGTACTCTCAATGTCAAAATGAAAGAAGAGTTCCTAGATTATATTCTTTAGACAAAACCAACATTTTGACAAAAAAGTTGCTTAAACAGACAAACATTACTATTACTCTCTCTCTCTCTCTTTGATTTTAAGTAATTATTTCCTTTATTTTTATAATTAGTTACTGATTTGGATTTCGTTTTTACCACTCTTTTCTGTTGTCCTTAATAACTAAAAATAAGAAAATTAATTTTCAAATTAAGAAAGCTAAATAGCATCTTTTTATTATTATTAAGGAAATACTTGCATGAAAAAGTCATCAAATTTTTATAAAGAAAACAGAGAGGTTCCCCATGAAATGTTAGAACAGAGTTTAATAATAATGCAAGAGAATAATCCTGGAAATTTACAAAACTAGAGGGTAAAAATTACAGAAATTTTATGATAATCCAAACAGTGTTTTTATTGAAATAAAATAATAATGAAATAAATTAAAAGGAAATCTAAGTGCTCTCTCACACTGTAAAATCATGAGTCTAGAAAATAAAAACCATACAATAAGAAAACTGGTTAATTCTATGTGAAACCAAGTTACTAAATAGTGAATTATTAACAATGACATAATATTTATTTTCATCTTTCAATGAGATTCTAAAGTTAGTGATTTTATTTCAAAGCAAGGATATTAAGAGTTTCTAATTAAGGGGAGGATCATGAATTAATACTGTGTCGGAGTTGTTTTTATTTTTTGGATGACACAATAAATGAAGAACCAAAGGATAAAACATCAATGGAAGTAAATAAAGATTAAACGAATCTATTTTTTAATTGAATTCTAATTGAACCTTCCCTTTGGACTCTTGATAAGAGGGCTTGAAAAATCATGTTTATTATTACCTAAGGGAAATATGTCAAAGTGAATTAATCCACCACATTCTTTGTTTAATCGTATTTAGGTGAAAAATTTGCTTTCAAAAATAATAGTTTTCTACACTTCTTTTTGAGGTTAAATCTTATGGCTTACAATTCATAAGAAAAGCTACGATTTAGTTTATGGTAATACTCCCCATGCGTATTTTATGATTACAGTTAATTTAAGAAATATAATAAACGTTTTCAAACATTCCTCTTTTACAAAATGGTGACACAATTTAATTTTCTTGATTATCAGCTCGATAAAAGGGGTTATGATGAAAATAACTTATAATAAGTTTGGTAAAAATTGAAGAAATGAAGGGTGAAAGGACTGCATTGCATCGGATAATTTCAAGAAAGATTGCTAGCTTACAAGACAAAAATACTCAAAACAAAACGAACTAGAAAGTACTTAATATGTGGTTATGGTCTTTCCCTCACATTAAATAATCAACTGAATAATTATTAGAAATATCAAAACACCCTTAGTAAAAGTGAGCTAACTATTACAATATCTATTCTGGAAAAATATTAAGATTAAGATAAGAGAATACCAGTTGTAAATCTAAATTCAAAGGAAAGAAAAATACAAGTTAATAATAAAAGTATTTTATTTTTCCCAAGAAAGTAACCAACGTGAGTGATGTATTGACAGATTAGATTTGTATTCACTACATTCAAAATGCAATTAGTTATCTTTTGTAAAGAGCCATAAGGTTGAAAGTTTAAGTTGGGTCTTACTTTTTAGTAGCTCTCCAAAGGAGAACAATGATCATGAGCTTGAACTATGTAAAAAATAACCAATTAGAAAGAACTAAATGGATGATAGAAATCTAAAGGAAGGAAAACAGGTGTCTTAAGGAGAAATAAAATCAAAGAAACGAAAGATATAAATTATACTTATACGAATATTTCTTTCCTTGTGAGGGAAGAAGGAAAACCTAAAGAATAAATAATTTTCCTGGGATATTTCTTGAAATTAGGCTTAAGTATTTTGTTTCAAAAATATGAGATTCTAAACAGGCATTTGAAATAGTTGGAAGCACTGTTTCAGATATTTATAAATATGATTAATTACAAAATATTTATTATTCATATTATAATCTAAATCAAAAATTCTATAACCCCATTAGATTAATTATCCATGGAATTCTCTCATCTCAAAGCCCAAAGTGTTTCTCCTTCATAAACTCCTCCTTTTTCTGTGGATCTTCTCAAAAATACTTGCAGGATTGATCTTGAGGGGGAATATATCAATTTTAATGAAGATTACGATGATGAGGAAGATTCAAATCCTGACGAATCTTGTCATCATCATCATCGCCATCACCATTCTCATCGTCAGTGTCATGATGAGTTTAAGGCTGTTTCGTAAGGTTTTCTTAGAGAACACACACTTCGAGTATCAGTAATCTACATGTACATGGTAGTACATGTGTAGAATTGTCCGAAGTCCTAATGCAATTTCATCTATTTATGTCCGAAAATGCAATAATACACTTCTAAAATCCTTGACATGGATCTTCCTTAAATCGGATACTTTAAAATAATCCAATCTTCTCAACCACAAACTTTCAATAAATTGTGTGATAAATGTAGGGAACTCAATATTCAGATGAAGTAAGAATTTCTGGATTTTATCTTATTGTGAAGAAGAATATCAGATGAGTTTAATTTTCACTAATGGGCATATTATCACCAGAGAAACTAATCTAAGATAAATAATAACTTTTTCTTCTCCTAAATCACTATTACGATGGTTGATTTGGAAGATTATATTTTATTCACTATTCCATGTCATTTTCAAGCAAACTCATTCAATGATACTATATTTATATTTATTAATCATATATTCTTATGAGTTTATCTAACTCATTAGAGTAGCTCTACTTTATTGTGCAGGCGGTGTGTATGCCAACGTTGATCTTTGTATTGCCATTTCGTTATGAAGCATACTAATACTATTACCTTGTTCTGTCAGATTCTTCTATTTTCAAAATCTAGGATACAATTCTTTGTATTTTGCATCGTAATTCATCTGATAAAGAACTTATCTTCTACTTTATTCCAAATCAAATTAATAAATTTCTTCAAAATTATGCAATCAATCTTTTTTTTATTTTGCATGTCTAAAAGAAAGAGATATTTGTTTGATCAAACCCTTAACTTGAAGAAGTATCCGTGCTGATACTGTATCCTTGCTTCAAAGTAAAAGAAAATAATACTTTTTAAAAAATAATTCTATTTTATCTTCTCTGATTTTCAAGAAGAATAAACATGTATCGTTAGAATTTGTTAAATGTAATAAAAGAGGAAGACAATTAATTTTAATAACACAAACAGTATTCAGTTGAGATATCTTATGTTTGTTCAGCAGAATCCATTCAGGGAGCAGACGAAATTACGGTCTCCATAAGGGTCATCAATTCTACTGACAGATGGCCAGTATTTGCCTCTTGATTTGACCCAAGGGAGAGGGTAAGCAGCTTCTTCTCTGGTGTATGGATGTGACCATTCTGCCTTAAGCAAAGCTGAGTGGGTATGAGGTGCATTTTTAAGAGGGTTGTCTTTCTTGGAGTAAACACAATCAGCAACTTTTTGAATTTCTTCTCTGATCTTTATCAATGCATCAGCGAATCTATCCAATTCATCCCTAAAAATAGCAAGAATCAATGTTTTATTACCTGGTTGAGTTAAGAAGAACAAAGAAATTTTATAAGATAATAAGTTTTTACTTAGATTCTGATTCAGTGGGCTCAATCATCATGGTGCCTGCGACTGGGAAGGAAATTGTAGGAGCATGGAATCCAAAGTCCATGAGTCTCTTAGCAATATCAACTTCTTTAATATCGAGATCCTGAATTGTTTCAAAACAGAATGTCCTCTCAATAATTATCTAAAAATAATATATTTTTACCTTAAAAGGTCTGCAATCGACGATGAATTCATGAGCGCAATACTTGATCTCATTTTCATAAAGCACTTAGTAATGTCCTTAGACTCTTTTTCTTAAGTAGTTAGCGTTAAGAATCGCATAGGCTGTGCTCTTTTTAACTCCTTCTTTTCCGAGTTGCATAAAATAGCTGTAGGAAATAGGTAGAATAGAAGCACTTCCGTATTGGGCACTTGAAATGGTAACTTCACTGGGACTAATAGGCACATTAGGATTAGAAGGCAAGAATGGCACCAAGTGCTTTTTGACACCTATGGGACCCATACCTTAGTTTTAAGCAAAAAAACGATTTAAGCACAATTACTGTTTGGAATTCAATAAATAGATAACTTACCAGGACCACCACCACCATGAGGAATGGCAAATGTCTTGTGGAGATTAAGATGGCACACATCAGCTCCAAGGAATCCAGGTGAAGTATATCCAGTCTATGCGTTCATGTTTGCACAATCCATGTAGACTTAACCACCATAAGAGTGGATGACCTTAATCATTTCCTGCACGGTTTCCTCGTAAATTCCACTGGTAGATGGATAAGTGATCATAAAAGCACCAAGATTATCTTTATATTTCTCAGCTTGTTCCTTCAGCGATTTCAAGTCAACGAAACCATTCACAACACCGACTGGCTGGAATGTCATACCAGCAACAATGCAACTTGCTGGGTTAGTACCGTGTGCAGATGTTGGAATTAAGCACACATTTCTATGAGATTGTCCAATGCTTTCTAAATATTATCTGATTGTCAGAAGTCCAGCATATTCACCTGTAGCTCCACTGTTTGGCTAAAGGGAAACGCCATCGAACTTCAGTACTGCTTTCAAGTATCCAGTGAGATCATCGAGCATTTCTTTATATCCTTCTACTTAATTGGCTGGTGCATAAGGATGGATCTTCGAGAATCCAGGGAAGGATACGGGCATCTAATAAATAGTGACAAAAATTATTATTGATTTATCGCAAATAAACAAGTATTTCTGTGAATTTTTTGTTTATTTCTCTCTTGTTCATTGCTAAAATATCAATGAAAAAGTAAAATTAAATTCTATGAGTAGCTAAAATTTACAAGCTCACTAGCCGCGTTGAGTTTCATTGTGCAAGATCCAAGTGGGATCATAGAGTGAACTAAAGAGATATCTTTTGTCTGCAGTTTGTACATGTATCTCATCATTTCAGTCTCGGAGTGGCATGAGTTGAATACATCTTGTTGCAAGTAGTTTTCAGTATTTGCTCGTTTTACTGTTGCATCTAAGGGAGTTATTCTATTTTGCAGATTTAAATCAACTATGTTCTTCTGTTGGGTGTTTTTGAAGCTGGCGAAGACATTGTAGAGTTATTGAAGATCAGAGATGCTAGTGGTTTCATCAAATGAAATGCTGATTGCATCTTCATTTTGCTTACGAATGTTGATCTCTGCTTTCTCGAATAGGCTTCTGAGTTACTCAGCTCTGAAAATTAAACAAAATATTAAATCAATATTCTTATTTTATTTTTTTTGAATTTACTGCTTGGGAGTGGAGACAAAAACAGTATCGAAGATTTATGTCTGAGAACCTTGCACATTGTAGCCTAATTCCTTCAACAGACTGTGAAGTACCTGTGCGAATCCATTTATTCTCTCTGCAATCGCTCTGACTCCTTTAGGTCCATGGTAAATGCAATACATTGCTGCCATATTCGCAAGCAATGCTTAAGCTGTGCAGATATTGGAAGTAGCTTTCTCTCTCTTAATATGCTGTTCTCTTGTTTGAAGAGCCATTCTCAAAGCTGGGTTGCCTTCAGCATCTTTTGACACACCAATGATTCTACCTGGTAGTTTTCTCTTAAGTTCGTCCTTTGAAGCTAGGAATGCTGCAGCTGGTCCACCGTATCCCATAGGTACTCCTAATCTTTACGATGTCCCAAGTGCAATATCAGCACCCATATCTGCAGGTGTTTTAGACAATGTGAGTGCTAGAAGATCAGTAGCCACAGCCTTAATGATCTTCTTTCCATTTTTAAAGGCACTGAAAATAGTCGTGAAATCATGGAGAACACCTTAGTTATCAGGTGTTTGAAGTAGAACACCGCATAGTGATTCTTCGTTAGCTGCAAAATCATAGGTTTTATGATTTCCAACGATGACATTGACTCCTAAGAATCTTGCTCTTGTCTTCACGATTGCAATTGTAGAAGGATAGCATTGATCAGAGACAAAGAAATTATTGCGGGATTAGCTTCCACTAACTCCTTGAGCGAGATTCACAACTTCAGCTGCGGCGGAAGATTCGTCTAGAAGTGATGCATTTGCTACAGGCAATCCAGTGAGATCAATCACGATTGCTTGATAATTGAGTAGACTCTCTAATCTACCTTGCGACACTTCAGCCTAATAAGGAGTGTAAGCAGTGTACCAGCCTGGATTCTCAAAGAGATTTCTCTAGATAACAGGTGGTGTGTGGCAATCGAAAAAGCCATTTCCAATGTATGACTTGTAAATCTTGTTCTTTTTGCTTAAATCGCTTAAATGTTTGAGAGTCTCCTCTTCTGTTTTGGGTTCAGCTGGAATCCTTGACCCATTGTACTCTAAAGCATTGGGGTCTAGAATATGCCCAGGGATTGTAGCTTGAATTAGTTCATCCACAGTCTTGACATTGAGAGTCTTCAACATAGCTTCAACTTTTTCTCCACTGCTTCCTAAATGTCTCTTTTCGAGATAGTTAGTTTGTAAGAGTGCAGCTGGAATGCTTGAGAAGCGTCGAGAAGAGCCACTGACTGTGGTTTGAATCGATTTCTTGAGAATCTTTGATAACATTTTTTCTACTTTTTAATGATCACTTTTACTTTTTGGAATTATTATTTATTTGTGTAATTTTTCTTGCGTTGTGTTAGCTGTATTTAAAGGAGATGAATATCACAATTGTCACCACGATTGGCTAAATATCTTTGGTGATCATAAATTATACCTTCTATTTCTTTCCCTCCCAAAATTAACCAAGCAATGTATTTTATATATCAAATTTATATTTTTTTATTGCTAACAAAAAAGCAATTTCAGCACAATGAAATATCCAAAATCTTAGAGGAAAAATACCTTCAGCTTATTTAGCCAAATTTAACTTAAACTAACTATTCTTATTGGATGTTATTACCAACCAGAAATATCGAAATAATTAATATTTTTAATTTATCTCCCAAGTTTTTGTCTGAATTTTGTTATTCTTTTTTTTGTTGGGTAAATAAATCAGCAAAAGACCTTGGTATTATTTGCAAGGTTGTTAAAAATATTATCATTCTATTAAATGTCATCAAAAGCTTAATTATTCATAGGATAAGTTCTTAATTCTTTCTTTTCATTAGGGTTATTAGAACTTTGATGAATCAGAAATTTACAGGAATTAACATAATCTAGTTATTTTTATTAATTTATTGTTCTTTTTTTTAAAGTAGAAAATATTTTTTTGATAAAAAAAGAAAAAAAGGAAAATTTTTTAAGAAAAATAATCCAAATACAAAATATTCATAAATATTACTAATTGTCACTTCACTTAGCTGCCTATTTCAATACAATTTTACAAGAGCTATCTTTTTTGGGAGTTAATTTGTGGCGAGGTAATTTAAGGCCTGTCAACATTTGTAGGAAAATTGATAATCTAAAAATTTTTAAATAAAAGAAACTACAAGATAAGAAATCTCTCTTTTCTCAAAAAAGTATCTCAAAGATGACTATTAAGTGTCAACAGCATAAATACACTGAATGTGAATTTGTTTATTTGAACCCAAGTGCAAAGAATTTGTTGATTTGCTCCCAATGCGTTGACGAGAGCAATGGGGTTATCAAAATGATAGATTGTGTTGCTTTGAAGCAGATCTTAGAATCAAACTCTTAGACAGTTCTTTCTAAATATCCTCCGCTGAGCAGCTCAGAACTCAATCAGATGGTGCTTTACTTCTCAAGTTCAATCAATGTAGAAATCAAGTAAATAAAAGATTATTATCATACGCTGATTCAAAGTTATGAAACTGAAGTTAAAAAAGCTATGGCCAAATCTAAAGCCTAAATTGACTAGCTCCAACAACTCAGAGAATCCTTCATTAAACAATATGCAGAAGTAGCTTAAATCGAATCATTCAAGCAACTTGTTCTCCAGTCTGAAAATAATTCTAATTCATATGCTCAACTTCGAACTTTCATAGAAGCAAAATCTAAGGAGGCAACAGAAAATTCGAACAAAATCATCACTCAAATGAAAGAGCTCCAGTTGTACAAGGAATCCTTCATTTTAGATCAGCCAGAAAGATAAAAATTTAGAATATTATAAGAAATAGAATAAATTGAGTTTTTTAACAAAACTACAAAGGCAGCAGACAACTCCTCTTTAGGTCTAATTCTCCCCAAAGAAAATTCTCTGAAAAGATCAATACTTAACTAAATTACAATAAACCCTTCAAGTAACTATGGAAGATCTAAAGAAAATATTCTGCTTGAAAGTGTAAATAACTAGATTCAAATCACAATAATTCAAGGTTAAGGATAATGTGCCTTTGATACTGTCTTTAACCCCCAGAAAAACTACATCCTTACGATTCAGACTATTATTGGGGACAGGAACAACCCTTTCCCTACGTTTTTATTTGGGTTAATGCCATTTTTGTTAAGAAATAATGAAGGATTGAATGTTAAAGGAATCAGCTACTTTGAACGCAGCATTAACTGCAGCATTTCTAAAATGCTCAAAGGAAAGTAGCTTCAACTTGGAGGAGTTATCGAAATCTATACAGAGGGTAATATTTGGAGAACAACTGGAGAGCGGAGATTTGAAGTGCGAGTTAATTTAGAAAAAAGAATCGTCAAAGTTGGTTAGCTGCCAGATTATGAACTAGTTGCAGAGATAAACAACAAGAATGACATTGATTTATCTGTGGAGTACACGTTTGCAATATTATGTACGGGAAATGGTAACAGAATTGTCTTTGAAGATGTTTGTGAAGTCGATTCTTTTGATGATCTCATGTGATCTGATAATAAAAAAATTAACAAATTTTTATTTTTTTCATTTTTAAGCAAAAGAAAATAATTTTCGTTGATCTTTTTTGATGAGCTACATACTAGTTTTTAGGTTCATTGCTTAGTTGTTTCATGTCTGTGTGTCTATTGATTTGACTTTAAGTTAATGAAAAATCAATCATTATTTTTAATATTTTTGTGAGTTTGATTTATTTATGAAGTTCAATTTATTTTTTAATTCGGTGCAGGAATGAACTAAGGTTCGATTCTTTTTTCAAAACATTGATCAAAGAATCAATCTGCCCTTTGAGCCTCTAAATTTTAATTGATTCTCCCTTTTAATTGCCTGAAGAGCTTATACTAAGTTTTCTGATTATTTTCTTTAAATACTTGATTTTCAAGATAGTACTTCTCCCTAGCAACAACAATATGTTCTAGAATAAAGATACTATTATTGTTACATGTGGAATTCAAAATACCTTTGATATTATCATGAATCCATTACAAAATAAGGAAATTACATTGAAAGCACCTTTTTTTGAGCACTCAATCTTGTGAAAAAACGAACTTTTAGGTAATCTATTACAGGCGTTTGTTAAGAAAATAACTCTAATTCCTCCTATTCTTTAGATTAATTTAACTGGGGAAACAAATAAAATGCTGATGGCTCGTTAAATTAAACTGTTCCCTCAAAAAACACAGACAATCCATTTCTTCACTTGCAAAGATTAATTACTATCTCTGAAACATTTATTTAAGCGTCATTTGTGATGGATTTAAACATTCAAACAAAAGGAAATAAATAATTAAAGAACTGAAGAATTAAATAACTTAATAGCCTTCTCTAGGTAGAACTTCACTGGAGAATGCTCATTTTAAGTAGGGAGAGCTTCCTTAAATAGAATCAACAATTCTAAATAAAAATACATAAACTAACTCTAAAATAAACTTCTACTAAAAAACAAACAAACTACCCAACACATGTCTGATTTGAGCCTCCTCTCTGAGATTGTCAAGACTCTGGACTACTCAAGCACTTCTAAGGAGCGATTATTGCAATTAATAGGCTAGAAGGAAGAGCGCACCACTAAGGCTTTGGTTATGTTTGTTCAAGAAAGAGAATCATCTTGCTAGGAAGCTTAGAAACAACTGTCCATGATAAATCTGAAGTAGAACCTTGATGCCATTCTGTTTGGAAAGCCAATTGCTGGTTAGTAAAATGTTCTTCAATATACTCCTACTCCAAGTGTTGTAATTACAGAGACTTATAGCTATAATAATGGCTACTAATTACCTCCTGTGAAGGCAGCAATTGTCCAAGCTTAGGCTTATCCTGTAAATAATAATCAAGGTCTCAACTCATCTTAGTCAACTGGGTCATTTAATGGATCATCCAGTCCTAATGGGCAGTTCCAACAGAATCAATACCTTCATTTCGATGTAATTACTGTCCTAAAGAAAAATGTTCTTTACAGATTATTATTTTAATTAATTTCTACTTTTTACTTATTTCTTTTCAAAATCTACTAAATTAGGATATTTCTGGAAGATCAAGAACTACAAGTCACTGTCAGAGTGATGAGGGAGTAAAGAAAAACAAGAAAACCGATCCCAAAGAGTTTGAGTTGGACCAGCGTATCATGGAAACCAGAAACAATCAAAAACCTAACAAGAATCAAGTCACAACTATCGATATCGATGTCCTCAAACAAGAACAGAAGAACATCCAGACCTTCAAGGAATTGTGGGTTAAAGACTAGCCTCTACAGCCAGAAGTCTACAAGCTCTTCTACGACGTCGTTGACAACTTAGATTTCGCTCAGTTCTTAGGTCTTCGCTAAAAACTTGATCTCGATGATATCAATGTCAAGGATCTCATCACAAAGCAACGTGAAGCTCTGAAAGCTGGGGAGAAAGCACAAGGCATCAACCCTATTTAATTCTTAGAATTCATGAATGCTAGTCATCTCAAAGAAGAAGATGTGTTCTACTTGCTCGAGGTAACTCGAGAATTATATATATTTGAAGGTTCCTTTTTGATTTTGAATTCTTGCTATTTTTAGATCTTCTTCTATTTGGACTTCAACAACAACGGGATCTTGGATTCCGATGAGATTCTCCTTGGCTTTGTTATGCTAGCTAAATCACACGAGAAGGAAAAACTTGAAACTGCTTTCTATGTTGTTGATGAAGATGGTTCAGGAACCTTAGATGTCAATGAGCTCACAAAATATATGAGAAGTGTCATCAGAATGGGTGATGGAAGGAAGTTCCATTCCAGTGATGCCTTCGAGCATGAATTAATCGTTGAAAAGATCGCAGCAGCTTCTGCTCTGGAAATCTTCAAGTAAATGGACCTCAATTAAGATGGAAGGATTTCCTTCGAAGAATTCGTCCTGTGGCATAACATACATGGAGAGTAATCCAAAGAATTCGAAGATTCCAAAGAAAAAATCAAGCAAATATTAATCACAGCTCAAAGCGTCAAGAGAGATAATCTCATGAAGTATAATGCATTCACGTAAGCTCATAAGACAGACACACTCATTTAGAAAAATTTAGATATTTTCTAATATTTTAATTTTCCCCTTGTTTTTCTTAATAAGTTTGAAGAACGAGGACTACGTTTAGATCACTAACGAAAGAATGGAAAGTGTCAAGAACTCTAATATTAGCACTGCCAGTGTGAACGCCTTCAGATAATAACTCCAACTCGACAAAGTCAACTTCTTAGACGCAATAAGATTCTTGAAACTCTACAAGGTATCCGAGAAACTTGGTTTCCCTGCATTCTTTGCGTTCATGAAAGAACTCTACGCGCATTGCAGAGTCACAATTGAAATTAACAACCTCAAAGAAGTAAAAAGAGAGAGAAAGATAAATAAAAAGACATTGATTATTATCCCATTATTTACATTTTTTTATTGTTTTCTCCTTTTTTCAGGCTATGAACGAGTTCTTTGAATCAATCGACTTGGACTAGAGTGGATTTGTAGAATGGAATGAACTTCTTGGTGCGTTTAGTCTTATGTGTGTTGGAACAGAGAATGAGAAGGTTAGGGGTATTTTCGAGGTATTTGACAACAACGGTGATAACGTGCTTTCCTTCAATGAGCTCTACACACTTTTCTAGTCTTCGTTTAATCTCATTTTCTTGAGAAACCCAGAATCAGAGTTAGCTAGGGAAGACCCCAAGAAACTTGCATTTTCAATGGCACTCTCTGCATTCTCAGATAATCAACTCGATCCATATAAGAATGCACTTGATCTCGAGACCTTCAGTGCTTGGTATAAAAACCTCGACATGATCTGAGGAATCCTTTGCTGATATTGAGATTTTTTGTGATTTTTCTCAACAAAAAAAAAGAAAATTACAATATTACAAAAATTTACTACTAACTGTATTGCTATTTCTTCTTTGTGCTTGTATTTACTCTTTTGAAAGAGTTTTCTCATTCAGAGCAAATAATTACTTGAATTTGTCTATGTGTTCGATTTTTTATCATGCAGAGTATTGATTTGGGTTTAAATTATCTAGACATTTTTCAGATAGAAAAATGAATTTCATTTGTTACAAAAATGTTTTTGTGATACTTTTTAACAAATATATTATTAATTAATTTGAGTGCGACAAGCTTTCTCTCTTTTTCTTTCAAATCCTACTATGAATAAAAATCTACTTTTTTTTTCTATTCAGGATATTTTTTAGCTTGTTCATTAATGAATTGTTCTTTGTTTATTTCCCGGAATAAAGATTTCTAAACCTGAGGATACTACATTAATTTATTTTAAGTAGGCATTCTAAAAGAAATCAATCTTATTTCTGCCCACAAGAGAGCCAAGTATTATTAATATCTATCAACTAACCAAAAAGTTGTTAATTTAGCTACTTTTTGCTATCTTGCTGAGTTAAAAAATATCAAAGATAATCTACAATTCTCACAAGCAGTTTCGCTTAAAAGAAAGTTTAAGCGGCATAGCAATTAGCTTTAATTCCCAATGAGCGATGATAATATCCTCTCTGAGATTGGCTTGGCTATTTGTGGTAGCCTTTCGATGATCTCCACAACAATCCTCATACTCTATTATATTTTTAATAAGAAAATGCGTACCTTCGGATTCAGATTAGTACTGCCCTTATTTGTGTTCGATTTTATTTGGAGTTTCAATGTAGGTGTTCCAACATTCATTTCCTTAATAGACAGCAGTGAAATGATGTATCAACCTTTGTGTCGCATACAAGGCACTTCTAAGCTCTTTTCAATGCTTGCATCTTTCTTTTCTACTGCAACAATATCCTGGTCGATCTACACATTCATAATCAGAAAAAAACCCATAAAAACAAAAAATCCTATTACATACTTCGTTAGATACATCATAATCCTCCCATTGTTCTTAGCGATCATGTAACGAAGATTTGACGTGAAACACGAAAAACAAAAAAAAACATATTTTTCTGTTTTATGGATATTTTTTGTTAAATTTTCTCTCAAAATCTGAAATCTAATGGTGTTTATTTTTCCAGACCGTTAGCTCTAGACAGATACGATCACATTGAACCACTTAAGAACATGCAGTGTTTTCTTGTTCTTCGGGAAGACGACGGGTCAACTGATTACATAGGAGTCATTCTCCGAATCTTCTTGTATTATATCCCATTTTGGGCAGTGCTAGTCTTCGACATGTACGTTGTGTACAAAATCCAGAGATATTTGAAATAAAACCACATCGATTATCATTAAATGCATGATATCAAGACACTCATGCTGTATCCGGTGATTCTATTTTTCTCCTGGATATGGATAATCATCGAGAGAGTCGCTGAGATATTCACGATTGATAACGACAGCAACAATAATAGCTGGTTAAATCATATGGATCTATCATTTGCGACTCTGAATGGATTTCTGAATGCGTTAGTATATGGATTCATTTCATTGGATATTTTTGGCTTATTCACAAAACGAACTAACTCAGATTTTTCATTAAAATCTGATGCAGATTCAGGTGATGGTTTGTCAATTGAATCATCCAAACTAAGCACTCCTATGCTGACACCATCGAATTCTAAAAATAATAACAACATTTCTCAGAGTCCAACACTTTCTGAAGAGTGCTCACTGCAATTTCATGTCAATCCTTTAGATGAGGGAGAAGAGAGTATTTGAACAGGTATATTTAATGAATTTTAATCCCGAAGAAGTTTAACAAAAGGATTTTATTATTTTAAAGAAAAAAAGGATAACATTGATTTGTTTCTTTTGTGTGTGATTCACATCCAAAATGCTATTTATTTTAACCAATCTCATATGTGTTTATCTGTGAACCAAAATTAACTTAATTGGAGATAAAAATGATGATGATTCCCCCCACCCCCCCCCCCTCCTCTTCTTCTTGATTTCTTTTGACATAGGAAATAATTTTTCAGTTGTGTAATTAACAATTTCAAGGAATATTATTCTCAGCTTTTTCATAACTATGCGAGTTTCAAACCATAAACAGCATAATATTATTCTTTTTATCTCCTTCCTGCTTAACCTTTCCTCATAGTTTCTGTGTAGAAATACTATGTAGATTAAATCTAGCTGGCTATTTTTTGTGTTCCCGCTGCAATTCTTAAACTACAAGAGTTGGGCACACTAGAGATTAGCGTTTTTCGTAGTTTCTGAAATTAAAATCAACTTTATCATAAAATCTCTTCAAATGATAGCAAAGAGGCCCACAACGTCTATGCTGTTACATTAAATCAGCGTAATATTCAGTGAATTCATCCACACCGATATTCCGTGTATTAACAACTTTTCCACTAGGTAAAAGTTTAAAACTAGGCTAATTGAGTGCTTACTACTCAGCACTTGACATGATTGCTTATTATGCAGTAGCATTTTTAGATGAGATTTCAAGTTCCAGAAGCTTACTCAAATCGAGTTAATTCGCCTGCATATGCTCGTATAAATCTCTAGATAAAGAAATTAGAACCAAAACAAAGAAGTTATTAACCTTTAAATCAAAAAATAATCTCCCAATCCAACACTCCAAAGATTCACTTAATCCCATCCCCCTGCCTGTCCAGTAACAATATTTTGAAATATCATTTTACGTAACGAATTAATTGTCTTCATTGAAGGGCACCTTTTTAGTGATGGTTCCTTTATTCGCACTGGGGTTTGTATTTTTCCTAAACAGTGGATTCATTAAACCATCTGTCTTCGCAGCGGGTGAAATCCCATTCGAGAATCCTACCATCGTCTGCATATTCTAATCTATCAATCTAAAATCATCTTAGATACTCTTGTAGGTAGTTTTGCTCATCGATTGGTTCTTGTAATCTTGATTCGAAGAGTTATGCGAGAGATACTTTTTCGAGATATCATACGATTTATTATTATTGCTTTTATTCTGTAACAATCGATTCAATGCAATTTAGTTCTTCTTTTTTCTAAGATCTTCTTCATAGATATCCAAATTGGAGTTACTTTTATTCTTCTGTCGGTATATTTTCTAGAAATTATCTTAGAATTCCTATCTCTACTCAGGAGGTGTCGAACAACGCTGCAGATTTCTTCCAGTGTTGATAGAACTCTCCAATGCGTTCTGTTCGATCATTTCAAGTTAAGATTATTAAGTATATTCCTGCCTATAAAATGATTATTATGATTATGCAGGTTGTGTTGATGATTTAGGTTAATTCTGACTGTTGTGGCTGCTTTAATAAACCATATCTTTAGTAGATTATGGCAATGCATTATAACTCAAAGTATGAGCTGACTGTTTTTATAAACCAGCATGATTACCGAAAGAATTTTATGTCTACTGTTAAGGGTTAGGAAGATCAGCTTAAAGAGTACCTGTAGACGTCACAGATGTCATGGTATTACGGAAATAATGAGTCTACCCTAATTCAGATGAAGAAAATCCAGAAGAACCAGCCATCCTTTATTTATCAGCTTATTATTATGGAAATTTCCCTCCATTTTTAATAAACTCCGCGAAGGCTTAGATAATCTACCTTCTTTTTGCAGTAGGCTTTTGTAAAACCTCGAGAATTTCAGCAGATTACTCCCTTTCTTCTTCATCGTTTTCCAACTTAAATTCACGTAAAATCACTTCGATTCCAAATGGTTCTTGCTATTATTGTTACGGGTAATTCTATTGATTATCGGGATTCTTCTCTCCAACTTCCTAACCTTGAGAAGTAGTAGTTTATGCATTTTTCTTTATGTTCATCCCACTGTCTTCTTTTTCTTCTTCAATTACTTTCTCCTTTTGTTTTTTCTGATCAATTTATTCATTTTTAAGGTGTTTCTCTTATTCTTTTTGTTTTCCTTTCTAATTATCTAGTTTTTAATTTTTATCATCGACAACCCCATGCTTCTTTTCTTCAACATCTTGCTATTTCTGCTGAGTTGTCAGCTACTATTACTATTATTTAGTTATTTACAATGACTCTTTTCGTTTATTCTCTACTTTAGTCTATTAAAATTTCTTTAATTCTTTTTATTTTTCCCTTTTAGCTTTTTCTTCTTCTTCCTCTCTTTATTCTGCTTCAAGTATCTATCTTTCTTCTTCTTCAGCTTCATGTTATCTTTCTTTTTCCCTTTCTTCTTATTTATCATGAGCTCTTTTTTCTCTCTCCAATTTTCGTTCATTTTATCTTTTTTCTCTCTCTTTTTTCCGTTATTCTTCTTCTTTTCGTTCTTACTCTAGCATCTATTGTTACTCTTTTTCTAATTCTTCTTTATCCTCTTGTGTTTCTCTCAACTTTCGTTCAGCTTCTGATTCTTTCTTTTCCTTAGAAAATCCTGATTTATGAGACTATTATTATTGTGGTTATTTGCCTGATTATTTTGACTAATCTTCTTGAATTGATTTATCTCCCTTTTAGTTTTATTCTCCCTCTCTATTTCTTGCACTATTGATTCTCTGATTCTTAGTTTCTTCAATAATTCCATGCTTGAGTTGAAAATTCTCTGAGATTGCTCTTATTTTCGATTGCGAAATAATTTAATCCTTGACATTCTTATTATTCCTCCCAGTATTAGCTTGATTACTGTCTTCTTACTTTTTAGTTACTTCACTGGTTAAATTTATTTTGTTAGCCTTGCTCATAGGACTATTCATTTTGCTTCCTTTTCCTCCAACTTTAGACCCTTTTTTCGATTATTTCTTATTAGTCTCACCTAATCCAACAGGGCTACTAATCGTTTAGTTACTCTCTTATTAGAATCCTGAAGACAATCTATCAAAATTCTCTTCGTCAACTTCCTTCGTTGGGGAGTTCTAAATAACTTTCATTTATATAATTTCTTTATTCGAAGTCATTATTTGTTCTTCAGTGTTACTATTATTCGAAGTCTAGCTTGTAAGAACCTTCAAATCAGCAGCTGAGTTCTTCTATGCGAAGAATGAGCTTGGCTGGGCAATGCTATTGCTAGATCCTTTCTAAAGTTTCGACATTGGTGATAGGATATTTTCTTGTGAAGTTAATTTCATAGGGGAATTAACTTTACTTGATGACCATGAGAATTCTCTCTGCAGCTTTCCTGTTTTACTATTCAAAGGATGATTGCCATTCTCGTTATCATCAATATTATCACCGAAATCTTCATCGTTATTGTTGAGATTGAGAGCTAAATTATTCTAGAAGGTATTGTTACTGTTGAATGGTGTTCCAATGTCGGATAATTTTCCTCTTTTGTTTGTCTTATCGCCCGGATTTTTCTTGGCATCTTCAGTTTTGAGCTCAGCGACTTTAGATTGGTAATATTACTTGTCTTAGTGCGATTCAAGGAGTTGCTTATTTAATTTATCGATGGTCCTTTGCATTTCATCGATTTTTCC
>Ga0302271_10001754_pt1 | contig 20535 bp, 10 predicted proteins | sample III_Bog_N1_1_FD_198767 | JGI IMG/M metagenome (GOLD analysis project Ga0302271, IMG submission 198767) | Peat permafrost microbial communities from Stordalen Mire near Abisko, Sweden - III_Bog_N1_1 | ecosystem: Environmental > Terrestrial > Soil > Wetlands > Peat | place: Sweden: Abisko... | reverse complement strand
TTGCAGTTACCCCAAACGAAGAGGACAGGTCCGTAGCCTGCATATCTGCGGAGTCTGAAACCGTTAGTCTCGTTGAAGATCTTGTAGAATGTGGGAAGATACATCTTTTTCTGCTTTATTTATTATTATTTTTTTTGCAATGTATATGAATTATTTAGTTTCTTTGTTCTTCTTATTTTCCCTCTGCTTTCTCTATCAAGAGTGTTCCTTGAATAAATTGTATTTTATTTGGCTTTGATGGTTTGGCTGCGGTTAAGCTATTAAATAATGGTAATCTATGCAACAAAAAATATAAATTAATATTATCTACACTCTTTATTTTCTTTGTTATTATTATACATGCTCATTAACTCCATCTAAGAAACATAAATGACTTTTGTACTAAAATCCTTCATAATAATTAACCCTGCTTGTTTTACATAGTTCATTGCCATTTAATGTTTGTCGTTGTTGTTGTTGAACGAACATTAATTAGCAAGTTATTTAATTAGCCAAGATTGTTTAAATAATTAGTTATTTTTTCTTCTGCTTCTATTTGGTGGTGCATCACAAAAAAGCAAGAATAATTTTTGGAAGAAAAAAACAAGCAGCAAGATAAAATAACTCCCACATTGTTTTCCTCTTAATATTAGACATAGTTTCACAGAAATGTAAGAACCAACGAAAGAAGAGGAAGCAGCACCTCCTAAAATATATACATACTAAGACCTATTGAAATTTGAGTCATCTGAGATCTACAGCAGTCTTGGCAAGATGCGACTGTCTTAGAAGCTGACTTTTCCGAAATACGGATTTGGAACAGCTGATAGAGCTAAACAAGCGAAAGTATTCTCCAATAAAGAAATGGCTAAAATCAGCTTCGGAGGTAATTGATGCAAAATGTGTCCAGAATGAAATAGCGATGGATTAAAGTGAGTTGGCTTGAGAAATTATCTAAAATGTGAATTAAAAAAAACAAAATAACAATTATTCTTGCTTCTTTAAATTTACAGGTTTGAGTTCACCTGGGCCAGCTTATGACACAAGAGGAACGGACTACTTTACATACAAATCAGTATTACTATTTTAATTTAGCTTTTTAATAATATGTCATCAAGCAAAATGCATCTTTAATACCATTCCCCTTTTAATAAACATAGATTCCATCTTGGAAGATTGGCACAGAAGTCAGAAATACACTTGGAACAGGCTCAAAACATGATTTTTATCTCCGATAAGATGTTGATGTAGAAAAATACAAATATCAAACATAAATAAACCACAACATTAGCTGAAATCTATTCCAAAAATATGATAATAATAATCTACTTTAAAACGTTTATAATAGTTTGATCCTCTTGAAGCTGATATCTCCAGAAGACCAAAGGCCCCTACCGTTAGAATCGGACTGGAATTAAGGGTAATTAGCTAGCTAGTTTATTCATAATAATATAAACAATGTCTACCTTACAATCTCTCATTTTTATCTAAATCGTCTTTTTTTGTCACTTTCTTACAGTTTCCCAATGATCCTAAACGCCATAAGGGTACGCCTGGTCCTTAATATAATCCTTCTCTTAGACATGAGGTCCCTATCCCACCTAAATTCTCCTTTGGTTTCAGAAGAGAAATTCAAGGGTTTTCACCACTTATTGCGAATAGCTCCACACCATAGCTCGTTGGTCCTGGGTCATATATTTAAAAGAATGTACCAAATACTTCTAGGATCCGAAATGAACCAAAATGGTCCTTCCCAGGAGCAGAGAGATTCTCTGGATACAAAGCTGATTGGTCACTTGCACACTACACCAAGCCGTAAAATTATTCTTCTAAAAAGACAGAAAATGGAACCTCTCATTCTAATTCATTCATAAAATCTTTTCATAATTTTAATTTTTCCTAACATCTTTCTTAGCCGAGCTATTGGAACTCAATACGATTCGAGGAAATAGACTCTTCCAATGTTTAGCTTTGGCAGATCAACGAGAGGTAAATATGCATTTGGACGACTTTTTTTAATACTGATTACTTGTTTCTTGGGCTAGACGCGAAGAATGGAACATTTAAGGATATGATGTCAACAAGAGAAGTCAAGATCAGGGTAGAAATGCCGAAATTCTGATAGATTAATAAAATAGTTTAGAAATTAACTTTGATTGACATGATGTATTTTGTATTCTTCTAACTGAATTTATCTGTGTGTGAGATATTTCAAGAAGAAGGATGATTCAAGCAGTTTAACAAAAATTTGAATTAAAAATAATACAAAGAGAGATTAATTTTATTAAAATAAAAATAAAAGATTTATAATCAATATTATTAATAATATGAGTATTAGACATTCAAATTTATGGAAAGGACAATAATGGAAAAAGAGAAAAAATATTGCTCAAAAAAAATAAGATTATTTAGAATTTTGAAATGAAATATTTATATCATTGTCTAGTATGAATATCTCTAATCAGAGGTCTCAAGCTTTCTTGAAAGAGGAATATCTAATAATGTGTTTTAAATTAATTATTTTTTGATTGGCTGAGTTAGCTAGCTTGGATAACTCAATTCCCTCCTTTTTTAGGTTAATAAAAGATACAACACGCAAATGGACGAATCAGATGAGCTTAAGCTGGCATTTGTCAACAAAAAAGCATAATTCCGAGTGGAAATCAGAAGTAAAAAACAAGCAAATACCCTCCAAGAAAGCCGCAAGAAACTAGATGTCGATCCTAACATTCAAAGCATGCAATACAATGGATAAGTATAAAAGTAAGAGCTACAGATGATCCTGATGAGATTAGGAGACTGCGATCGTGGAGATAGTAATCAACTCAATACGATATTTGAAAACCTATTGAATTACATTCTAGAAGTAATGGAATACGACAAAGAGCGCGTTTCTGAGTTTTAGTATGTTTTTCAAGAAGAATCGAAGTGTATTTTCATGCTAGATAGCATTCTGTGGGGTACAAAGGTGAGAGATTAGATATTACTTCAATAAATACTCCTGGGTAACTTACTTTGCTTTAGCGATGATTTTTGCAGAATTCTCTCGACTAACCCTAAGTATCTCATGAGATTTTATGATATAGTGAATACCAACAAATCAGACGAAGAAATTCTAATGACGAGTCTATCTTGTTTTTATAATTTAATCGCTGATCCGATTAGAAGATCCATAGTGATTTCCTCTGTGAATTTGATTCAATTACTGACAATAAATCCTCCACTGCAGAAAATCAACTGTGAAGAATATGCTAGCCATTATCTTGATGTTATCTAGCAACTGCTGGCAGGACCTTAGCATCTTGATTCCAGTTTGTTATCATCAATCTTCGCGTAGCTCTACTTTTTACTGTTTAATGCACATAAGTTTGATGAGCCTAATAAAATCGTGAAAGCAATTGTAAATGGAATATTTGAATATGTCAGCAATAACTCAACGGAAAATATCCTAGGGTTGTTAACTAGATAGTCAGGGCTATTGACATTTATTGTGAGAGCTATAACATCGCACTGTGTTGATCAGTATGTAGATGGAAACACACAATAATTGTAAGATGATTGTATTGAAGAGAAATCTTCAAATAATAAGAAATAATTATTAAAGGAGAACTCCTCAGAGCTCAAAATGCTGACAATAATCGTTAATGTTACAGCTATTGATTTTACACCAGAAACGAATAAAGCTTTGACTTCTTTTTACACTTCCTCGAATCTGATTAATTCTGTAGCGAAATGGTTAAATTGTTAGAATATTTCAAGATAAGGACTCATGAATATTGCAGGGTTACTTTCAAATATTGCACTTAGCGATGCGAATACACATAGTCTACTTCTTTCGAATGACTAGCTTTCGTAGTCTCTCATATCAATCCTTAAATCATCCTCACACACTGATGTATGATTTCTTTTAGATATTTATTAGAACATAACTTATTTGCTTTTCTAACATTTTTTTGACTAAAAAGATCTAGGAAGAGTTCTTTCTTATCCCGATTAACATTGCCTGCCTTGCTTCACTGTAAGATTTATTCAGAAACAGTTTATTTTTTAGGGCAAAAACAACTTATAAATTATTTTATTTTGTTTATTGATAACTCATCAAACTAAAAAAGGGAGAATTGTGAGAGATTCGTGGATTTAGGCTTTTTTGATCTTCTTGCAAGTTAATTGAGTTAAAGCTTCTTATTCAGGAACGATTCAATCAAATATGCCCTTACCGGAATTGAGAAAATATTGGAACTCGGTGAATAAATTAAGAATAATAAGAGAGAAGATAGAAACTATTATGCTGATCTGATAACTTCTCATGGGTATTGGAAATGCCTAGAAGACATATCTTATCATAATAATGAGCAGATAAGTGAGATTGCTGCTTCTATTCTAGAGACATACTTTTGAAAAAGAGAGATTATTTAACAAATACCCAAGAAGAAGCTTTGTTCTAAGTCTTTTGATCTTTTTGACGTTCTTTTTTCAGGAAAATATCTCTTTGTTTCCACATTTTAAGTATTAGAAATAATTTGATGTATCACTCAAGTTCACCTTTTGATAATGATTTATCCAAAAGAGAGTTAGTTGGGTTTTTTGTTGAAAATCATAAAAATCTGAGAAATAAATAAATTTTATGCTCTTTTCGAAGAAAAAAACAAACAATATTATCCATAATTAGCAGATTAAAGAATCAAAAATGATTTAATTTTTTCATGCAAGAATTCTAGCTAAAAATCGAACAAGAAAATACAATTGTCACTCAAGAGAAAGGAACTTCTTATAAAACACTGACAGATTTTGTGTTTTTAGCTTAATTTCAGCAAAGACTCCAGGAGCTATTACGAGAAGTCCGATTTCTGATTCGAGATAGTTCAAGAAGAAGTCAATAAAGTCTTAGAAAATTGGGACAGAAGAAATTATTGCTTCTGGATTTGCTCGCGATCTACCAATCGAGATCATTTCTTCGACAAGCTTATGAGGAACTTATGGAGATTCAAGTAGCTCTGTTAGATCCTTTGCTTCAACAGAAACAGAGATTCCATTAAGCAAAGAACCAATTAGTAGCATAGCTCTCTCAGATCTACGCTTAGAGCTGAGACTTTCGCCTTCTTCAAATTTACCGATGACCTTATCGTAAATGATTTAGCGGAGATTTTGAAGCAGAGTCTTGGAGGCTTCCACTGCCAAATCGACTTTGATTCCTTTCAAAAATTGCTAATACAAGTCAGCATTTGGAGTCTCAACGAATTCCTTGAAGTCAATAGAATTTGAGAAAGTAAAATCAACGATAAAGCTTTTATCTCCAGCATTCACTTGATCTACTAAGCTAGTGTATTAAGCTTTAATGGCCTAAATTAGAGGATGGTTGCTTGAGATGCTTAACAGAAGCCCATCGGTCTCAAATGACTCTACTTTAATATCAATATTTCCGAGAATCTGTGAGCTGATTTCAGGGGGCAGCATGCATTCTAGGAGTTCCTTGCTTTGCTCGACGAGATCCTAAATACAAAATTTACATTGTCAAAATAATGATAATTCTTCTTTCCCATAGAAAATTTTAGTTTTTTAAAATAATTTCAAGTAATTACAGTTAAGACTTTTTTAGCTTCTTCTTGATCTTTTGTGACTTTAAATTTCAAGATGACTGTAGGTTAGTTCTCGTCGAGACTAAGTGCAGAGCGCACTTTCTAGGAGAGCAATAGAGATTGAATGTGAGTTGACAACTTAGCTTCGAGCACAGACTTGCTTGGAGAATCACCGATTTTCAAAGAAGCTTTAAACTTCGACATGGTTTCTGCTTCAGTGAGAGGATCTTTAGTTGCCTTTGCAACAACTTTTTGAGCCTTAGCGAGGTTTTTTTGGATATTCTATTTGATGTACAAGAGAGGAAGGATCTTGTTTTCCTTGTTCTACCACCATTCATAGAACTCATCGAAAGTAATCTTGCCGTCACCGTCGATGTCCATATATTTGAAGATCTAATAACATCAAATTAATTTCAGTAAATTAGTTTATAATAACTTATTAAAAAATGAAAATATACCTTGTTGACATCTTTGTCAGTTATTTCGGAGGACACACTCTTCACGAAGAGAGAGAGTTCTTCAAGAGATAAGCTTCCGTTTCCGTCTGAGTCAATTTTATTGAACTCAGCTCTTAGTTCTTCTTAAGACGCGCTTGCCATTATTCTTTATTTGTTCTACCTGATAAGGATCTTATTTATCGAGAGGGTGTTTGTATATTTAATTTATTATTATTATTATTATTTCAGCAGTATTTTCTGATTCCAATCTATTTTTGAAGCGAGAAAAGAAAAAAAAATTCAAGATTTTATTTCAATTTCCCGTTCTTCCGGTCTGCTCAGATTCCTTCTATAATAAAACTGATTAAACCTATTCTTTTAGAAGTTTATTACAATTTTAATATCAAACGGATTTATAAATAGCATCGTTTTTATGGTAGTATCTTGATGAATCTCTACAATCAAACAGAAAAAGACCTATGCAAAATTTTGGAAAGGTTCACAATAGAAGCCTAATTTCAATAAAAGTTTATTTTAAAACTTGACTTTCATCTCCTCTCTCTCTTTCAAACTTCTTTAATTAAAAGTCTTTTATTTTATTTGAGTCTCATAAACAATTCCTGCTTGCTCACCAACAAATTATGGATAAGCTAAAGATTAGTTTAAAATTACAGATAAAAAGAATTCACTTTGTTTTTGTTTTGTTTTTTTCAAACCAAATAAAATAAATATCATAATCCTAAATCCTAGTGATTTTTTGGTTAAACATTGACAAAAGTAAAAAAATAAGCTTTGATTATTTCATACACTTCATTGAATCGAAAACTGTTAAGATAGTTTCAAAAGGATAAAAATTGAAGGAAGTATTTACGAATGTTTTTGGTTTAATTCACACCAAATAATAAAGTAAAATTGGAATAATAATTTGTTTAGTTTGATCAACTGGGTAGAGAAATGAAGGAGTGAGTATGTACAAGTGACATTTGGGATAATCTAGTTATAAGAACAATTTCAATATTTCCTTAAAAGACAGTTTATTTTCCGATGGCTACCAACACTACTGGCTCGATGTTTTTGACAGCCTCAACCAACGATCAGAACACAGTGGAAACAAAGAACTCCCGCGGGAAAATGCTTTTTGTCAAGCTTGCATAGAATCAGTATAAAATCCTATGAATTAACCTCCTTTTTTCAGTTTTACTTCTTGCAATAATGCTCATTTGAAAATAAACTAATTAGGTTGCAGAATACACTGACTAGCGACACAGCACCAACAGCCAAAGCAACCATTGAATAAAAAATATCCTAAGCTTAAAAATAACTAAGAGATCTTTCAGTGTAGATTAACCTCAACTCTCCGCGGACAACTCAAGCTATTCATAAACTGCGTCTTCTTCCAGATGCATTCAAGATCAAGTCTTTCATTTGCATTTATAGAGTTAAAACATTCATGAGAAAAATACAGTTGATTTTTGGTTTAGGACGGAAATGGAAATCGAGAAGATTTATAGGTTTCAATATGAAAGGGGATATTCCTAAGCTAACTTCGAGCGATCCTCAAATGGGTTCAATGATTTCGAAGATACAGCTGCTGGTGGCGGTGGTGATGATGATCCAGAGACTGAAAAATTCCCAAATAACTCAAAGAAACGATTCTATAAACATCTCAAAGAGATCATTGGTAAATTGCAGGTTTAGAGGATAAGTTTATCGAAAGGAAAAAAGAGGATCTTGAAAGGGAAAGACAAGTCAATATACAGAGTTGATAGATAAGAATTTCATGAAGAATCTATTTATTTTACTGCAGTTCTAATCAAACTCTTCTATATTGATCTGGGAGTGAAACAACTTTTTATTAACAATAAACAAAAAAGAATAACCAGCTGTTTAATTTTCCTTTCTTTTTCTTCAGGCAGGTATGAGAAGGCTGTAGTTGAAAGACATCTTATAATTAAAGAAGAAAGCGATTTAATCAGGCAAACGCTTTATGGCAAGTATGGAAATAAATATAGATTTTGGTTATCTTCTGAATAATTCATCAAAAAATAATATCATTTTGAATAGTGAAATGCCAATGCGCAAATCAAAGCCTAGAGACCCTCTGGAGACAGTTGATTTCAATTACAAGATTTAGCAGATGAACATGAAAAAGCAGAAGCTAATCGATGTTATTGGAGTAAGATTACAAAAGATATTTCTTGAGTCGCTCTTTTTTGAAGATTGAACTCAATTTTGTTGTTGTGCAGAAATAAGCGACAGATATATTTGAGAAGGAGTTTAAATTTAGACAATGGTAGCTACAAGACGAACTGAGAAACAAAAGTGCTTCAGATGTTTACAGTCAGTTTATTTAGAAAAAGGTAAAGAATAAAATAAGACAAAGAGTAGGTGGTATGATTGAGTGATTTGTTTATCTAAAAAAGGTAGATGGATTGAAGAAAGATAGATTGACGAAAAAATAGAGATTCGAGCATATGCATTAACGAAACGAAGACAGGTTACAAAAGAAACATGAAAAATAAGTCAAAGATATTGAGAAACGAGAAGAAAAATTCTCTTCATTTTACTCTTCTCGCTTCGACACAAATGGAGATCTAAGGAAAGAGAGAGAGAAGGATAAAATAGATGCTATCCAAAAGAACTTACAATAGGCTGCATAAGTAAGATATATTCAAGAAATAACTAGGTGTGTTTTGAAAAATTAATAAATGAAAATTATTGTTAGAAAGAAGACTTTAAAATTCATATGTTGAAAATGCGACAAGAAGAGAAAGATCGTCAAGGATCTTAGTTAGTTCAAGATTTGTTGAATGACAGGATCGGAGAGATTAAAAAGAAAAACGATGAAAAATTTCAAAAGAGAATTAGAGCGTAGGAGTTGTTTGAGGAGAAAATGTGCCAGACTTTAGATTCGTTTGGAAAAAAAATGGAGACTGTGAATGTGCGTTTGGACTTGAAGGAGAAAGAATTTAATAAGCTATTGTAGAACCAACGAAAAAAGGACCAGGAACATTTGAAGAAACATGATGCACGAATTGATCGGCTTGATTAGAATATGGAGTAAAATGATGGAGGATATTTTGTTAGTTTGGAAAAAAGACATTCTTTTATTGATGTAATCACAGGAAACAAAAGGAGATCTTGAATAAGAAAGATGAAAAGAGGGTTGAATAGATCCGCCGTTAAGTTGTAACAAATAAAATGGTTTTTGTGTTCTAAAAGTTAAATTCAGCTTTGTTTTTTCATAACAGGAAGCTCGTGATATTGAAGCAGTCAGGAAAGGAGAGTCATTGCAGGAGAAATTAGACACTAATGCCGAAGCACAGAATGACAACTGGCTTGCTAAATAGAAAAGGAATGAATAAATCATAGAAAGACACAAGCATGTTAAGGAAATGGCACAGAAACTTTAATAAGAAAGACAAACTTTACAAGAAACAGCTATGTATTTTTATTATTTTTTGAGATTTAAAATAAGAACCAAAAGCGATTCTGAGTTGATAATTATTCTGTTCTTTGAAGGCGAAATACTTTGAAAGTAAACATGGTGAAAGAGAGTCTTGACTATGAGTTATAGCTCATGAAGAATGACTCAGTCGATAAACTTTACACGTACAACATTTTTTGGTTGTATCTTTTTCATTTATTTGTTGTTTAACCCCATCAAGGAAATACCAAAATCTCCATCTTGCAGACTCCGTCATTGCAAAGTTCTTCAATACACAAAAAGAAGAATTGGAAAATCAAGGAGATGAAACCACAAAGGTAAGAATTCAATAAATTGACATATATTATTTCCCTCTTTCATTTTAAAATAATTCATTTCGACTAAACAGGAAAAAGAAAAACCCAATAAGACCCACCACATACCAAAAAAAGCAGATATGAAATTGGAAGTTTCATCTAAACTTCTGCATGGTTCACACTCATAGACAACTCCTTCTCTATTTCGAGGCATCATGTGATTTATGAAGAGAAGCTTATTTATTATTTCAAATGAATATTAAGAAAGAATGAAATATGGTTAAAGGAACTTACTCTTTTAGTTTTTTCTGAAAAATAGAAAGTAAAAAAATTAAAGAACCCATAATTAAATTGAGTTGTTTCGCCTGTGGATTTAATATATGTTGAGTGCTTCCTTTTCTAAATAAAGTTTCTTGTTTTCATAGAAATTTATGATGAATTATGATAGGGACAACAGACTTTACTTAAACTGTTGACACTCGATAGTAGATTCTGAATATTCATTCTCTTTTTGTGTTAAGTTTAAATAATAGCAAATTAGTTAATCTCAAATAGTTTATATTCGATATTGATTTATGAAGGGAAAAGGGAATAAACATGCAAAAGACTTGAAAAATAGAAAAATATTTAAAAAAAATACAAAACTGAATTTCATTCAAGTTTTCTCACAATTTAAAGATAGCTCAGAGGGGGAGATTGTTTTGATAAATCTTTGTATGATTTATCTCAAAGAGAAGACTTATTTTTAAGTACTTTATCGTAAAGATGCTCTGCATCAAGTGTGGTAATCACATGGGGGACTGCATTCTCAGGTTTGTGAGTTCTAAACAGTTTTATCGCTTCGTAGACTGCGCAATGTGAGAAAAATACAATTTTCCGTTCTTCCCTGAAAGTTGCCCATAATAGGAAAATAAGTACTCTAGTCTCTAGCAATCTGTCGTTCTCCCTCATGATTGATTCTCTTTAATTTTCATCTGCATTTTCTTCAAGCTGTGGTTTCCACCATTTTTCTTTGGTGAGTAAATGACAATCTAAATCTCTTCTGTGATTTAATAATTAGCTTCTTTTGAAGCCAACCACGCTAGCAGGGATTGCAGCTCTTTCTCTGATTAAGGGGTTCACGACTACGCTGGCTCCATTCAATGTATCACTGATTTTTACTCTGTCAAATGTTGAAATTGTTCTGTGATATGGAGAAACAACAGCCAAATCAAAATGACCATGTTTTTATTCTTTCTCCTGAGATGCTGATGTAGAAGCGAGCTTACTCAAATTATCTTAAAGTTGCTTGCATTAAACCTAGCCATGAGGTGTAAGTCCAGGATTGTAGAGGCTAGGATCACTTGGGTATAGTGATAACATGAATTTTAAAGGGTTTTTTTGTACCCATACATTTATGATACTCTCCGCATGACGAACGAAAACGATCTATTTGTGACTGAAATGCGATATGAAAAACTAATAGAAATCAGCTCTTGACAGGCCAGAAGATTCTATTAGTTTTTCTAGGAATAAGTGGCAAGCATGCTCGCTGTAATGAGCATTGCTTTTGATGAAATCTTCAAGTAACTAGAGAAAAATCTTCATTATTTCTTAAAAAAAATCTTAGATTATTATTTTACTTATTTCTAAATGCGCCAAGAGATTCTTCTCTAATAAAGAAACTAGCCAACTTAATAATCTCGAAAGTGTTTCTCACAACCTTCTTGAATCATAGCCATCACAATAAAAATGTATGTTCCTAATTCAATGAAATTGCATGCTAAAAAATAAGTCAAATACATATTAGCTATGTGGAGATTTGAGTTGTGCTGCGAATATGAAGTTATTAAAGATATTTTATTCCTGATGCTGAAAAGGATTGTCAATATGCGAGGGGTTATGTTGAGATTGACGAAAGTAGACTAGATGACGTAAAATAGATTTTGTTCAGGAAAAGTAAAAAATCATTCAAGAAGATTTATTAGATCAGATACAGCTAGGATTATTAGAAACCTAAAATATTAACAAAAAAAGAAGAAAAAAGCAACGAATTATTATTAATCTAGATAGAAATCATATAACAATAATAATAAAAGGAAAAAGAATGCGATAATGGAGATGTATTTTAAAGAAAATTAAAGTCTTCATGCGCAATACATGTTATTGTTTTCTCCCTAGCACTTCATTTATGTATTTTTTTTACTAGTATTCCTTTCATTCATCCTTGTATCCTTGTGGTTCTTTTTATCCTTTTTCTTCTACTTTTTTATCTTCCATTACTGAGCATTCTGAAGCTATTCTTGTAATGGAAGTCTACTCTTGCTGATAATGCTTATAATCCAACTCTAAGTGTCTTTCTAGGAGTCGGCTTCCAAGCGAGGAGTCATTAGTTAGAATAGACTTACCTTTTGTCTAAGTGTTGAATCACACTTGTATTCCTCCCCACTAAAAATTAAAATGCAATAATAAGGATACAGTTACTTGTTTCCTTCACACTGATTTTCAATTAATGAAAAATGAAAGTTAAGATACTTTTAGAGTTGTTGTCTCTGAAATAAATTCTTCTTGACAATTTATACAATATGCCAATAATCAAGTATTTTACTTAGACAGAGGAGCAGCTCTGACTTCGCTCTTCCTAGCTTTCAAAAATTAAATAATTTAACCTTGCCTGAAATAACATCTTCTTTTTCTTAACAACTAATTCTATTACTGAGCCATACTCTTTCAATTAATATACAGATTAATATTACACAAATATTTATTTCAAGAACATAGTCTTTTGATGACAATTATTGTTATTTGATGTGTTAAATGAAGAAATTGAAAATTAATAGAAGTGTTATTCTTTAGCGTTTTAGTTACATTTGGGATTTTTCCTTTTGAAAATAAATAGCAGTTAAAAAGCTACAAGTTTTTTAGTTATAAATCTGAAGGTAGTTAAGTATCTGAAAAAACTACCAAGTTATATGAATCAGCATCATTATCTGGAGATGCCATTCCCTGAGAGGAATGCTTCTTTCTGAGAAGAAGGAGGTTTATTTTGTGGACGGATTTAATTATCTCTGAGAGTTTGATTTTTATTTAGAATTCCAGTTGAAAAGCCATCTTTTTGATTATTCATTGATTTTTCGGTTAAGATAAGCTATTATTATGAGAGAATTGGAATTTATTTTTGGAAATATGGAGTTTAGTTTCCCTTGAGTGCGTTCGAATTTATTGAATTTTGTTAGCCTGTATTTAATCTTTAGTTATCATTAATAAAATTGTTTTATTTTAAATCCAATGCTGATTTTGGTTCCCTTACAGTATTCTGTCTCATAGTTTCAGACTTTAAAAAGATTTATTTTACCAAAGAAGGCGATTAAATTGTTTCATTGCTATCACAATCAGATGTTGGTTTAGAAAACGTAAATGCTGTATTTTAGCTAATTTGATTGTAATTACCTGTTGAAGCTTCTGCAATCAGACTATCTTTGATTTTAAAGAATGACTAGCAAGCCTCAAAAGCATTTAATGTGCTTGTATTGGAATGCTTGATTTCTGCTTCTAAATAATATAAGGTTTCATTAAAATTGTAGTTTCCTAACTAACAAATGATATTCTCTTTGATTAAACTATTCTCCCGTTCATTTAGTCTAACTTTCTCAAATTTTTCCTTATCATCAGTCTGTGTTTCATTGATTCTTTGATGGCAACTTCCTTCAACAAGTTAGAATTTTTCTTCTTCCACTTTAGCACAAAAAACAAATCCCGTAAAAAAAATAACCAAAATGGGAATGCTAATTACATGTGTGAATAGGGAGAATTTCAGGAAAGGACTCTTCATACTATCTCATCCAGTAGCTCATATTCGAATTAGGAGTTGCTTAAGCTGACGAAATGAATGTCTGAAAAGTTGGAGAAGGATAATCAATTTGTAGCAAAAGTAAAGAATGATTTTCACATTTTAGATTCCTCAAGATCTCTAATAAGATTTTCATAACCATACTATTCATACTCCTTTGATCGATCCCACCAAGTTGAAGAAAAGGAACATCTCCACCTAGAAGTGCGGAGAGTTGTTTTTTTTCTTCGACAAGATGTAAGATCATATTTTGAAATTCAATCTGGAGTTTCAAGAGAATTATAAAATATCTGTATTTCTCGTAAAGTGTGTTAAACTCACTGAGAATACCCTTTTTGTAGTTATGAAGAGATACACTGTAGTATTCATACATGTTTTTAGTTTTTTCAAGAAGATACTAGAAAAAACTAATATGTTATGGTGTAATCATCTAAAATGGAACATCAGCGCCATCGTTTTTTATTAAACCTCTTGGTTTCTCTTTAGTTGTTGCTATTGATTAACCGTTAAAGGTAGTTTTTTAAGATATTTTGTTAGCATTAGGGATCTCACTTTTGCTTCGTAGGTGCTATTACGTTGACTATTTAGCTGCAAATAATAAAAAAAATGAAATTCAACGAATATAAGCCAGTGAAGGAATAAAATTGAATGATCAAATAGTGTATTGTTGTTACTGCTTTATTATTTCTTCAAGTTTTCTCTGTTGATAGCTTGGACATAGTTCAGTTGTTAGATATTATTCGGTGCGTATGCAAGTGATTAGTTAATTATTTTCTTCTTTGTATTGAAGAGTTCCAGCATATTTTTAGCTTCATCTATTTCGGAATTAAGGAATTCCTCTTCATTTTCATCTAGATCCTAAAAGTTCGATGGATCGAAATCCTATTCTTCATCGAAATTCAACGATTCCTTCTCATCTTCGCCATGCTTAAAGTGCTGTTTGGAGAGAATCATTGAGTTTCGGCATAATTGACCTTAGCAAGGTTACATCTTTTGTTCTTTTTCTTCAATAAGATAACTGTAATTTTTGCTATTCCCTTTTACACTCATACCTGGCATAGCAGATATCTAAGCAATCTTACTAGCAATCGAACTCTCATAAGCATCTTCTTCTCCTCCTCCTTCATCTTATCTGTCTGTTAGCATCCCAGATGTCTTCATATTTACAGCAGAATCTTCTTTTTTCTTTTGTATTTTGAGTTCATTTATTTGTTTATTTTTATTATTGTTATCTTCCCAGTCATCTAAGCTCAAAATAGAATCAGATCCTTTTAGTTCTTGCTATGCAAAGCAAGGCCTCTAAGCAGACGAAGTTCCTTGAGTGTTTAACTAAGAAGATTTCAATAAATCAAATTATATTTATGTATTGTTAACACAAGATGCGGTTGATTTATTCTTGCTTTATGGATCATTAATTGAGTTTCCTCTGTAACATTATTAGTTTTTTTTGGGAGTTAGTTCATCATTCTTAAACGGCTAAGTTGTATTAATCCGATTTGGAGTCACTGATATGAACGATTGATTGGTAAAAATTGACTTTACTGGAGTTGAACTCGTGCACTGAGTTCTTTCTTGGTGAAAAGAAGATATTTCCCTCTGCGCAGAGAAGAATTTATCAAAAATTTCTGTTTCTTTTTGCTTCAAGAGCTTGCATAAGAAGTTATCTCTCATACATAAGTGAAGAGGCATTTTATTAGCAGAATCTCTAGCAAATATATCAGCACCACTCTTCAGCAAGAGGCTAGCTAGATTATAACAACTATTTCCGCATGCAATATGCAAGGGCGTTTACCTTTATTTTCCTCCGCGAAGATTAATAAAAAATGGCTGAAAAGGAGCAGAACTAGTTGGTGGTGGAGGTTAACTAGCAGATCGAATTTATACGTTTTAAACAATTCCTTCTAATCTTTTGTTTTAGTAGTTATTCTCAGCAAGATATTAATTGTAATCAGAGATAAACTTAAATCCTTCAGCTGTACCTCTACGAGATAGCAAATGGATTGGTGCCCATTAGTCTTTGTTAAGAATATTTGGGTCAGCTCGAAATTGAAGGAGTAAATCACATATTTTGCTCGAATAATCTTTATCTCGGTGAAATATCGCCATGATATAATGAAGTGGTGTGTTTCCTTCGGAATCTTGAGCATTAGGGTTAGCTCCACGTTTAAGGAGATCCAACACGAGGTAATACTAATATTTAATAGTCGCAAGATTCAAGCAATTCCCGAATAACGCTCCTCCGAGGTTAACATCAGCTCCATTTGAAATTAAAGTTTTGGCACTGAAAAATTTTTCTTAAAGAATGCTCAGTGATAAAGGAGTGTGACCTTCGCTGTCAAGAGCGTTTATCAAGGTGTATTTGTTTTCGAGAAGTGATATTAAACAGCCTATTTCTTCTCTTGCAGCGGCTAAATGTGAAAGAGATCGATTATGATTTTTTTTGTCAATTCTAAGAATATCAAAGTTAGATGGAGATCCACTGAGTTAGAGGATCGTATCTATGAAAGATGCATTTTGAATATTATTTTCATATTAACTCTATAAGAACATTTTAAGTCTCTAGATCACTTTCATTCCTATTTGTCCACTTTATCGTAGATCGAGAGGAGGCTAGGTGTATTAAAACCAGTCGAAAGATAGCTCTTTGAATTGAGAATTCATGAGAATATGAAGGGATGTTGGTAAAGATCTAAAGTCATTATTCTGAATATGCAAAGATTATAGGAATCGTAATTCAGAGAGAACTGAAAGATCTTCGATTCTATTGAGGGAAATGTCTAAGTATTTGAGGGTATCCTTCCAGAGCACGATAAGTTCAGGCACCTCAAAGAGTAAGTTATTAGCAATAGAGAAATATTCTAACTTTAAATGCGTAAATAATTCTGGTTTTAGCACTTTAATAAGGTTAGTATCCATTTTTAACACGCGCAGCTACTTCAGACTGAGTAACTCGTCAGGAACATCTCGAAACTTATTGTAAGATAAATCTACAATCTGCAGACTAGCAGAATTATTCGAGCATAGCTAAAATTTTCCTAATTCTGTTGCTCCTTTCTTCACGAAGGAGAAAGAAAACGATATTTCTTAGAGTTTCTTGCTCTGAGAAAAAAAGGATCCTGTAGCTGCAGTGGAAGCACTGCGATCTGCAGGTTAAGGTCTTCCAGTGAATGGATTATTTGTGCTTTGTGTGGTTTGAGGTAGTGGTGAAAGGAAAGCAACTCTATCTTCGCTAGAATATTATGAACTTTTGGATGCTCCATCGTTGTTGCTGTTGTTGTTGACGATATTCTAAATTGATCTTTCAAGCTTTTCAAGTTCTTCATGTACTTCCCCTGGGCGTCTCTTCTCAGAGCTAAAGAAAGTTCGTTCAGCTTGCCAATAATTATTACTTTGTTGTACTAATCGCTTTATGTTAATGCTGTTAAATGCGCTGTTACTTGTAGCACTTTAGATCAAACTATTGTGACCAACAGAAGATAAGATGTTGTCTCCTGGTTAAGGACAAGCACTTCTTGATGTTTCTTCTGATCTTACTGAACTATTCGGAGGATACAAAGAATGTTGGATAGGTTACATTGAAAAGAAATGGACTTATTAGCCTTCATTATTTGATATGAATTATCTGGGTGGAATTGTAGCACCCTCTCGCATTTCCCCCTGAAGTTTTTTTGTTTTTTTCAACGTCAACTGTAATTATCCAGAAAATCGCGATTAAGACTGATCTCAAGAGTTAAATTGTTTTAGAGAAACTAGATTTCTTTGTAATGCTTAAAAAGGAGGAACTTGAAAGAGCAAACAGTACATAATACTACTCTTTTAGCAGAATAAAATAAGAAACAATATTAACGAAGTATTAGATTGATTTTTGATGATTTGACATTTTTGTTGTTTTGTATTTTTATAAATCTCAAAAATATTATTCTTACAATTGGTTTGGTTATTCATTTCATTTAAGGATTTTTCTAACATTTCCTTGATGCGATGCTGTCTATGTAGATAAGAGATGGTAAATGAATTAATTGAAAATAATAATTCTATGATTTTTATGTTAATTTAGAGCTAGGGATGAAAATAATTTAATTGGAATGACGAATATGTGTGGATTCTTAAAATATAAAAGATTAAGATGGTTCTAAGATTAAGAATAATTACTTGAAATATTTTTTTTAAGCAGGTCTCAATAATAAATAGGTTTATAATCAGAAGGGAATCACATGAAGAAAAATAGTAATCTAATAAAGAAAATTGTGAATTGATCTGATGATTTTGAAAAGAAAAAAGAAGAACTTTAATCAATTGGTTTAATAGCTAAATTTTTGATAAAATATATGAAAAGGAATGAATTTGAAAGATAGGGAAGACAAAGAAGTAAAAAGTAATGTAATCTTAAGAAGAATGACTTTTTTTTAGAAAAGATCAATTGAAATCCAATAAACAAAAAGACATTTTATTCTCACACACACTTATTTATTTTATCACTTTTTTTTGGGTAAATAGTCACTAAAAAGCAGATTTAACTCGAATTCTCAAAATCAGCCTATTAAGTTAATTTAATTGCTATTTTTTCTCTCAAGCTGAATAATTTAAGACATATTGTTAGATTTGAAATTAATTATTGAGTGTGTGGAAATCTTTGGAATATTTTAGAAAAGCAAGATTTATTAGAAAAGGGTAGTTAGTTAGCTGGTGGTAATAATAATAATATCCAAGAGTCTAAATTATTAAAGGGGATTGAAGATTCGAAATAAAATTTATTTCTGTGCTCTTTTTCTTTCTTTTTTTTCAGTTGCTTCTGCTCAACGACGTATCTTTAGAAAGGGGAGAAACTAAATACTTTCTAGTGAAGAAGAATGTTTGAAACTAATAAGATGGACTGAATAAATAGATAATCAAGCTATTACATAACAGTTAGATCAGTGAGGGAAGTAATTGCTAGAAATAAAAAGAGGAAATTTAGCAATGAAAAAAAGTTTCAATTTATTTTACATCTTTGTTTTCAGCGAAGGGAAAAATTACAAAAATGAGAAATAAAGAGACACTTCTATACCAAAATACAAGTGAATTCTAAATAAGAAATGAGTGTGAAAAGGAAACAATATGGAGGGTGAAAAACAAGGGAGAATAATTTTGAAAAAACAAAAGGGAAAGAAAATAGGAGAGAGACGAATAAGAAAAGGGGGGAAAATAATAAGTTAGGAATTCAGTTGTGAAAAGGGGAGAGAGGAGGAAAAAGAAAGAATAAAATTTAAATAAAAAAAGAAAGAATATTTAGATAAAAATGATCAGCGCTGAGATTTCTCTTGTTATCATTGGCAGTTGCTGCCTCGTAGGTCTGATCTACGCTATCTTCAACGCCATCAAGATTTCCGCCATCAAAGTTGAAAACAACCTCTTGACTAAGGATGTCAACAACTAATATGCTGAGCCTCTCACCCTCCACAACATTCTTCTCTTGAAAAAGGTCGCTTCTCACATTGAATAGGGTGCCAACACCTTCCTCTTCGAGGAGTACAAGTATGTACTTATTTTCTCCGTCCTCATGGCCTTCGTCATTTTCTTCGCCGTTGAGGAGAAACTAGGCTAACTCTGGACCACTATTGCTTTCCTTCTCGGATGCTTCACCTCCATGCTCGCTGGTTTCATCGGTATGCGTGTTGCCGTTTTCTCCAACTACAGAACCGCTTTCGAAGCTTCCAAGCAGATGTCTAGAGGTTTCTCAGTTGCTTACAGAGCTGGAAGCGTTATGGGATTCACTCTCACCAGTCTTGGTCTCTTGGTGCTCGCCATCTTGATCGCCGTCTACACTAACCTCTACATTGACAGTGACTACACTGACTACACCAACATGTATGAATGCATTGCAGGATACGGTCTTGGTGGTTCAACTATCGCTCTCTTCGGAAGAGTTGGTGGTGGTATCTTCACTAAAGCTGCTGATGTCGGTGCTGATCTCGTCGGAAAAGTTGAGAGCAACCTCCCAGAAGACTCCCCTAACAATCCAGCCACTATTGCTGACAACGTCGGTGACAATGTTGGTGATATTGCCGGTATGGGTTCAGATCTCTTCGGTTCTTTCGCTGAATCCACTTGTGCCGCTCTTGTTGTTGGTTCATCTTCTCCCACTTTCTACTACCAACCATCTGCCCTCTACTATCCCCTCTTGATCACTGCTTTCGGTATCATCGTCTCTTTGATCACTACATTCCTTGCTCATCACAAGGGTAACAATGATCTCCCAAGCGTCACCAGAACCCTCTCGATTCAACTTTTCGTCTCGACTCTTCTCGCTACCCCTGCTCTCTGGTTCGCTGGTTACATCTCCCTCCCCGACAGAATCTACTTCGTTGGTATCGCCGAGAGAGAGCCAATCCATGCTTGGATCTGCTGCCTCTGCGGTCTCTGGTCTGGTCTCATTATTGGTTACATCACTGAGTACTACACTTCTTACGAGTATGCTCCAGTCAAGAATGTCGCTCTTTCTTGCAGAACTGGTGCTGCCACTAACATCATCCAAGGTCTCGCTCTTGGTCACCTCTCTACCATCATTCCCATTACCTTCCTTGCCATCACCGCTTTCGTTTGCCACACTCTCTTGAGTATGTTCGGTGTTGCTCTTGGTGCTCTCGGTATGCTTTCCACCATGGCTGTTGGTCTCGCTATCGATGCTTATGGTCCCGTCTCCGACAATGCCGGTGGTATTGCTGAAATGGCTGAACTCGGAAAGAACGTTAGAGACAGAACCGATTAACTCGATGCCGCTGGTAACACCACTGCTGCTATCGGAAAAGGTTTCGCTATTGGCTCTGCTGCTCTTGTCTCCCTCTCCCTATACGGTGCCTTCATCACTAGAGCTGGAAATCCCAACAACTCTCATCCTATCAACGGAGAAACTGGTGTCAGCGTTACCAATCCTTTGATCTTCGCTGGTCTCCTTATTGGTGCAATGCTTCCTTACGCTTTCTCTGCTCTC
>Ga0302271_10001753_pt1 | contig 20536 bp, 16 predicted proteins | sample III_Bog_N1_1_FD_198767 | JGI IMG/M metagenome (GOLD analysis project Ga0302271, IMG submission 198767) | Peat permafrost microbial communities from Stordalen Mire near Abisko, Sweden - III_Bog_N1_1 | ecosystem: Environmental > Terrestrial > Soil > Wetlands > Peat | place: Sweden: Abisko... | reverse complement strand
AAACGTGACGGCACAGTCGTGAAATCACGTATCAAGGAACTGCATACTTTTACTGGCTTGGGTCGTACTCGTGCTACCGAAGTGAAATCAGGCGATATTTGTGCCCTGGTAGGTATTGAAGGCTTTGAAATTGGTGACTCAGTATGCGATTTGCAGAACCCTGAACCATTAAAACCTATTGCCATCGACGAACCAACCATGAGCATGGTGTTCACCATCAACAACTCGCCATTCTATGGCCGTGATGGTAAATATGTGACTTCCCGTCACATCCATGATCGTTTGATGAAAGAATTGGATAAGAACCTCGCCCTGCGGGTTGAAAAGAACCAGGAATCTGATATCTGGCACGTTTACGGACGTGGCGTACTTCACTTGTCTGTGTTGATTGAAACCATGCGTCGTGAAGGTTATGAATTACAGGTTGGGCAACCACAGGTTATCTTCAAGGAAATCGACGGCAAACGTTGTGAACCAATCGAACAGCTCTCCATCAATTTACCGGAAGAATGCTCAGGTAAAATCATTGAAATGGTGGCTATCCGCAAAGGCGAAATGATTAGCATGGATTCGGTTAATGATCGTATTCAACTTGAATTCCAGATCCCTTCACGTGGTATTATCGGATTGCGGAATGCAGTTCTGACTTCTTCGGCTGGTGAAGCGATCATGTCTCACCGCTTCCTGGAATACCAACCTTACAAAGGAACTATCGAAAAACGTTCAAACGGATCGATCATTGCTATGGAAGGTGGAAATGCATTTGCGTATTCATTGGATAAATTACAGGATCGTGGTCGTTTCTTTATCTTCCCACAGGATGAAATCTATTCCGGACAAGTAGTAGGCGAAAGCTCGAAGGATGGCGATATTGTAGTCAATGTTACCAAGCCTAAGAAATTAACCAACATGCGTTCTTCAGGTGCTGATGATAAAGCAAAATTGATTCCGCCGGTAGTATTCAGTCTGGAAGAAGCATTGGAATATATCAAGGAAGATGAGTATGTTGAAATTACTCCAACCTGTATCCGTATGCGTAAGATTTACCTCGACGAGAACGAACGCAAACGCATGACCCGTAAATAAATAAATACTCAGGTCAATTATACTTTTAGAATTAAAAAAAGAACTTTTACACATCGTATTATACTATACTACTCAAACAGGCGTTTTAAAACCATTCTTGTTTAATAATATTTTTATGATCATGAAATGTAAGCTCTTCAATACTTTGATTGCCTTGCTATGTTGCACAACAGGTCTTTTTGCTCAACTGGGTATAAAAGCCGGTGTCAATATGGCCAATGAGATGACTTCATTTAGTCAGTCCGACGTAAAAGCCGGATTCAATTCGGTTAATTTGACCGGATATCACATTGGATTAGTATATCAAGCAATGCCAAAGAAATCAGGATTCGGAATAGAAGTCGGAGCCTTATTATCGCAAAAAGGAAGTTCTTTCAGCGATAGTATCCTGCTTGAGAACGTAATTAAACAGGGCTACAAGGAATTAAATTATCTGGAAGTCCCTTTTAATGTTCGCTATCATTTGATTCTTGGCTTAATCGGCGTCTATGGCTTTGGGGGATTATACGGAGCGTACGCCCTGAGTGGCAAGACAGTGGATGAAACCACCAACAGTACTCAGAATGTAACCTTTACCACCCTGAAAGATCATATGGATTATGGGTATAATGTTGGTGCCGGAATTGAATTATTCAAAAAGATTCAGCTCGGGGCTACCTTAAGCCGGGGGTTAAAGAACACTTCAACTGCAATAGTTGGATTGCCTACTCCTACGAAAGCTACGAACCGTGTGTATTCCGTAAACCTGGTGTATTTATTTTAAAAGAGAATTGATCAAAATAGTTGTATTAAAAAGGAGTGAATCAATAAGATTCACTCCTTTTTTGATTTATGTTTCCTGTTTTGATACAGACGAGAATCCTCTTTTATAGAAGAGTTTCCAACTATTAACAGTTGTAAACGATTCTTTGTTTAAGACTTTCTCCTTAACCGGAAACACAAATCACCACTATCACGCAAACTAAACCTTAGAAATTTTTTCAAAGTTCTACGTGTAACACTAACTTTACACGTAGAACCCGGAAGGTAAACAAACAAATCAAAGATTATTTTTCTTTTATTTCGCGCTAGATTGTTATAAAAGCTGTTCATAATTTCAATTTATATAAGCTCTGTATAAATTAACAAAAGAATGCCAATTCATATCTGATTTACAATTTTGGTATAAAATCAATTCTCAATTTATTTAACAAGCACTTTAGTATTACAACCACCTACACTAAAAATATAAAAACCAGATCGTATCGGAATATTATTTTCACCAGATTGAATATTCCCTGAAACAATTTTAATACCCATCAAACTATAAATACTAAATATTGCCGAAGTTTTTGCCTGCACTCTAATCCTTCCCTCTATTCCATAAGCTATAAATCCATTAATTTCTGGCAGTTCATTTATGTCAGTATCTATATTTCCAGTGTTTATCCAAATTGGTGTTTCATACCATGCACTTCCATCACCTAGCTGACCTGAGAGATTGTTACCCCAAACCCAAAGTTTACCCGAATCTTCTATCGCTAAAGAGTGCCAAATGCCAGCAGTTATAGATTTAAATTTTATTTCTGACATGATTTGGATTGGATTTAATTTAGCCAAAGTACTACCATCACCTAATTGACCATTTCCATTAGAACCCCATACCCATAGGTGCCCTGATATATCAATAGCCATAGAATGACAATTTCCAAAGTTACTTCCTGATGAATAAATTGCTTTAAATTTTGAATTAGACATTATTTTCTGAAGTGTGTATTTGTCTATAGTTGTACCGTTTCCTAACTGACCTGATTCATTAGCTCCCCATGTCCAAAGATTACCAGCCTCATCAATTGCCATTGAATAATTATCACCAGCCGAGATAGTTTGAAATTTTGTACCTGACTTTATTAGAATTGGAATAATTTTGTTTAAAGTTGTTCCATCTCCTAACTCTCCCTGACTATTATTACCCCATGCCCAAAGATTGCCAGCTAAATCAATAGCCATAGAATGAGAATTCCCAGCTGAAATGGTTTGAAATTTTGTGCCTATTTTTATTTGCACAGGCGTTAACTTATTTGAAGTTGTGCCGTCACCCAACATTCCAGATCCATTATATCCCCAACCCCAAAGATTACCTGATATATCAATAGCTAAAGAAAAATCTGAACCAGCAGAAATATTTTGAAATTTTGTGTCAGGTTTTATTGCAACTGGTGATAACTTATTTGAAGTCGAGTTATCTCCCAACTCGCCATTGAAGTTATTACCCCATGCCCAAAGATTACCAGTAACATCAATTGCCAATGTATGAGTTTGACCACTCGACACTTTCAGGAATTTTGAACCAATTTTAATCTGTATTGGTAAGCATTTTGCCATCGACATTGAACCATCTCCCAAAATTGAATATCCACCATAACCAAAAAGATTTTGTCCAAATGCCCATAGATTACCAGTTTCATCAATGACCATTGAATGACTCTCACCGGCAGATATATTTTGAAATTTCAAATCGATCATTATGTTCTCAGGTATAATAGTACCAAATCCAGAGTTACCATTCCCAATCTGACCATGTTCATTACGTCCCCATGCCATAAGATTACCAGAATTATCAATCGCGAAACAGTCATAATATCCGCTTGTTAAGAATTGTATTTTTGTATTAAATTTAATCTGTACTGGTAACAAACATTCATCACCATTATTATCATTTCCTAAAACTCCATACCAATTAATTCCCCAACCCCAGAGATTTCCAGAATCATCTATAGCTAATGAGTGATAACTTCCAGTCGAAGAAATTGATTTAAATTTTGTACCTAATTTAATTTGAACTGGAGTTGTTCTACATGTTGTTGTTCCATCTCCCACATAATATCCCCAAGCCCAAAGATTTCCAGATTCATCAATAGCCAAAGAATTTTCCCCTTCTGCCAAAATAGCTTTAAATTTCATCCCAGATTTAATTTGTATAAATGTAGATTTACTTACTTTAGATCCATCACCTAATTGACCATCCTCGTTATCTCCACACGCCCAAAGGTTCCCAAATTCATCTATCGCAAGTGAATGGTTTTGTCCTGCTGAAACAATTTTAAATTTAACATCCGACTTAATATGTATAAATGTAGACTTATTTATTGTAGTTCCATCACCTAATTGCCCATACATATTATCTCCGCAAGTCCAAAGACTTCCAAATTCATCAATTGCAAGAGAATGGAAAGAGGTTGATATGGTTTGAAATTTTGTGCCCGATTTAATAATGGTTGGAAAATTTTTATTTATAAAAGATCCATCGCCTAATTGCCCATACCTATTATTTCCCCATGCAAAAAGTTCCCCAAATTCATCAATAGCAAATGAATTAGTAGCCCCTGCTGAAACAACTTTAAATTTAACATTTAATTCAAGCAGTTCAGGCGACAATTTATCTATATTAGAACCATCTCCTAACTGACCTAATTCGTTATATCCCCATGTCCAAAGATTTCCCATTGCATCAATTGCCAAAGTGTGATCTCCTGATGCTGATCCCCCTGCCGAACAACTCACAATTTTTTGAGAGTAAAAATTAATGGCATTTGCGAAAGTATATAAAAAAACTGCAAATAAAACGAGGATGCATTTTATCCAAATAATCTCAATTTTCATTTTTTTTTTAATTTGTGTTTGTAAAAATTCTTTGAAGTTCGCTGTAATGAATTGAACTGCTTTGCAATGTTCAGGGATTGCTCTTTGGTTACTTGTTTTGCAGAACAAAGCATTGATTGTAACAGGAGTAATACTACTACTATTAAATTAATAGATTTAAGCATATTTTAGAATGTCTTTAATTAGGATACTTTGTTTTTGTGATTAACACTAAATTATCTGTTTCTGGAGTAAATCCTACTTTGTATAATAATTTGGTTTGTAGTCTTTCATGCATATTTTGCAATCTTTGAGTCATCATTAAGATCCCAAAATGTTTTTTTTCAGATAGTTTTTCAATCCAACTAAGTATATCAGTATAATTCCATGTGAATTGTTCTAAGGTGTTTTCGAGATTTATTTGTTTCTCTTTCTTTTGTTGATTTTCAACATCAGAAAGGTATGCAAAAAACTTCTCTACAATTTTATCAATCTCAACTGATTCACGATCTTTGAAAACAATTTCACTAATTGATGAAAAATAATATAGTAGAACTTTTTTATTGCCAATCATTAACAGCTCATCGGACTTAATTTTACTGTAATACTTTTCATAATAGGTACGTTGTCCAAGCATTAATGATAATTCTAAAATTGCAAAATAAAAATCATAATTTTCAGGTTGTGGATACAATACAAGAAATCCTTCTGATAAACTAATTGCTTCATCGAACATTTTCATATCATAAAGCAATGACAGTTTTTTTCTGTAAGCTCCTTTCAGAAAGCTATCATTATTACTATCAGCTTTTATCGAATCGTTAAAATCTATTAATGCTTTTGAAGATATTCCATTTTCATATTGCATATTACATAACCCTTTCCAATAGAATAATTCACGTTTATCTGTTTCATTACAACGATTATCTGTTTTATTGCATTTTTCTTCACCATGACAATTTATTGCATTCAAAAAGAATTTTTCAGCCATATCATATTCTTCCATCTTAAAATAGGCTTTCCCATTCTTATAACATGGCTGATTTTGTAAAATTCTATTGTTTATCGGAGCTTTCTCATGATTTGCAATAGTTGAGAAACCCGCAAAATCATGAAAAATAGTTTCTGCTGAAATATGAAAAAACATATCAAGTTCTTTTATTATTTGATCTTTATCTTCAGATTCAATAAGTATTGGCTGTAAGGTTGATAAAGTATTTTTGTCAACTACAGGCAATCCAAATACAAATACGCTATCCTGTTTAATTATTCTATTGTTTAATAAAGTTGGTTCCCAAATCCAAAATCTTGGATCAGTATTGCGTTTAAAATCAATATATTTTCTCGGTTTAGTAAGAATTTTATCAATAGGTTCATTTTCATATTTTTTGATTTTGTAAGTGTAAAGTTTATCTTCATTTTCCTGACAATTTTTATCTATTATAAAGATTTTACCGTTTATATTAATCGTATCCTTTGTATTTACGGAGGCAAACCATAATGCTATAAGAAAATTTGTTGTGAAATCCGTTAAACAAGTAGCTCCTCCTTGGTGTTGAATTTGAGCCAAAATTTCTAAGTCATGACCATTTTCTAAATCATGCTTTGATTCAAAAAAATGATTATTACGAACATCCTCAATCAAATTTGTATGATATTGAATAAATTCAAACTGATTGTTTTTTCCTATCAATCTACGAGCAGCACTTGATTGTATGTTCCAAGTTGAATCAGGTACTCCTCTGAAGATTAGATTACTACTATTATTACTAAACTCTTTTAATTTATTCAAATACTTTGCAACTTTGGACTCTGTCATAACATTTTTATCAAATGGTTTGTGATATAATAAAAATACTCTTTCACTTTTCGACTTGCGCTCCCTCCTCCTCCAAGACTATTGAATGCACCGATATGGATAGTTAGAGTTTAACGAAGTGTAATTTGGACTGAAAACTAATGCAGTTTTTAATTGAGAATACCAAAGTTACAAACTTTTCGGGTTTTCAGCACAAGTCTCCATTTCACTCAAACTTGGACTAATTCAGGGATTTACTTTTTTCGTCAAAACCAAACCCAAGTTCTTTCCCTTTTTGTTCCCATTTTTTATCTTCAACTTCAAATTTTTCTAACATGGTTTCACATTCTCCGATTAAACCGTCTGGTTTATAAATTGCATTTCCAACTACTACATTTTTCATCATACGATCAATTACAAAATCTCTTTCTAATGGAAATGCTCCAATTTCTCTCATAACACTTTCTATAGTCGTGTCAAGCATATCAAAACAACATTTTGTTTTTTTAAAATTGAGTCCTGCTATTTGTCCAATTTGCCTATCAAGTTCTTTTTCTCTTTCGGATAAGTTATTCCATGCAGTCATATTTTATACTTATTTTATGGTTGTAAAATCCAATGAAAATGAATTAATATTTTTATTGCATTGATAAACTGTAGGTTGTATTGTTTTTTCTTCAATTAAACTTATTAATCTCACTTTATTTTCGCCTGAGATATTGCAACCTAAGTATATTCCTGATAGTGTTGTAGGAGGATAATTTACTTTTTTATTCCCATAGCCGGACATTACAATTCTCCATTCCTTTTCATATTTCCAAGATGTTGATTTAGTTAATACCATTTTATCAATAAAATCGACAGTATTATTAAGATCAGGTTTTAAAAATTCAGAAAAATCAAGCATTGGATAATGTGAACAATAGTTTACTGGTCGACATAATGAAAAAATATTCTCAGAGGAATCATCTATTTCATATTCTAAACAAATACCTCGGTGAAAATCAGCATAATGCGACCACATTAAAATTTCGCTTTTTGTTTCAGAGAAACAAGCGATTCCATTGTCTATAAATGACTTGTAAATAACATTGTCATAATAACCATCATAGTATTCTTGAAGGGTATTAAGCGATTCTTTTTTTATGATATTTGCTTTTTCTACTTGAAAGTACTCAACAAAAAGTTGACAATCAAAAGGGTCATTGAATTGAAGTGGACTCGATAACCATAAATAATCATTTTCTATTGAGTGAAATGTAAATTCATTCAAACTCCTATATCGATAAAGCTTTTTAGTTTTTTTGGTCATGTTATTATATGAACAAAATGTTTTTACTTATTTTCTCATTCTCTTACTTATTGTTGAAACTATACCACCAACAAGTAAGACTCCACCAATAGCAAGACCCACAGGTCCTAATGTGGCTAAAATTGCTCCTGCACTTCCCGTTGTTAATGCACTTAAACCTATTGTAGATCCTCCTAATTGAGTCATCCCAATTGCGACAAAAGTAGCACCACCAGCCTGAACACCCTTGTTTTCAGCTAATTCTTATCCGGAGTTTTTTTCATTACTCATTTATGCTATTGCTTTTACTTAGTACACATTAATATATTTAATATCACCATAAATATAAGTTCCATTTATTAACCTTGCATAAGCTTTATAGTATCTTATACCAGCGACTGATGTCTGCAATCCTTGTGAATACGCTTTCCCTTATACATAATTAGAAACTGTTATTGAACTAATTAATGAACTTGTAAAATCATTAATCCAAGTAACTATATTTCCCCATTCCGAAATTTGGTCTAAACCCCAGGCATATGTATTTAATGAAAGATGATAATAACTACTACTATAACCTGTATTTGATCTAGTTCCTGTTAATACTTTTGCAGCCATATTTATAGTAAAAAAACTCTTCGTTTCACCATAAATATAATCAGTTCCATTTGTTGCATAAGCTTTATAATAATAGACCGTACTTGCGGAAAGGTCTGCCAAATAAACTATCTTATTATTTGAACTAATTTGTTCCTTTCGATCATTTGCGAGAGTTACAGTTGATCAGGTACTATACAGAACATCAGTCTCTTTAATACTCCATTGATTTGTGTTAGAAATACTGATAGTTGCACTTGAATCTCCAACATTAGTTGCATCCCAAGTAGTCACAGTAGGTGGCAATGTTGGAATAGGATCTGTTGCACAACTACATGATGATATTAGTATAAAGCTGATTATTAATAGTTTTTCATTTTTTAATCGTTTTATTTTTCAAATTAAGTTTATAGCCAACACCAATATTTAGTTCCATATATTGAAAAGAGGTAATACTTATGCCCCCGGTAAAAAAGAACTTCTGATATTTGTACATAAGCCCTGCTTCAGTTTCCAATCCAGAATAAGAGATATCTGTTAAACGATTAGTCCCATAACTTATCCAATTCACCCAACGGTTTCCATAACCTAAGCCACCATAAAAAATCAAAGGTTTTGTGATTCTCCATAGTAAACCTCCTGTAACTGCAAAACGACCATTGTATGTGTTACTCCCATCGTAAGTAAATACATTCTCATTCTCATGATCATAACTACCATCAAAATTGAAATTAGTTTTTAATTTCAAATACAAACCATACTTTTTGACTATTCCGGCCATTGCAAACACAGATGTTTCTGATGGATGAAGAGCTACGCCTCCTAAAATAAAAGTATCTTTTTCATATTCAATTTTATTTTTTTCAATACTAAATAATGAACTTCTCTTCAACCCTTGTTGATTATTGTTATAAATTTGTGAAATAGCTTTATTAAAGGAGCAAATGCTAATAATTAAACATATAATGATTTTATTTTTCATTTTATCTATTATTTGAGTAATACTGTTTTCGTTTCTTGAGGATTAAGTGTTCCTGTAGCATTTTTATCAATGATACCATATAATGAAACTAACCAAACGTCAGTTGAAGTTGCATTTCTAAAATTTGTATATCTTGCAGGATAACCTGTAACTATTATCTTCATTTTACCATCAGGTGTTGTACTAACATCAGTTAATGGTGCTATCATTGCATCTGCTTTGTATTTCTTCAACATCATTGACATAGCTTGCTTTTTATACTCCATAACCCATGTCATCATTTGATTAGGAGCAATACTTGCGACTATTATTGGAAAAATTACTGAATCACACACAGACGTTTGCGTAATTACTTTAATATCTGCCAAGAGTGGAGTCACTATGACTCCTTGACGAGGTTCGAAATCTCTTGATTCTGATGAACTGTAAGTAAGTTTGTTGTTTTGCGCTGTGATACTATTTGCGAAAAATAAACCGCAAAGCATTACAAGCAAGATGACTGTTTTTTTCATGATCTGATTTTTTTGTGTGCCTACTCTCTAGCTTTTCGGCTGCCGCTCCTTTCTATGTTTTAATGCTTTCGGATTGTATCCATTCAATAGAGGCTAGCCTTCCCACGTCTCTTTGTTCTTGGCTCTTTAGTCTTTACTCTTGGCTCAATGCTCTCTTTCATATCACCTCCACTCTTTCCTGCAGCCCCTTCAGATAGCTTCTGGAGATGATCATCCTGTCTTCACTTGCAGGGTGGAAGGATAGTTGGCAAGACCGGCCGTCAATCTTTTTCAGGTAATCCAGGTTGATGATCTGCCGTTGGTTAATGCGGATAAAGTCGGGGGAGTAGTTCAGTATGTTATCGGCTAGGGTGGTACGTTTCAGGGGTAGTTGGGTTTTGTTGGCAAGCCATATTACCCATTGTTTCTTATCCGGCTGGTAATCGAAATAGACAACCTGGTTCAGTCGCAGCAGTTGAAACCCGGTGGGGGTAGCTACCATAAAGGAATGTTGCCGGGAAGCCTGAAGGGCAAATGCTTCCTGTGCTTTCTGTATTGCGAGAATGATTTTGTCGGGTATCTTGCCTAAATCAGGTGATTCAATTTCGGAGAGAACGTTTGCAACTTCAGGGGATGGTGCATTAAGATGTGAGGTGTCTTCAGCAGGTACTGCTAATTTGTCAATTACCTTCAGGGTCACTTCCAAACAGTTGGACTGATCGAGAGGAAAGGCGTAACTATAATTCTCTTTAACCATAAAAAACACTGTTTAATACGGTTCAAAATTAATTATAGTAATTTAAGCCAACAAATGCATTATTGTCTAAAAAGGTCGTTTTGGTCGAAAATGGCGTATAGGATGCGTATTATGCTACCAAATGGTTCAAATTAGTGACTATTTATTTTTCAGGGCCGGGATAAACAGATTTTAAAGGGATAGGTGAGGAGATGTTGATTGTAACAGAACTGTTTTGATCAGTCTACAGGGAATGGGGAAAGGAAGGTAGAAAACACAGTCTGTTGTATGTTGTGTTTTCGTTTGTTTGATTGCCGCTTACTGATCTATTTGGAGCACTTAACAGCCTTTAAGCTTCACTCTTAAATAGTAAATAGTAAATGAAAAAATAGTAAATGCCTAGATCAATTCATACTTTTCCTGCAACGCTTTCAGGAATGCGCGTGATATCAGGAGGTTTTGTTCCTTATGGAAAGGGGGAAACAACAGGCATATTTTGTCATCAATCATTGAAAGGTAATCCAGGTTGATAATCTGGCCTTGATTGATCTGCACAAATACCGGAGAGTAATTAATAATATCTTCAGCCTTTGTATTCCGTTTCAGTTGCAGGCGGCTATAATTTGTCAGGACAACAAACCATTGTTTTTTTTCTTTCAGGTATTCGAAATAGCCTATTTGATTCGGGCGTAGCTTTTGAAATCCGGAAACGGTAGCAATCAGGTAAGTATTATTCGTTTGGCTCAACTGGGATATGGATGTTTGAAAAGAACTCTGTGCCTGTTCCTTAAGCACCTGGTTAAAGAACCGGCTCATTACCAGTTCTAATTCGTCCTGCTCAAAAGGCTTCAACAAATAATCAAAGGCGGAGACACGCAAAGCCTCCAGCAGGTATTTTTCATAGGCGGTATAGAAAACTACCTGCATAGGCCAGGTTATCTCTTCACTCAATCCGCTCAGGAGCTCTATTCCGCTTTGATTGGATAATTCCACATCAAGGAACAGCAAGTCGGGATGTAGTTCCATGATCAGTTCTTTCCCTTTGTCCGCCGTTCTTGCAGTACCTGCAATCAGGAGCTCTGAATACCCGTTTAAGGAACTCAGAAGATTCTCAATGCACAGAGCCTCATCATCAATAATGACTGCGGTATATTTATTGTTTTTCATATTTATCTGTTTTTAATCAACTGATTCTATAACTTTTCCAAAGTTTAGAACTTTGGAAAAGTTGCAAGAACTCTTCTCTTCTACAATTCAAAATCATATTCTTCAGGCACACATATTTCAACCTTGGTACCACTCATGGCTTTCCCTTGTAAATTGGATATATCAAATTCAATCTTTTTATCGTTTTTTGCATTCAGCAATTGGATGGTCTGGTATAATACTTTTAGTCCCGTACCGGTTCCTTTGGTATTGCTTATCTTGTTGGGGAAATAGCCCCCTCCGTTATCCTGGATGGTTATCAGCACACCCAGTTCAACCAACGTAAGGGCAATGAGCAACCGTTTCTCCCCTTCTTTTGTTTTTAGGGCATGTTTCAACGCATTTTCAACCGGGATTTGTAAAATCATAGCCGGAATGCGAAACTGTTCCATTGGTATCCTCTTATCAATCTCCCAGTCTGTTTCAAAATCATTTCCTATACTGGGTTGTTCCATTTGCAGGTAGTTTTTTACAAAGTCCAGTTCCTCAGCCAGTGTTACCGATGTTTGTTCGGTAATCTCCAGGCTTCTCCTCAGAAACTTAACAAGCCCTATCATTTCGTGATGTTTGTCCTTGTCTTCCTCCGAACTTATTTCGCGGTTGAGGATGTTGAAGATGAAATGGGGCGATATGCGGTTGCGTATATTTTGCAGGCGAAGCATGGACATGCGCGACAGTTGCTGCTGATGCCGCATTTCACGTTGCTTGTTCTTATATAACCCATAAAACACAGTAGCAACTGTGATTAAAACAACCAGCAGAAGTACCCCAAACAGGATTGTTTTATGTCGTTTAGCTTCCGCCACCTTCTGAGCCGAGATAGCCACATTCAGCTTTTGCAGGCTGGCAATTTGTTGCTGCTTCTTTTCATTGTTCCAACGAGCCTCTGCAAAAGTGAGTGCTTCTGTCTTCGATTTATTAAAAATACTGTCATCTGTCTTTTTATTAATATCTAAAAAGAGGTAGGCCTTCGGATAGTTATTCAGCTTTTTATAGATCTCCGCCAGGTCTTTGCTGGCATCTGAAATCAATCGTGGGATCTTGATGCTTAAAGCCAGGTCATACGCTTTCAACCCATAGGCAAGGGCTTTTTGCAAATTTTGTTTCCTTTCGGCAACAGGTGCAGGCCTGGAAGTATACAATTCAGCCAGCCGGCAATACACGGAGCTCATGCCCTCTTTATCGATCAGATTCTTTTTTAAATCAAAGGCTTTCATGTAATACGATTCTGCCAGGGTGTAATTCTTCTGTAGGAAATACAGGCCCCCTAAAGCCCAGGTGTCTTCTGCAACCCCATAGGCGTCGCCACTTTTTTGGGCTAACTGAATAGCTTTCATGGAATAAGCTACAGCCTTGTCGAGTTGCTTGTATTCACCATAAACAGCTGACAGGTTCGCATAATCTTTGGCTTGCTGTTTGTCTAGCTGCAGATTCGTGTTGATTTTTAAAGCCTGTTGGTGATACAGCAAAGACTTTGAAAAATTCTTTTCTGTAAAATACAAATCCCCCAGTGAACGGTATCCTTTGGCCATACTGGCTCTGTCACCGATGGCTTCTTTTATTTTCAATGCCCGGATAAATACATCACCTGCATGTACATAATCGCCAATAAGCATATATACCTCACCTATATTGTGGTACCCTTTGGCTATTCCCGTCTTATTATCAAGCCCCTTGGCAAGATCCAGTGATTTTTGATACCATTCAAGAGCTTCCGTGTATTTTTCAGTCATGTAGTATACATTGCCCAGGTTCCGGTAACACACCATCAGGTCATCAAGCTGCTTATTCTTTTTATAATATTCAATGGCTGTTACATAACATTCTTTGGCACGGGGATAGTCCATTTGGTCGGTATATACAATTCCCAGGTTAATATAAGCATCGGATATAAGTGCCGGGTCTTTCATTTTTTCAGCAAGCTGTAAAGAATTGTTGAATCCGCTGACAGCCATTTTTATTTTTCCCTGGTTATAATAAATGATGGCTTTGTTGGAGCTGATTTTAGCCTGAAGTTTCCGGTTGTTCGTTTTCTGTGCCAATGCCGCGGCTTGCACATAGAGTTTTAATGCCTCTTCATATTGGCTCTGTTGATAACATGTCAATCCATCTTGTGTTAACACCCGGGCCTGTATATCCAGGTCGCCTGTCCCGGCTATCTGTACAGCCTGAACTCGTAATGCTTTTGCCTTATCATATTTTGCCTGTGGAAGGTAGACATTTGAAAGGTCTACATAAACAGAGGCCAACAGGTGCCTGATGTTCGGATCATCAGAATCAGCTTCCAATAGTTTGATGGCTTTAGTATACAGTAGAACGGCTGAATCAGGTTTCTGTTGAAGCAATGTCTGGGCTGAATCGCGATACTGTTTTACTAAAACAGTATCATTCTGTAATAATGAAGAGGTCGAAGAGTGGTGGGAAAAAGAAATCCAATAAATAAGAATTGCAATGACAATCGCTGAGATAAAAAAGAGGATCGTTTTTTTCATCTGATAAAATTCATTAATTGAATAATTTCCACAAAAATAAACTAAATAATTAACCTTTACAAGTAATCGCAGGATAATTTATTAATAAATTTTTTAGATAGAAAACCTGTGAGAGTTGCAATGAATTTATCATTGAAATCGCCATACGACTAGGAATCATCACCATGAAGTTTGATAATTTCATCAAACACCATCTCTAATTCATTTGGCTAGACCCAATCCCCTTTTCTCATTTCAAGAATGGGTTAATGCCCGTTTTTGTTGATTTCGATCGCCTTTTGTTATGTCAATTGATTCCAACTTTAGCTGGAGGAGAATGAATGAATTGTATTGCCTTTAGCCAAAATATAAAGCAATCACAGTATCTTAATAAGTTTTGCTCTGGAACATTATATGGCAATTAAAATTTATTCCCGCGACATTATCATTTAAAATCTCTTATTGTCCCAATTTCTCATTGCAAATATCGGAATAATTGTTTTACTAATTTTACATTTTGTTTAGTAAAGATCCAGCATTTGAAGCCCAAATAATAGATTCTTTAATAACCGACACCATTTTTTGATAGACTCATTGATGATTACAGAAGATAAGAGTAATTACTTCAATCATATTTATAAATCCAAAGTACTTCTGTTTGTTTTTATAATCCAGAATTACAGCCCTGTCATCACAAACCTGTCATCGTGCTTGCACATGACAGCGTTCACCGGCTGAATATTTTGACGCTGACATGTCTTCGACGATGTCAGGTCCGTGATGAATGTTGAGAAACCGGCACTTTCACGGCTTCATGGGACAGCCGGGTTCTTCCCGCATCCCTATTTAGGTTCAGTTATGTTTCAGATATGCTTCAACCATGGTTTAGATATATATACCACGCATATATCACGTATATATGACGTATATACCACGCATATACAACGCATCTATATAAATACGTTATATATGCATGTATAGAATGTGGTATATACATGGCATTTACAGTATACCTGTAGTGAAACCATGGTTGAAGCATATCTGAAGCATGGTCGAACCAGGAATAGATCATGGATGAGCGAAGGAAAAGGAAGGAAACGACCCTGGACGAAAAGCAGGGGAATCAGATTGCTTCCAACTCAACTTACAAAGGGCGGATGACTCTTTGACGGTTTGGGAAAAAAGGTCCTGCCATCGACGTCATTCGTGCCTATATGGCTAACATCCTGTTAGTCACGAGGAGTTGATTTGGAAGTATTTATATTTTTTTAGGGGTAAAATGTATGAGTTAACTCTTTTTTTTGTACCTTTGCACCCCAATATAAAAAGATAAAGTTCAGAAAATTACTCTATTATTAAAAATATGAATATTGTCAAAAAAGACCTCGATCAAAACAATGCCATTGTCACATTAAGCATTGTAAAGGCAGATTACACGGAGCAAGTAGATAAGAAATTGCGTGAAACCCGCAAGAAGGCGAACATTCCGGGATTTCGTCCGGGCATGGTGCCAGCCGGATTAATCAAGAAAATGTACGGAAAACAAATGGTTGCCGAAGAAATCAACAAAATGGTTTCGGACAGCTTATACAACTATATCCGTGAAAACGATGTGAATGTGCTTGGCGAACCGTTGCCGAATGTAACGGAACAAAAGGTTATTGATTTCGATACTCAGGAAGATTTCGAATTCGTATTTGATTTGGGGATTGCTCCTGAATTTGATGTGGAATTGACCAAGAAAGATAAAGTAAAATTCTACACCATTACCGTTAGCGACGAAATGATTGAAAATCAGGTAAAATCGTATACCGGTCGTTATGGCAAATACATCCAGGAAGAGGTTGTAGAAGAAAAAGACATGTTGAAAGGCGAATTGCTTGAAATGGCAGACGGCAAAGTAAACGAATCGGGACTCAAGGTAACAGATGCCACCCTGACTGCTGCATATATGAAAGACGATGCGCAAAAGGCACTATTTGTAGGTGCGAAAAAAGGAGAAGTGATCACTTTCAACCCAAAGAAAGCATTCGAAAATGAGACTGAAATCAGCTCGATGTTGAAAATATCGAAAGAAGCAGCCCAAGAGATTACTTCTGATTTTCAGTTGAAGATTGAAAGCATTACCCGTTACCATGAATCGCTCATCGATCAGGAATTGTTCGACAAAGTATACGGTGAAGGTATTGTAAAAACAGAAGAAGAATTCCGTGCGAAGATAAAAGAGAACATTCAGGAAAACCTGGCTGCCGACAGCGAGTATAAATTTGGGGTTGATGCCCAGAAAATGCTGGTTGAGAAATACAACGACCTGGCGTTCCCTGATGCATTCCTGAAACGTTGGGTATTATCGTCGAACGAAAACATCACTCCGGAAACACTGGAAGAAGATTTTCCAAAGATGATTGAAAACCTGAAATGGCAACTGATCAAGAACAAGCTGGAAAAAGCCAACGACGTGAAGGTTGAAAAAGAAGATATTGACAGCTACGCCCGCAAAATGGCAAAAGCTCAATTTGCACAATACGGAATGATTGGGATGGATGACGAAATCATTGCCAATTATGCCAAGGACATGATGAAAAAAGAAGAAACCTTCCGGAACATCATGGATAAAGTTTCTGAAGAAAAAGTACTGGCCGCTGTAAAAGAAGCCGTGAAACTGGAAAACAAGGAAATCACCATAGAAGAATTCAACAAGATGTTTGACGAGAAATAAGATTTTTGTTCACTCATTTTGCCGAAAAGGCTTTTAACTGCTAAAAAATAAAACAAAACAGTCGTATCTTTGTTTCTTTTTTAAGATTAGTTAAAAGCCTTTTTCGTATTAAGGATAGGATTGCATGATATGATTTCATGATATGATTTCATGATATGATTTGAAGAGATATGATTTGAAGAGATATGATTTCATGATATGAATTGAAAAGATATGATTGCATGATGTGATGAAAGAATGACAGAATGACAGAGCAGGAGGAAGTGAAATTTGACAAGTCGACGATTGGCATGTAAATTGACTAAACTTTGCAACAAGTACCTTTCGGATTGAAATAGTATGAAGATAAGGGTTCATTAGAACATCAAACTTTTCAAATCGTAACGAAGTGAAGATCCCGGTTTATCGGGACTACAAACTTATTAAACATCAAACTTATTAAATATGAACAACTATGATTTTCGCAATTATGCGACCAAACATCTCGGAATGAATGGATTGGCGTTGGATAAATATGCCGACATAACCAACAACAACTATATTTCGCCTTCAATCCTGGAGGAACGTCAACTGAACGTGACACAAATGGATGTGTTCTCGCGTCTGATGATGGATCGTATTATCTTCCTGGGAACGCAGGTGGATGACTATACCGCCAATGTAATTCAGGCGCAACTGCTGTACCTGGATTCATCGGATCCCGGCAAAGACATCTCTATCTACCTGAACACCCCCGGTGGTTCGGTGTATGCAGGTCTTGGAATCTACGACACCATGCAGTTTATCAGTTCGGATGTAGCTACTATCTGCACCGGAATGGCAGCTTCTATGGGAGCTGTATTGCTGGTAGCGGGAGCTGAAGGCAAACGTTCGGCATTAAAACATTCGCGCGTCATGATCCATCAACCAATGGGTGGCGCACAGGGACAGGCTTCGGATATTGAAATCACTGCACGTGAAATTCAGAAACTCAAGAAAGAATTGTATCAGATTATTGCCGACCATTCGCACAATCCATTTGAAAGAATTGAAAAAGATTCGGACCGCGATTACTGGATGACTGCTGACGAAGCATTGGAATACGGAATGATTGATAAAGTATTATTCAAAGAAAAGAAAAAAAGCGAATAAGGAAAAGTTTGAAGAGTTTGAGGTTTGAAAGGTTTGAAAAGTTTGAAAGGTTAAAAGAGTGTGCGACAAGCCCTCTTCCAACAAAATGCGAAATGTAAACTTCAAACATCAAACTCTTCTAACATCAAACATCAAACCTTTCAAACATCAGACATCAAACCTTTCAAACATCAAACTCTTCAAACATCAAACATCAAACATCAAACATCAAACCTTTCAAACATCAAACCTTTCAAACATCAAACCTTTCTAACGCGGAACACGAAACGCGGAATTAATAAATAAACATGGCTAAAACTACCAAACATTGCAGCTTTTGCGGACGTCCTGAGTCGCAGGTTGATTTCTTTATCATGGGTCAGGATGGAGCTCATATTTGCAATGAATGTGCTGTTCAGGCAGCGGATATTGTAAAGGAAAACCTCACCAAAAAATCGAGTATCCCAAACCTTCAAAAAGAATTATTGCCAAAACCGGTTGAAATCAAGGAATACCTCGACCAATATGTGATCGGACAGGACGAGGCAAAACGTTATTTATCGGTAGCGGTGTATAACCATTACAAACGGTTGATGCAGGAGAATTCGAATGATGATGTGGAGATTGAGAAATCGAATATTATCATGGTAGGTTCTACCGGGACTGGGAAAACCCTCCTGGCCCGTACCATCGCCAAGAAACTACACGTTCCTTTTGCCATTGTCGACGCTACGGTGCTGACAGAAGCAGGTTATGTGGGCGAAGATATCGAGAGTATCCTGACACGCCTGTTGCAGGTAGCCGATTACGATGTGAAAGCAGCGGAACGTGGCATTGTATTTATTGATGAGATAGACAAAATAGCCCGCAAAGGGGATAATCCAAGTATCACCCGCGATGTGAGTGGTGAAGGAGTACAACAGGGACTGCTGAAGTTACTGGAAGGTGCGATAGTGAACGTTCCACCCCAGGGAGGACGCAAGCATCCGGATCAGAAGATGATAGCCGTAAATACACAGAACATTCTGTTTGTATGCGGGGGTGCTTTTGACGGAATAGAGAAAAAGATTGCCTCCCGTTTGAATACCCGGGTGGTAGGTTATACCGCTGCCAAAGAAAACGAACAGGTGGACAAACACAACCTGCTTCAGTATATTGCACCGCAGGATCTGAAATCATTTGGATTAATTCCTGAAATCATTGGCCGCCTGCCTATCCTGACTTATCTGGAGCCTTTAGACCGGAGTGCACTCAGGAGGATATTAACAGAACCTAAAAATTCAATAATTAAACAATACTCCAAATTATTCCAAATGGATAAAATCGAACTGATATTCGACGAAGATGTATTGGAATACATTGTAGATAAAGCTATTGAGTTTAAGCTGGGGGCACGTGGGCTCCGCTCGATAGCCGAAACCATCATGATGGATGAAATGTTCGAAATGCCTTCGAAGAATCTGGTAAAATTAGAGATTTCATTGCCATACGCCCAAAGCAAGATAGAAAAGACAAATGTAAACAGGTTAAAAATTGCATAGTAGAAAACAGGTATCTGTTTCATACATTAGCATTTAAGCACATTGAACAGGATATTGACTAAATATATTAGTTAATATCCTGATTTTTTTTGAGAAAGATGTTGTATATTTAAAATCTGTTTCTATTTTTGTTATAGAAAAGAAAAATTGATCGAGTTAACGTTTTAGTGTTTATTTGCAATATACAATAAAAAAACATTTTAATCCATGCGTTTAATCCGACAATAAATACTACTTTCGCATTCATTTTTTACACAAGATTCTGATATGGCTAAACTATCTGCTTTAACTGCGCAGTTGAAAAAGAACTTCGGTTTCGACAATTTTAAAGGAAACCAGGAAGCGATTATTCAAAATGTACTTGATGGGAAAGACACTTTTGTGTTGATGCCGACAGGAGGTGGAAAGTCATTATGTTATCAGTTGCCATCACTCATGATGGAAGGAACTGCCATTGTAATCTCACCGCTGATTGCATTGATGAAAAATCAGGTCGACGCCATGCGGAACTTCAGTGAGGAGGATGGGATAGCACACTTTATTAATTCGTCCTTAACCCGTCAGGCTATCGATGTGGTGAAGGGGGACATTCTCTCGGGGAAGACAAAACTATTGTATGTAGCCCCTGAATCGCTGACAAAGGAAGAAAACATTGAATTCCTGAAACAACTTAAGATTTCGTTTTATGCAGTGGACGAAGCGCACTGTATCTCGGAGTGGGGACATGATTTCCGCCCGGAATACCGCCGAATACGCCCGATCATAAATGACATAGGGGTTGCCCCGGTTATTGCACTGACTGCCACGGCAACACCGAAAGTACAGCATGACATTCAAAAGAACCTGGGCATGCTGAATGCTTCGGTGTATAAATCGTCGTTTAACCG